>Ga0214921_10002615_pt1 | contig 29017 bp, 27 predicted proteins | sample LL1505_MetaG_FD_177992 | JGI IMG/M metagenome (GOLD analysis project Ga0214921, IMG submission 177992) | Freshwater microbial communities from Lake Lanier, Atlanta, Georgia, United States - LL-1505 | ecosystem: Environmental > Aquatic > Freshwater > Lake | place: USA: Georgia | collected...
CAAACTTACATGCGCGATTTAATCAATAATTTTATTTTTACAAATACACAGGCCACTCCGCTATATGGACAAAACATAGTTCCGCAAGTATTCATCAATGGTGCCAATGCAGAATCAGGTGCAAGCACACGAAATACAGCAGAATGGTTGATTCTTCGTAATGTTATTTTAAATGGAACTGGTAGCATCCCTGCAAAGGTCAATGGTGTTAGTGCTGTTAAACTGTTGGGCAAATACGACAGCAGTGAATTGCTACTGATCACAGACACAAACAATGGTAAAATCCTTTACAACTTTGCTGATAATGCAAATACCATCGGACTAGAATATAAAACTGGTGTAAGCAGCGGTGACGGACAGCCTTTGAGTGATCTAGATTTTCCAACATGGTATAACACTCAAGACGGTATTACCACAATTACCTTTAGCCAAGATACAACCAATTTAACAGCAACATCTGTAATACAGATATTTGTTGAAGAACCCAGTCAACAGATTCGTCCTTGGGAATTTGGCACAGATGCTATCGAACGTATGCGTGTTGCCGCTCCACAGGCCATGCTTGACGCTGACTTTGAGTACGGACTACAGCCTACCAAATGGCAGGCAATAGGTTTACAAAGAAGTATTCCGTCGTTGTATGAAATTCCGGGAACTGACACCGGCGTACTCAACGTAATTACAGATGCATCAGTAAACACTGGTAGCTTTGGATCATCATTGATTACAGTGACCACTAACGGTCCTCATGGATTCAGCATTGGAACTCCAATCACTATCAGAGGCATGAGTAGTGGAGTTTCTGGCTTTGCAAGAGCAGAAGGTAGTTTCTTGGTAAACTCGGTGCCAAGTCCTAATTCGTTCACCTACTATTCATCCAGTAAGGTTGGCACAACCAACGGAGAGATATTATATACCAGTTCGGTTCAATTGAGACAAGCAGGATTCTACACAGGTGCATCAATTGGTACACCAACATTTAGTGTAGCCAGTAATGGTTCCAACGGTTCTATTACCACCCAATTTATCACAGCGGCTGGTGCGACCGGTATTGCCTATTCTGGAACAGCACCTAGTGCAGGTTCTCCAATCAGCGGCAGTCCAGCGATTACCCCAGGTACGTTTATTGGCGGTACTGTAGGTGCTGGTACAGTTAGCGCAAGGATGTTGACCAGTACAGTTAGTGGAGCAAATACCTATATTGACCTTGTTGATACTACTGGAGTGCAACAAGGTATGATTGTTGATGGCGGCTCGAGTACAGCCAGAACTATCACTTCGGTAGAAGCACAGCGAGTATATTTAGACGGCCTATTCAATAGAAGTTTAACAGGTTCAAATAAAACAACCACGTTGGTTTCCGGAACAAATGATCCATCAATTGGTGTCAATGCAAGATTTGAAGTATCAAGATCTGCCGGTGTATACACAGCACAAGGTAGAATTGACAGCGCCAGTAACGGACAAAACTATAGAGTCAGTGATCAAATTCTAATTCCGGGTACTTCAATGGGCGGTCAAAGTCCCGCTAACGATTTAACTATCACAATCACCCAGGTGGATAGCGGCGGAACAATTACTGGCTTTAATACCGCAGGTACTTCAATTAGTGGTGGTGGAACATATACTGGAGTGTTACAAGATAGTACATCAGGTGCAGGCGGCGGCTCTACTCTTGATGTTGTTAGAACAGGCGGAACTGGCGCCTATAACATCACTCTCAGCGATGGTGGATCTGGTTATCAAAGTGGCGATATTGTAACTTTTGCAGGAACAAGTTTTGGCGGGTCGAGTCCAGCAAACGATATCATAATAAACGTACAAGGTGTTTCGTTTGGAACAAATGCTATTGTAGACTACACCGTTCAAGGTACTCCTATTGGAGCTTCAGGAAATCAAACATACAGCGGAGTAGGTGGTAATAATGTTGCACCTGGTGGATCAAATGCAGTGTTTACTATTATCAGCGACAATGGAGTGTATTCTGCAACACCAACTACACCTGGTACTGGATATATTCTTGGAAATCGAATCAAGGTATTGGGAAATATAGTAGGAAACTCATCCCCATTAAATGATGTGATGCTAGTGGTCAGTGGCATCACTACAGGTGGAGCAATCACCGCGGTAACAGCAACAGGCTCAGTATATGTTGGCGATCCAATTGTGGTATATCCAGCATTGACATTGAGTGATCCAACTACTGCCAGTATTGCTGCAAATACCCTATTGAATACAGGTGCTATTGCAACCATCGAAATAAACTTTGCTAATAATCACGGACTAGTTCCGGGGGCTGCATTATTGACGTCTATTACTTCACGCCCAGATCCAGCGTTTGCTGCAACTACAAGAACGCTATCGCAAGCAGCAACTTGGAGTTCAGTAACAGCAGGAAGTGGAAGATTCGTTGCTGTTGCAACAGGATCAAACCTATCAATTTATTCTGATAACGGACAAACATGGAGTAACGGTGGTAACTTACCAGCCACTGCTACATGGACTTCTGTGGCAGCTGGTTTTGATAACGGCGGAACAGGCACTAGATATTATATGGCAGTTGCATCAGGCGGCACAGCCAGTGCATGGTCAACAGATGGTACAGGTTGGACTTCAACTGCGCTACCAGCTTCTGGTAACTGGAGTTCTGTGGCCTACTATAACGGATTTTGGGTAGCTGTTGCATCAGGCGGCACAGCCAGTGCATATTCTATCAATGGTAAAACATGGACAGCCGGTGGCGCACTACCAGCTACTGCTACATGGACCAGCGTAAGTGGTGGACTAATCGGATCATTGGCCTACTTTGTGGCAGTTGCATCAGGTGGTACAACAGCCGCATACTCGTTTGATAACGGTGTTACATGGACTTCAGCAGCATTGCCACAGAGTGTGAACTGGAGTTCTGTAGCTTATGGTAACTCAAGATTCGTGGCCGTTGCCAATGGTACTACTGTAATGGCATATTCAACAACAGGTACTACATGGGTGCAAGGAGCGATGCCTACCAGCGGTGCTTGGACTTCAATAACATTTGGCGATGAAAACTTCCTTGCAGTAATGAGCGGTACAACCAGTGCGGCAACTTCATTCGATGGAACTGGTTGGGTGTCAAGAACAATGAACACCAGTGCAACTTGGTCAAGCGTTAGTTACAACAACTATTCTGGTCTTGGCATATTTCCAGTTGTTGGTAACGCTACTAATTCTAACTCACTAGTGCTAACTTCTGCCAACCACGGTCTAGCATCAGGGCCATTTATTGTTACTGCTGTACCAACATTGACTTCTATTAGATACGCTGCAAGATCAACAGGTACTATCACGGTAAGTACACCAATTAGTGGCGTAGTATATACTCGACCAGATACATTCTTCCAACATCGTCCGTTTGACGGTGGTGTACAACTAGGTACAGGTGGCCCACAACACGGTGCGCAGGCAGTTCGTCAAAGTAAAAAATATATTCGTTACCAGTCTGGTAAGGGCATTATGTATACCACCGGTGCGCTATTTGCTCCAAGTTATAACTTGGCCAGTGCAACATCAACAGGCCTAACCATAAACAGTTTGATCACTTATACAACAGACGATACTGATCACGGATTACAACCAGGCTCTACAATTGAAATCTTTGGTTTTACCACATTTGAATTCAACGGATCCTTTGTTGTTGAAAGTATCAAAGATTCAAGAGCATTCCGTGTGCGGGCAACTGCTATTTTAAACACAACTACTGCAATTATTGGTAACGATGCTAGAGTGGTTGTTAAAAATTGGCATGGCGCCACTGTACGTGCAGGAGCATTTGATGATCAAAACGGATTGTTCTATCAATTCGACGGACAGCGATTGTCAGTTGGCAAACGCTCAAGTACTTTCCAATTGGCAGGTACAGTAACATGCCAGCCTAACGCAAACGTGGTAACAGGAGCAGGAACACGTTTCCAAGATCAATTGCACGTGGGCGATAAAGTGGTGTTGAGAGGAATGAGTCATACTGTAACAGCTATTCCAAGTCAAACACAGCTATTCTTTGCACCTGACTATAGAGGCAATACAACAGCAGTTGGTGCAAAACTTTGTTTGACTCAAGACACCCTAATTCCGCAACAAGACTTTAACTTAGATACTGGCGACGGAAATGGACCAAGCGGCTATAACATTTTACCAACAAAGATGCAGATGATCGGTATTCAATACTCATGGTACGCTGCTGGATTTATTGAGTTTATGCTAAGGGGTGCCGATGGTAAGTTTGTGTTCTTGCACAGAATACGTAACTCCAACATCAACTTTGAAGCGTACATGCGTACAGCTAACTTGCCAGTTAGATACGAAGTTCAAAACGAAGGTGCTAAATCTTGGTTGCGAACAGCAATCGGAAATTCAGATACTGTGTTGACATTGGCCAACACCTATTGGTTCCCAACTAGCGGAACAGTATATGTTGATAACGAAATTATTTCTTATACAGGTAAATCAGGTGATCAACTAACTGGTTGCTCTAGAGGTACCACTTTCACTAACTATTCTGCCGGTTCAAATAGAACTTACACAGCAGGTGGTGCAACCAGTCACGCTGCTGGCGCAGGCGTAATTTTAATCAGCGTTACAATTAGTCCAGCAATTAGCCACTGGGGTAGTGCGTTGTTGACAGACGGTCGATTCGACGAAGATCGCGGCTATTTGTTTACCTATGCTGCTACTGGTATTAGCATCAGTACAACAAAAACAACAGCGTTCATGATTCGATTGGCACCAAGTGTGTCTAATGCGTTGACTGGCGACCTAGGCGATAGAGACTTGTTAAACAGAGCGCAATTGTTGTTGCAACAAATTGCTGTAACTGCTGAAACAAGTACAGGTGGTATCGTTATTGAAGGAGTGTTAAACCCACAGAACTATCCAACAGATCCGGGCAGAGTTACATGGGCTGGCCTATCGGGCGTTGCAGCAGGCGGTCAACCAAGTTTTGCGCAAATTGCACCGGGCGGTAACGTTGACTGGGCCAGCGGTGCATCACAGACAACAAAAACTGCTACAACAGCAACAGGTAATACACAGACTAAAACCAACTTCTTGTATTTTACACAAGCAAGTTGGGAAGCGTGTGGAGCAGTTTTAGGTACTGAGGTGCAGGACGTTACCAAGTTCCCTGCTGGTACTCGTGTGTCTAGAATCCAAGGACCTGCGGAATACGTTGCAACTAATACTGGTTTGGAATATCTAGTGACGTTTACACAGAACTCAAATGCTACTAATATTCCTGGTGCATCAAACGTAACATTCTTATTTGGTGTTCCACCTTATGCACTACCAGGCGAACAGGTATTCTCGTTCATTAGTAATCCTGGACAGGGTACAGAAAGTTTGGATCTAAGTGGATTGAAAGAATTGACCACAACTGCGTTAGGTGGTCGAGGAGCTTTTCCAAATGGTCCAGATATTTTAGCTATCAACGTTTATAAAACATCCGGCACAGCAGTTTCAGGAAATATTATTCTCCGTTGGGGCGAAGCGCAGGCGTAATCAACTGGTATTGTTTCCAGTGGGCTAGCTTTTCATCTAAATCCTTGCGGTACTTGGCAACTTTGCTACGTATCTCAGGGATTTCGCTTGGGATCTTTCCAGTTATAAAAATCTGTTCGTGATATTGATCAAGGTAAACGATTTGATCTTTTAACTTTAACAGAGTTTCAACTAACTCGGATTGTAAAATAGTATCAGTTACAGCAGAAATTTTGTCTTGATATTGTATAATATCATTTTGTATGCGCTCGTCGTATTGTAATTTAGGAATCATTTTCTAGCACCAATATAGTTTCAATTTTAGCTCGGATGAGCTGATTATTTAGTGTGGTTTTTAAACCGGTGTGTAGGTTCTTTGGCAGGTTATTCAAGCTACTCCAACAGATAGTATCTGCTGCCATAGTTAAAAATTCTCCATCTACCACGCATACATAGGTGCCGTATTCAAACCCTTTATCTTCTGATAGATAAAGTTCAATAGGTAAAATTCTTCCTTGTTTATATTGAGATAACAATCCTTGAGCATCTTCTAATAAAGCTGCCTGTCTAGGAAATGTGGGCACAGTCCATTTAGAATCCTCAAATATCAAAAGGATTCTACCTGTGTTTTTATCAAGAAAAAGTAATCCGGCACGCTGTTGCATACCTTTACTTATTAGGGATCTAGGTCAAGTCTCCAGTAACCTGATTGATATTCACCTTCAAACGATCTTAGCCATTGCTCACCATCCCATGTATATTGAACGCCGGTTTTAGCGTTGGTGATATACATTGAGAAAGATTGGAAATCACTGCTTTGTGTTGGATCATACAAGTTATTAGCTCGAGTAACATTGTTGATCACTCTGAACATGCCATCGTTAAATTTTACAATATCGCCTTCTTTGTAAACTACGGCAGATTGATTGGCTTCTAGTTTAGAACTAATTTTCCATTCAGGAGTTAGGTCAATCCAAGCTGTCCCTGACCATTCAATAATGGCATTAGCCTTGATTACAGCATCGGTTCCGTTGGCGTTCTTCCAAGCATCTGGACCGTCATATCCGTCTCTTGAACTGCCGTCTAACGGGTCTTGGCCATACAACATAAGTCCGCCAATATTGATGCTGTTGTTTACATCATCTAACACTAGATATCTAACTCCTACATCTCGGCCACCTACACGCTCTAACGGATTAAATTTATAGGGATCAATGATAGCATCTATGCTAGTACGGCCACCACCACTTGGAGTTTTAGGATTTGTTAAACTGTAAATTACAGAATTTAACGGACGATGTTCTTGATCTATGCTTACAACCATGTATGTAGGATCAATCGGGTTCACAGTAAATGTTCCCATGATTTCATAACCGCTTGGTTGTCTAAAATAAATTCTACTAAAGCCAGGACGATATTCTTGTCCATATTTTTGTAGTACTGACTGCCAATCTATTCGATCGCCTTTCTTATAAGGAATGTCTACACTGCTATTTGACAAATGCACTTCGGTGTTGGCTAATACTGATAAATCGTAGTCGTTTGCTTGACCGTTTGTGCTTTTCAATAGCAATACACCAAAGTCATCAAACGTGGTAGACGTAGTAGGACTGTTAGGATGCTGTAGACCCATCTCTAATTGATCAATGCCAATCAAACTGCCGTCATCATTAAAAATGTTAGCAATAATGTCTTTGACAATTCCAAGTTTTTTAACTTTAGCAGGAGTTGTAACCCAAATAGGCATGTCAAATTCTAAACTGCAAATGTCTATATCTGATTCTGTTCCCACAGGTATTGTTCTAGAACTAAAATTTAATGTTTTTAAATTTACAACACTTAAACTGGTCCAATCAATATAGTTGTCTGTGGTTTGAATTTCAAAACTTGGATTAAAAAATACAAGAATTTGTTCTAACAACTGAAGTTTTTGGTCAGTGTTACTGGTCCATATATCAGCTTTCATTGTTAGTTTGTAAGGGGTAGGCATTAGTCTTTCTATGGTATAGTTTGCGCCAGGTGTATTGTTATAAACTGCTTCACCGGCATCATTAAAATCATAGCCTCTTTCTCGAATATTGATTTTACTAACAAAGGTAGCGTCGGCTAATCTTGAGGTATCAAGTTCCATACCTGTGATATAACATGAAATCTTAGGTACAGTTGGCATTTTGTTTTCGCTATTATCTCTAATAATAGCAGCAACTTGTCTAGTCATGTCGCCGTAGGTCACAGGGATAGTTTGCTGTGCCCCATCGCCTGCTTGCCATTTAAACCCAATAAAAAATCGCATGAATTGAGTTACATATCTACGTACCTGGCCATCATAGAAAAAATCCATTATTCGTCCGCCTTAGGTCTTAGAGCCTTTGAAAGACTCTGTTTCTGTTTAACAACTTTATCGTTGATTACTGAAGTAGTTGGATTGTTGATAAATCCACCTTTTTGTGTTTGTCGACTGTCCTTGCCTTCAAACCTATTTCCAGATTCTGTATCAGACGGTCCTAGATTGCTCATGGTCATACGCACATTGTCCTCAAATTTAACCCAACGTTTGTTGTCCCATCTAAACAATCGATTGGGGAAATAATCAGTACGAAGGCAAAATTGTCCTTCGGCCGGCGCCAACGGAAACGATATTCCAGCGGTAAACGAAGTACCATTAGGCGGTTGTCCGTCTGATGTAAGATAACCGGAAGGATAGTCATTGTACTCGGGAGTACGTAGCATAGTGCTAGCGGTAGAGCCTACATAGATAGGGATCCTTTGATTGTTTTCGTCTAGAATAAAATTACCATTGAGGTCAGTCTCAAACAATGGCATTCCGTTTTCGTCTGTTGCTTGAGTTTGCAACGATGCATTGAGCGTAATATTGTCCGCTGAAACTAAATTGGTTTCTCCTGTTGCTAGATCTTTTTGTATTGTATAATAGCGAGTATTATCTAGACCGCTCTTAGGTGCATCAGCTTCTGCTTGATCAAGAACTGCAGAAGTAATTTGCATTTCTTTTTCGTAAGTTGACATAATATCACGCAAGGTGTTATTAGTAGAGTTACCGTTTGAATCTGTTTGAACTTGATCAAGTATGTCTTTGAATTCTTGACTGTCAACTAACGGTTTGCACTTTGCACGATACAAATGTGGATACCATGTTACAGAAAATCCTTCTGCTGCACGATTGATTTCTTCTACTACATAAAATCTTTTTAATGCAAATTGTAGATCGTTTAATGCATACTCATCTTTTAAATGAGGGAGCTCAAATACATCTCCTGCTATTATTTTACGACCAATTTTTTCAACAGTATCGTTGATATGAAAAGTGATAAACACTGTGTCGTTTTGTAAGAACAGTCCAAATTGACTTAGATTAAAGTCAATATCTTGTAAATTATAAACGCCCCTCAACTGATAAACATCCGGATCGTATTTTCGATCTCTATTTTCTAAAAATAATAGATCTTGAATTTGTGTAGGATTTGTAGAAGAATATTCAGGAGTGCTTGGAGTGTTTCCTTGAATAGAATTGCCAGGCCCTAGATACTTGTGTACAAGCACATCCGTGCCACCTACTTGGAACATCTCCCAAATGGTTTTATCTATAAATTTGTAGTCATTGCCCTTTTCGGGACGGTATAAGCTGAGTCTTGGCATAGTAGTATATTTACCGCTACGATAAATAACAGTATGAGCCAAACTGACCAATCTAAACAAAGCGTTTACGACTACTGCAAAACCATGCTGGGCGACGGTATGGTTGATGTAGAACTAGATCCGAAACACTACGAAACAGCATTACAGCGAGCACTAGCAGTTTTTCGCCAGCGTTCAGACAATGCTGTAGAAGAAAGCTATGTTACACTAGTGCTACATATGGATCAAAATGAATATATTTTGCCAAAGGAAATACAGCAGGTGCGTCAAATTTATAGACGAACTGTTGGTTCAAGAACCGGTGGCGGAACCGGTGGCACAGTATTTGAGCCATTTAACCTAGCCTACACCAACACCTATTTGTTAGCATCAACTAACATGGGTGGATTGTTGACCTACGAATTATTTGCACAGTACCAAGAACTGGTTGGCAAAATGTTTGGAGCATTTATCAATTTTAATTGGGCTCCGCAAACTCGAAAGCTGACTATCATGCAACGTCCTAGAAGTGACGAAAGCGTATTGCTATGGGTTTATAATACCAAACCTGATTTTGCATTGATTGATGATGTGTATTCAGGTCAATGGATTAAAGACTATGCATTGGCCAACTGCAAAATGATGCTAGGACAGGCTCGTGAGAAGTTTGCTCAAATTGCTGGACCACAAGGCGGTAGCAGTTTAAACGGCTCTGCAATGAAAACAGAAGCCCAAGCTGAAATTGATAAACTAACAGACGACCTAATGAAATTGGTTCCTGGCGGTCAAGGATATTCTTTCATTATCGGTTGACATTACTTCACAAATCGTATAACATATATTATCGTTAGGAGATTATATGATTATAGGGATTTGTGGTTTTATTGGCAGCGGCAAAGATACTGTTGCTGACTATCTAGTAAACTTTCATGAATTTAGACGCGAAAGTTTTGCCAGCACGTTAAAAGATGCAGTGGCAGCAGTATTTGGTTGGGATCGTACCATGCTAGAAGGGCGCACAAAAGAAGCCCGAGAATGGCGTGAACAAGTAGATCCTTGGTGGGCACAACGACTAGCAATGCCTACTCTTACACCACGTTGGGTCTTACAATACTGGGGCACTGAAGTGTGCCGCAAAGCATTTCATGATGATATCTGGATTGCCAGTCTAGAAAATAAACTCCGTAATTCAAAAGATAGCGTTGTAATCAGCGATTGCCGTTTCCCTAACGAAATTCAAAGTATCCGAGATGCGGGTGGTCAAATTGTTTGGGTACAAAGAGGCGCACTCCCAGACTGGTATCAAACTGCTGTTGATGCAAACAAAGGTAGCAATGTGGCAATCAATGAATTAAAAATGCGTAAAATTCATGCTAGTGAAACAGCATGGGTTGGCACACAGTTTGATACTATCATTGACAACAACGGTACTATTGATGATCTATATCAACAGTCAAAGCTAATAGTCAGCAATGAGATCGCCCTGCCTCCAGGTTATGCCTTCTCTTCCGAGAACTTTAGCACAATTAGCGCAAACAGTCTTTAAGTTGCTGTGACGGCAATTGTTTAAATTACCGTCAATATGAAATACTGAAAAAATTTCACGATGCGGGCTTTTAAACCCGCATTTTTCACATTGTAGTTTTAGCTTATATCCTGCCCGTTGCCATCTAGGTATATTATGACCTAATCCGTTAGCCATGCATATTTCACAAAGGCTACGGTAGTATACTCTGTTATTTTTTTTGTAGTTTATTGCACGGGGTCGTTGTCCGCACTTGCAAATAGGCCTCATGCTAATATTTACACCTTTTCAGCCCCTTTTTCTATAGGTCTAACTGTACGTTTTTCCTGATTGGCGCTAAATATATTAGAGTAAATTATTACCAGGAGATAACGGAATGGCACTAACTTCCCCAGGCGTACAGGTAACAGTAATCGACGAGAGTTTTTATACACCAGCTGAACCTGGTACAACTCCCCTTATTGTTATAGCCACAGCCCAAAACAAGTCCAATGCATCAGGCACTGGAACAGCGGCAGGAACAACTAAAGCTAACGCTGGCAAAGCATATAAAGTAACTAGCCAAAAAGATCTAGTAGATTTCTTTGGTGTTCCTTTCTTTGAGAAAACAGCAAGCGGTAGCCCAATACACGGCAGCGAAAGAAACGAATACGGCCTACTAGCAGCTTACAGCTACTTAGGTGCTTCCAACGCAGCATTTATTATTAGAGCTGATGTAGATTTAACACAGCTTCAGCCAAGAACAGCAGCCCCGGGAGCGGAACCAACTGACGGCAAGTGGTGGATTGATACTAAAACCACTACATGGGGTATCTTAGAGTGGAATGGTTCTCCATTAGCAAAAACAAGTCCAAATGGACAGAAATTTGCAGCTAAGACTCCTATTGTATTGACTGATGCAGACGATGCAAGAGTACTAAACAATGCACCGCGTGTGTCTGTTGGTTCTATTGGTGACTATGCAGTAGTTTTACAAACAGTAAAAGGTCTAGAAGGTACAGGCAGCTTTACAGCATCTAAAGAAACTGCACGTTTTTACTTTAAATCTCCAGGCAATGGCATTTTAGCAGCAGGTACATGGGTTCAAGTTGGATCTAATGACTGGTGTGCAAGTTGGCCTGTTGTAGTAGGTAATGCTACAGCTACATTAGCTACTGGTGACAGATACCTAGTAAATGGTACACAAGTTCAAGTTGGCGCCGGCGCAACGACTGCCGCAAAACTAACAACATTGGCTGCTGACATTACTGCTAAAGTACAAGGTGTTACAGCGAATTCAGTAAACAACAAACTTTACATCTATTCAAATGGTTCAACTGATATCACTGGTGATTCAACTCTCAGTGGTGCCGTTGTATTTGCTAATGATACAGGCGGAGATACTCTAGCTGATTTAGGAATTGCTCCTGGCACATACTTACAACCAAAATTGACACATGCTCCACATACTTCTGTCCCAGCATATAAAATAACTGACCAAACAGCTATTGCTGGTTATCCAACAGGGTCTGTATGGATTAAAACAACTGAGCCAAGCAATGGTTCTCGTTGGCGTGTAAAGCGTTATAATGGCAGTACACAAGCATGGGTTTCATACTCAGCTCCATTATACGGTTCTACTCATGAAGCAGTTTATTATCTTGATAGATCAAATGGCGGATTAGGTCTTCCAGTAGATTCTATCGTTGTTCAATATAACAGCGACGAATATAACGGCTACACAAGTCCAAAAAATTCTGGTGCGGATATAACATTGCCAAGTGCTTCATACAAAGTATGGCGTCGTGCTCGTGCAGGTGCAACAGTAATTACTTCAAATGTTGTAACAACAACATTCACTGGAGCAAAAACATTCACAATTAAAGAGTCTATTGTAGGTCAAGAAGATCTTGACACTGCAAAACTTATTAGCTTTACCGCAGTTAGCGGCGATTGGGAAGCTACTGCAATTGACGTTGCTGGCAAAATCAATGCTGCCGGCTTTAGCAATATCGAAGCAGCAGTTACAGCTAATTCAGAATTACAAATTTATCACAAAGCAGGTGGCGACTTTAGATTGACCGACGGAACAGGTTCTCCGTTGAGCATCATGTTCACTCCTTACAGTCTAGCAGCTGGAACTGGAACTACTGATTTTTATGCGCTTCCAACAGAAGCAACTGAAGATTATCTAGCTTCAAACTTCCAACCATTAGCAGCAGCAAATTTTTCAGCAGGTCCTACAGTACCACTGAACGAGCCAACAGACGGACAGTTATGGTATACCAATGACTTCAGCAAAGTTGATATCATGGTTCATAATGGCACAACATGGAAAGGTTACAAGCAGGTATTTGCAACTACTGATCCTGCAGGCCCACAAGTTAAAGCAACAGCGCCAACTACACAAAGTGACGGCACAGCTCTTGTAACTAACGACCTATGGATCAGCACAGCTGACATGGAAAATTATCCAACTATCTATCGTTATAGTGATGATTTAAAAGCATGGCAACTAGTTGATACTGCTGATCAAACAGGCGAAACAGGAATTTTATTTGCTGATGCACGTTATGGTACAAGCGGTGCAAGTGGTAATACAGCGGCATCTATTGTTGAATTATTATCAAACGATTTCTTAGACTTTGACGCACCAGATCCTGCACTATATCCAAAAGGTATGTTGCTATGGAACTTACGCAGAAGCGGCGGCAATGTTAAAAAATATCGTAACAACTACATTGATGTTACCGCAGATAACCCACGTTACAACAGCAGCGAAAGCATGGAAAACTATGCAACTGATCGCTGGGTAACAGCAAGTGCTAATCAAGAAAACGGTGCAGGAACATTTGGTCGCAAGGCACAACGTCAAGTTGTTGTTCAAGCATTGAAGAGTTTGATTGATACAAGTAGCGAGATTCGTGATACTGAACGTCGTAACTTTAACCTAAGTGCTGCTCCTGGCTACCCAGAAGTATACAGCAACTTGGTAAACTTGAATATTGATCGTAAGTTGACATCATTTGTTATCGCTGACACTCCGTTACGCTTAAAAGCAGATGCAACTTCATTGATCAACTATGGTACTAACGCAAATGGAGCCCTTGATAACGGCGACGCAGGTGTTGTAACATATGACGAATATTCCGCATTGTACTATCCAAACGGATTTACAACAGACTTAGGTGGTTCTAATGCAGTTGTTCCAGCATCACACATGATGTTGAAAACAATCGCTCTAAGCGACCAAGTTAGCTATCCATGGTTTGCTCCAGCAGGAACAAGACGCGGTGGCATTACTAACGCAACAGCAGTTGGCTACATTGATAGCGTAACTAATGAATTCCAATCAGTTGCACTAAACGAAGGTACAAGAGATGTATTGTATGATCTAAAGATCAATCCAATTCCGTTCTTTGTTGGTGTTGGCCACGTTGCATTTGGTCAAAAGACTCGTGCAAGAAATGCTTCAGCGGTAGATAGAATCAACGTAGCACGTTTAGTTGTGTACTTACGCAGCCAACTAAACAAGCTAGCTCGCCCATACTTGTTTGAGCCAAATGACAAGATCACTAGAGATGAAATCAAAGGTGCTGTTGAAAGTTTGTTACTAGAATTAGTAGGTTTAAGAGCGTTGTATGACTTTGCTGTAGTTTGTGACGAAAGTAACAACACTGCAAGTAGAGTTGATCGTAACGAACTTTATGTTGATATTGCAATTGTGCCCGTAAAAGCAGTTGAGTTCATTTACATTCCATTGCGTGTCAAGAATACAGGAGAGATTTAAATGTCACTAACATCGTTAAATAGATTTTCTGTTCCACCAGCAGGCGCCAATAGCAATACAGCATTGCTAATGCCTAAATTAAAATATCGCTTTAGAGTGATATTGTTAGGCTTTGGTGTTGAAGGTAGTACAGAATTGACCAAACAAGTTTCTGATGTTACTAGACCAACAGTTACATTTGAAGAAATGCCAATCGAGATTTATAACTCGAAGGTAAAACTAGCAGGCAAACCAAGTTGGGGCGATTTAACATTGAACCTACGTGATGATGCAAGCGGGTTAGTTCAGAAACTAGTTGGACAACAGATTCAGAAGCAGTTCGACTTTATGGAACAAGCATCTGCACGTTCGGGTATTGATTACAAATTCCAAATGAACATCGAAACACTAGACGGCGGCAACGGCGCTAGTGAAGCAAACGTTCTAGAAAAATGGGAAGTGTATGGTTGTTTTGTTTCAGAAGCCAACTACGGTGATATGAACTATGCAACTAACGAACCAGCATCGATTGCACTAACAATCAAATATGATAACGCTGTTCAATTCTCTGGTGCCAATGGCGCAGGGGTTGATCGTGGTATTGGTGCAGTTGTTGGCCGTACAATTGGTGAAGCAGTTACTGGACGTTCAGGCGCACAGTAATAGTTTACGCTATACGAAAAACCCGGGAACACCGGGTTTTTTTGTGGCATAAATATTTGTATGGCAAATAAATTCACAGCATTTCTTTCAGGTGTAGGACAAGGTCTAACAAACCCCAAAGGTGGTCTAGCCGACTGGCGCCACGCTACACGATTATTCATCGATGATACTATGCGCTTGGCTCCTAGAACCAAGTTCATGTTCTTTGTGAGATTTGAATTAGATAAAACTGTAGTCAACGCACCACAGTTTACCAACAAGCACGTTGAAGAAATTGGATTATTGGTAAAAACTGTAGACTTGCCCAAGTATACATTAGACACTGTTACTAAGAATCAGTATAACAGAAAGAAAATAATTTATAAAAATATAAATTACGATCCTATAAATTTAACATTCCATGATGATAGTGCCGGTATTATAAATGCCCTATGGGCTATCTATTTTGGTTACTACTCTGCCGATAGAAATAATCCTGACATGGCATACAGTAAATCCAATTATAGAGCGACTGACACGCCTATTGACAGCTTTAGATATGGCCTAGACAATAATAAATCAGTAGACATGTTTAAATCAATATCAGTCTATACCATGAGTCGCAGACGATTCAACGGGTACACTTATATAAACCCAAAAATTAAAACTTGGTCTCATGGTGCAACTGACAGATCGGCAAATGAATTTTTAGATAACGCAATGTCCTTTGAATATGAAGCAGTACGTTATAGTTCAGGTGAAGTTGCCATAGACAGTCCAATGGGCTTTGCCACATTACATTATGACAATACTCCTAGTCCACTAAGTGTAGCCGGTGGCGGTGTTGCTAATCTTGTAGGACAAGGCGGTGTACTAGATGGACTAGAACAGATATTTGGTGCAGTTGGCTCGGGGTCAGCATTTGGTAGTGTTGGCGGATTCTTAGGAACAGCAATTGCAACAGCAAACACCGTTAAAAATTTAAATAATCTTTCAGCAGCAGGACTAAAACGTGAAGCTCTTGGTATTCTTAGCAGTCCAGCAGCAATACGAGGCGCTATAAACACTGTAGGCGGTGTAGTAGGTGCAGCCTTTCCTAAAAATTCTAATAATACAGATACAACAATAGCAAGCCCTAAGATTATGGCCGGCGGGGATAATATAGCATAATGGCAACAACTAATTTACCACCTGTAGAAGTGCAAGATAGCGCAGAAGCAACAAAATTATTCTTTGATCAATATGGAATAGAACCTGCTGTATATAGTTCTAATGATGTAGCAGCAGCCATAGGTTTTTTTGAAAGTCGAGGGTTTGGCAAAGAAGCAGCGATATCAACATCTTCAGCAATTTTAAAACAGGCCAAATACGACAATGTGTCAGTGTTTAAACTTATAGACACACTTAAAGGGCTCGAAGATGTACAACTATCAGCATTGATTGGTGAAGTATTAAACAACAATCGTAAGGTAACTTCGACCCTAGGTTACAGATATACCAGTGTAACTAAAACTGAAATACTTAAAAGTGTGGCACCCTAATGGCAAAGTTTGCACAAGGTCGTTTCGAAATGAAAAATACCGACAAATATGTTGGTAAAAAAGCACCTCTGGCCCGTAGTTCGTGGGAATTTATTTTTATGAAAATGCTAGACGAACATCCAGGTGTGCAGAACTGGGCCAGCGAAAGTATACAGATTCCGTATAGATGTCCCCTAACTGGAAAGTACACAATATATGTACCGGATTTCTTTATTACCTATGTAGATAAGAACGGTACTAAACATGCCGAAGTAGTTGAAGTAAAACCAGAAAGCCAAACCCTATTAGCAAAGGTGGGTAAAAGTAAGTATAATCAAGAACAATATGTTAAAAACATGGCCAAGTGGGAAGCTGCCAATGCTTGGTGCAAACAACAAGGTGTTAAATTTCGTATCGTAAATGAAGGTGATATTTTTCATCAAGGCACTAAACGCCGATAAGTAATACTATGACAAAGAAACTTGAAGAATTATTTAATTTAGACGAAGCTTCCCCAAAAGTAGAAATTGCGCCTGTTCCTGAAAAAATTCACACAGAAGTAAACAGCCTAGACGACAGCTATAAAGCTGTTGCTGAAATTACCAAAGGGCTTCCTCAAATTAAAGAACTTGATAGCTTAGATGATAGCGAACTTGATGGGCTTGCGGCAAAAGCAGAAGAAGCCTACGACAACCTAATGGATCTAGGCATGAACGTAGAAGTGCGTTATGCTAGCCGTATTTTTGAAGTGGCAAGTTCTATGATGGGCAATGCTATTACTGCAAAAACAGCTAAAATTGATAAAAAATTAAAAGCTATCGATCTTCAAATGAAGAAATATAAGATAGACAAAGATAACAACGAAGATCCAAACGATGTGTTAAACGGCCAGGGTTACATCATTACAGATCGAAACGAGTTACTGAAAAAATTGGGTCAAAAGGACTAAATACACGTATGAAAAGTTTCAAAGACTACCTTGCCGAGAGCAAAAAAACATACCCTTTTAAAATAAGGGTAGCAGGTGATTTGCCTGAAAGTTTTGAGTCAAAGCTCAAAGAACAACTAGCTGGTGCTGGTGTGTTGAGTTTTGAAAAAACTGGTAAAACACCAATTCAAACACAACCAATGGAATTTCCAGAGTTAAAAAATTGTGAAGTACACATGTACGAAGTAACATGCGAATATCCAATTACTACACCTGAAGTTACAGAAGGTGTAAAAGCACTAGGATTAGATGAAGCTCACTTTAAAGTAAGAAACAGCAATGATCATACAGAAGATGATGTTGCTGAATTTTCACTTGAACCAAGCGGTGAGTCATTATTAGAAGATCCATTATATTCAGAAGCTGCAAAAGTAAAAGTAAAAAATTACTTTGGCGACGACTTTAACAAGAGTTTCTTAAAAGATTTAGAAAAGACTGCCAAGCAACGTAAGAAAGATGGCCCGTCTGAATACAAATTACCTAAAACAAAAACTGACAAAGCGGGATCCAATGGTCCTATGACTAAGGTAAGTAACCCAGATCCACGCAAAGGAAAATAAAACATGAATTTTCAAGACCTACTAAGCAGAATGAAAGAATTGGACCAACCGTCCCAGTCAGCTGCTATACAATCGGCACCTGTTGAAGAGTGCGGTTCTCCTATGATGGGAGCCACTGCACCAGAACAGCCACATACTCCACCATCAATGAGTATCAACTTAAACGCACAGGGTCTTGAAGATATCGAAGATCTAATGGCGTTGATCAAACAAGTAAATCCAGACATGAACAAAGAACCAATCGATGCAATGTTGCCATCATTGATTCCACCTGGACCAAGCATTACAAGTATTAAACCAGAACTTCCACCGCTAAAGATGCTTCCTGATTTTGATAAAGAACCAGAAGGCGAGCCAATGGACATTCCAGCACCAGATTCTATGAACAAACATAGCGAACCTGATGCTGATAACATGGGCGGTCCAAGCGACAATGATGCTGATAACAAAGGCGATGGTATTTCTAAAGCTCAAGGCGACATAGATAACGATGGTGATCATGACATGGATGATCATGAAGCTGAAAAAGACGAGCCAGAAGAAAAAGAAGAAGAAGCATTTGGAAATTCTGCTCCTGGCGACGCAGGCCCAGATTACAAAGACGTTGATGCTGCTGTTCCAGATGGCAACGACATGCACAAACCTAAACAGATGTACAAGCACAATTACAAAGGCGGTGACAATCCTATGTCCATGCCTGAAAGCGATTTACGATCAATGATTCGTGCTGAACTACTACAAAGATTAGCAGAAGCTAAAGGAGCAAAATAATGGCAGATTTATACGGCGTAACAGCGGCAGGCACATCAGTAGCTATTGATGCTAATGCTAGAAAATTAGTAGGCGATGGAGCATCGGGTGTAGGACCATACACAAGTTTTGGCACACCAACACTACAGGCAATCAAAATTATTTCTGCAACTATAAATTTTTCTACTTCATATAGTACCGCTAACAGTAATTTTTCAAAAGCAGTTAGAGCACTACAGGATGAAGCCGAGATTTATTATGTAGGTATCCCGGCAGCAACAGGAACTGGATTTGTTGCCCTAGTAAACTTAAATAAAACCGATTCAGGTGACGGTTTTGGTGCATCAACAAACTTTAATGGATCTTATGAAAACATTGAAGACACTATTCGTGCAGCATTAGGCACAGCAGAAGACGATGTTACCGTAACTAATGTTGCACTTACTGGTTTAACATTTGCTTAAATCTAATATAAGCACTCAATAGGCTCTTCGGAGCCTATTTTTTTCAGTAAATATAGTATGGCAAAATCACTTGACGGCGTTTTAATCAAAAAAGCACATGCTCCTCAAAAGTATACCCTTGAGGAAGTACAGCATTTAGAAGCATGTATGGACCCTGTTACGGGGCCGCTATACTTTGCTAAGAACTTCTTAAAAATTCAACATCCTGTGCGAGGATCAATTCCGTTTGTTCCTTACGATTATCAAGAGAAGCTAATTGAAGCCTATCATGATCATAAACAGACTATTGCAATGTTACCGCGTCAGATGGGTAAGACTACCTGTGCGTGTGCATACTTGCTATGGTACACAATGTTTGTACCTGAAGCACAAGTTCTAATTGCTGCTCACAAATATGAAGGTGCGCAGGACATTATGAATCGTTATCGCTTTGGTTACGAGAACCTTCCTGACTTTATCCGTGCTGGTGTTTATTCTTATAATAGAAACACCATTGAATATGATAACGGAGCACGTATACAAGCGGTAACAACTACAGAAAATACAGGCCGTGGTAAATCTCTTTCATTGATCTATTGCGATGAGTTTGCGTTCGTGCAACCTCCAGAAAAAGCCCGTGAATTTTGGACTGCATTATCTCCAACACTATCAACCGGTGGTAAATGTATTATTACATCAACACCAAACTCAGACGAAGATCAGTTTGCTCTTATTTGGACTGAAGCTAACAAAAAGTTTGACGAATTTGGCAACGAATCAAAATTAGGTCAAAACGGATTTTATAGTTACTTTGCACACTGGGCAGAACACCCGGATCGAGACGAAGAGTGGGCTAAAGTAGAACGCAGTAAAATTGGCGAGGAACGATTCCGTCGAGAGTTTGATTGCGAATTCTTGATCTTTGACGAAACTCTAATCAATGCAGTAAAACTAGCAGAAATGAAAGGAGTTGAACCCATGATGTCAATGGGACAAACTCGCTGGTATAAAGATGTTGATCCTAAGGCAACCTATCTAATAGCGTTAGACCCTAGTTTAGGTACTGGTGGCGATAACGGTGCTATTCAGGTGTTTGAAATGCCTAGTATGACACAAGTTGCAGAGTGGTACCATAACCTAACTCCTGTACAAAATCAAGTAAAACATCTAAAAGAGATCTGTACCTATATCAAAACTAGAGGTGAAGAACGAGGTGGAAATCCGCAGATTTATTATTCTGTAGAAAACAATACACTCGGCGAATCAGCACTTATTTGTATACAAAATATCGGTGAAGACCAATTTCCTGGGCTGTTCCTAAGCGAGCCTATACGTAAAGGACATGTTAGAAGATTCCGCAAAGGGTTTAATACTACACATAAGACCAAGATTGCTGCCTGTAGTCAATTAAAGCACCTAGTTGAAACCAAACAAATGAAGATCAATTCAAAGCCTTTGATTTCAGAGTTTAAAAACTATGTGGCACACGGTATTGGATTTGGGGCAAAAACAGGCGAACACGACGACCTAGTATCCGCTACCCTGCTGATTATACGTATGGCAGAAATCCTAGCAGACTGGGATCCTAAGATTTACGAAAAAATGACAGAAAGAATATCCGAAGATCAGATGCCAATGCCGATCTTTGTATCAAGCATAATGTGATAAATATAACTATGGACGCAACAGATAATATAGCCAACGATTTATTCTTTAAAATTAGAAGCCGTTTTCAAGGGCTTAAATTAGGCGCCGCTACAGGTGTTACTACAATCAACCCTGAAGAGGCTAGATTTTTTGATTTTGATTACATGGAGGGTGAAACACCTATCGGACATGTAAGTATCAGTCTTGCTGAAGATAATTCCATGAAGGTTTATTTTTCAACAAATATTACAGAATCAATGGATCTTGTACAAAAGAAAAATTGGTACGGATTTTTAAGAGAATTGAGACAGTTCGCAAAAAGACGTCTTATGAGTTTTGACACTAGAGATATTTCTAAAGATAATCTTGATAAAAGAGATTATGCTTTCCTCAGTCAAAACGCAATTCCTAAGCAAACAACAGCGCCAACTATACAAGCCCCAGTCGGAGAAAGCATTATGAGTGAAAGTCAACTATATGGTAACAAACATGTCAGTTACCAAAAGTTAGAAGATACACGTTTAATTATTAAACACAGTCAAGCACTAGCAGATGATATGCAACCTGGTGCTAGAAGCAGACACATTTCTGGACTATTTGTTGAGAACGGTGACGGTGAACGTTTTAAATATCCTTTCATTCACCTAGCTGGCGCTCGTGCAATGCAACGACATGTGGCCAATGGCGGCAAACCATACGACGAAATTGGCGAAAGCATCATCAACATGAGTGAAGAAATTGCACAATTAAAGAGTTTTAGTAATTATGTAGTTCGCAACGATCTTATGAATAGCAATACTAACAGTATTGTTGAACGCGGCTCTGAGGCATTAAATAATCTCCGTGAACAAATCAAGGCATTGAGCAAACAAAGTCACTACGAAGCATATAGAGAAAGTTTCCAGGCAAGACAACCAATGGAAGTTCCACAAGAAGTTGCAGAAGACTTCACTGAAAAATTCACAATTAGAAACTTTAAAGAAGATATTAAATCAGTATTCCCTGTGTTATACAGATTGATGCAGGAAGATAATACCATAGGCTATGACGACATAGTCGCGATGACTTCGAAAGATGAAATCCAAGTAGAAGAATTAAAAGACACTCCACTAGATCCGTTTGCTCGTTTTGAACATTGGGCAATGACTCTCGGCGAAGAAAGTTCAATCCAAAGTCAAGATCCAGAAGAGCAAAGGATTGCAGTACAACAATTGCAAAAATTAGTTGGCCAGCATTTTCCAGCAGGCGATCAAGGCAGCAATGCTATATCAAGTTTAGACGGCATTATAAATGATCCACGTTTAGAACAAGCAATTAAACAACAGGCAAAAGACGAAGGCGATGATTCTTGTGTTAGAGGGTTAGTAAAAGACTGGTTAGAATCTAACGCACCAGACGTACTAGAACAACTAGACTTTGGTGATTACCAAGAAGAAGAACCGCAAGCCGGTGCAGAAGAACCTGCGCCCGAAGAAGTTCCACAAGAAGCCGCCGATAGTGATGATGACAATTCTCCACCGTGGGATACTGACGATGAAGAAAAGTCAAATTTTAAAAAGCCCAACAACCCAAATCGATCAGGCCAAGACAGTGCTAGAGCATTGGCACAAAAAGGCATGAAACAACAGATGAATGTTCAAGAAGTTGCAGAATTTATTCACAGCTTTTATGATAAAGATTCAGGCACATTCCCTAAAGGCCCAGAAGGCGTTGCCACAATGGTAGGCAAGAAATTTGGTGAACAGGCAGAACATGTTGCTCGTAAGATGGTAGAAAGAATGGCTCCACAACAGGCAAGTCCAGAAGTTTCCGAACTAGCAAGAATTAAAGAACTTGCTCGTTGGTAAAGGTTGTTCGTAGCAGTTAGAGTTGATTAGGAACTCTATTAGATTGGGCACTTAGGTGCCCTTTCTTTTGGCTAAATGAAATTAAACTTTTGTGTAAACTTTTTGTCTTACTAGAGCGTTATATATATACGCAGGGAAGATTCTTTGCGTACAACAACATAAAGGAAACTTTAAAATGAAATCAGTAATCGCAATCATTGTATCAGCATTCGCATTGTCCGCTTTCGCAGCAGACGCCCCAAAAGCACCAGAAGCTGCTAAACCAGCTGCATCTGCTCCAGCCAAGGAGGCAGCTAAGCCTGCAAAAAGCGAACCTGCTAAGAAAGACGCACCTAAAGCAGACACAAAAGCCGCTACTACTAAGTAATTTTGGAGTAGAAGATAGTGACCTCATTATTGATGATGAGGTCACATTTGGCCGTAATCGAAAAGCTGGCGAGTTTGGTAAGATAGTTCATGAAGATGAATTATCAGACCATGTAAAATTTAGATTATGGTTGGCTAGGCAATTAGCATTAGCAAAATATAAGGAAAAGTGGGCATGACCCGCTTTTTCTTTTGGTAAGATATAATCAAAAATAAACAGAAATCCTTTGACTTTACTAAATAAAAAGCGCATAATAAAACATGTGCATAAGGCATATAAAACATTTTAAGGCATAACATAGGAGGCATATAAAATGGCAACTCTCGCAGAAATTCGTGCTAAACTTCAAGAAGCACAATCAAAGTCCACAGGACAATCCACCGGCGGTGGAGACAACGCAATTTACCCACATTGGAACATGCAAGAAGGTAAGGAAGCAGTAATTCGCTTGCTACCAGACGGTAACCCTGCCAATACATTCTTCTGGGTAGAACGTGCAATGATCAAATTGCCGTTCGCAGGTATCAAAGGTGAAACAGATTCTAAACCAGTTCAAGTACAAGTACCTTGTGTTGAAATGTACAACGACGGTTCAGTATGTCCAATCCTTTCAGAAGTACGTGGTTGGTTTAAAGACAAGAGTCTAGAAGAAATGGGTCGTAAGTATTGGAAGAAGCGTTCATACATTTTCCAAGGCTTCGTGGTTGAAGATCCTATCAAAGAAGATAAGACTCCAGAGAATCCAATCCGTAGATTTATTATCGGTCCTCAAATCTATCAAATCATCCGTTCAGCACTTATGGATCCAGAGTTGGAAGAATTGCCAACTGACTACCTCAAAGGTGTCGACTTCCGTATTGCTAAGACATCAAAAGGTGGCTTTGCTGACTACTCTACTTCAAAGTGGAGCCGTCGTGAACGTGCATTGACAGAAGTTGAAGCAGCCGCTTTAGAGTCACACCAGTTGCACAACTTGAGCGACTTCCTTCCTAAGAAACCAACGGATGTTGAGTTGAAAGTTATGAAGGAAATGTTTGAAGCATCAGTTGATGGCGAAGCCTATGATATGGATCGTTGGGGTCAATACTTCAAGCCAGCAGGTATGGGCCAAGTAACCGGTGATCCTAATAAGCCTGCAGCCAAAGCAGCCGCAGCTCCAGTTGACGACATTGATGATGAGCCAGCACCGGCTGCTAAGGCTGCTCCAGCACCGGCTGCTGAAGCAACATCTTCCGATGGTTCTGCTAGTCGTGCCCAAGATATCTTGGCTATGATTCGCAATCGTCAAAAGCAATAAGACTAAACTAGAGTAGTGCGAGCAGGTCTCGCACTCTCTTTCATACCTCTGGAGAATAATAATGGCAAAGCTAACTAAACTAGCAAAAGTAAATGAATCAATCACTATCAATCGTTATGACAACGCATGGATGGTAGAGATTGGTGGACGAGACAAAAAACAAGATTGGAAGAATACCAAGACAGTCTGCAATACAGAAGAAGAACTTCTTGCTGTAATTAAAGAGTGGAACACAATGGACCTGGACAACTAATATGGCTAAAGCATTTGATATTTCTAAATTTAGAAAGTCAATTACTAAGTCTATTGAAGGATTGAGTATTGGCTTTAATGATCCAACTGATTGGGTATCTACTAATAACTTTGCGTTGAACTATCTTATCAGCGGTGACTTTAACCGAGGAATTCCTCTAGGTAAAGTTACAGTATTTGCTGGAGAATCCGGTGCAGGTAAATCATTTATCTGTTCAGGTAACCTAGTAAAAAACGCACAGGCAGCAGGTATCTATCCTATTTTGATTGATACTGAAAACGCTCTTGATGAAAAATGGTTACATGCATTAGGCGTTGATACTAATGAGGATAAACTGCTTAAACTCAACATGGCAATGATTGATGATGTCGCAAAAACCATCGTTGAATTTGTAGCTGAATACAAAGAGATGGATCCTGCAACTCGACCTAAAGTATTGTTTGTAATTGACAGTCTTGGTATGTTGCTTACCCCAACCGATGTAAATCAGTTTCAAGCAGGCGATATGAAAGGCGACATGGGCCGTAAGCCAAAGGCATTGACAGCACTTGTTCGTAACTGTGTAAACATGTTTGGTAACTTGAATATTGGTATGGTTGCTACTAACCATACATACGCAAGTCAGGATATGTTTGATCCAGACGACAAGATCAGTGGTGGTCAGGGCTTTATCTATGCGTCGAGTATTGTAGTTGCCATGCGTAAACTCAAACTCAAAGAGGACGAAGATGGTAATAAGATCTCTGAGGTTAAAGGTATTCGTGCTGCCTGTAAGGTAATGAAAACACGCTACGCTAAACCGTTTGAGAGTGTACAGGTAAAGATTCCTTATGAAACAGGTATGAATCCATATAGTGGACTGGTCGACTTGTTTGAAGCTAAAGGCATGCTCAAGAAAGAAGGAAACAGTCTTGTGTACACTACCAAAGATGGCGAGATTATCAAACAGTTTCGTAAGGCATGGGAACGCAATGACAATCAAGGTCTTGACAAAGCCATGGAAGATATTTCAAAACATGGCGAAAAAACCGAATCAGTGATAACTACTAATGTTGAACCTGAAACGGAGACTGAAGAACTATGAAAGACGATTTAATTGCTGACTTGTGGACACTGGTAGTTGAACATATTCCAGAAAAACAACGCAAAGACGTTGCTGCTGACTTTGTCAACACACTACTAGATTATGGTATTAAAGAAAGTGTCCTAGAAGGCCTTATGGGTGTAGATCCATATTTGGACCAAGCCATCGAGTATTCCATTGATGGTGAGGAAATTGAAGAAGACGATTACGACTACAACGAAGACGAGGACTAATGAATTGGTACGATAAGGTTAGCAAGGATATTTCTAATATTCCTGATGCAGTAGCATACTATGAAGCCGAACTAATAGCGGCAAAGGTAGATGTTAAAGTAGCAGGCAATTTAGAAAGAGCTGCGGCTAATATGCCGGGTATTGTTGAAAACCGATTTAATCAACTTCAAGAAATCGAAGGTATCTTAGAATATTTAAACATAGAACTAAGACGTCTTCGTAGTCAACATTTTCGTAAGTATTTAGAAAGTTATCAACGGGCTTTGTCTTCGAGAGACTGTGAAAAGTTTGTCGAGGGCGAAGCTGACGTTGTAGACTTTGAAAAAATTATCAACGAATTTGCCCTACTGCGTAATAAATGGTTGGGCATTATCAAAGCACTTGACATTAAACAATGGCAAGTATCAAACATCGTAAAATTACGAACCGCAGGATTAGAAGACGCAACTCTATGAAAATAGGTATCATTGGGTTTGGCTTTGTTGGCCAAGCTATTGGTTGGGCACACCGTTCTGACGATTTAGTTATACGCGATCCAAAATTAGAAGATAGCGCCAGCCTTGATCAGTTTACCGGGTGTGATGCAATTTTTATTTGCGTCCCAAGTCCACCTACGGGAGATTTATATGAAAACGGCCGATGCGATAGTTCAATTTTAGAACAAACATTAAAAGAATTATTATTTGTTACTATCAATAATCCAATCCCAATTATCTGCAAAACTACTGCGCCGCCAAGCGTATATGCAAGATTGCAAAAAGAATATCCAAACATTGTTCATTGTCCGGAGTTTTTAACTGCGGCTAATGCTACTACAGATTATGCTAATGCTGATAGTTGTGTGATTGGTGGAGATTATGATTGGGCTGTAAAAGCACGTGATGTCATTAGACACGGTCGTCCGATGGTACATGATAAATTCACTATAGTTCCAATCAAAGTTGCAGCATTACACAAATATCTAATGAACAGTTATCTTGCTACAAGAGTAACGTTTATGAACGATTTTAAAAAATTAGCAGATGCCGAAGAAGTAGAATGGGAAGATCTAGCATATCTTGCCAAGCACGACGGGCGGATTGGGTACAGTCATTTAGATGTGCCAGGTCCGGATGGGCAATACGGCTGGGGCGGCGCATGTTTTCCCAAAGACGTTGCTGCTATAATTGAAGAAGCAATAGATTTAGAAGTTGATTTAGAGCTATTACAACGAGTAGAAACTCTCAATAAAATACATAGACGACTATAAAAATTTAGTCCAGAATGGAAATTTACGTAATTCTTTTTCTACGATTGCAGGATATCCTGGATTTTTACAATAGATAGTAGTAGTCTTGCCGTTGATTGCATCGCCGGTGTTTCCAGCGTGAAAATGTTCTAACATTTTTACTGTGTCTTTGTTTTGAGTTTCGATACAACTTTCAGCTTTGTATTTAAGACTTGCATCATCTCCCATCCACCCCCAGTGCCATCCTGCTGTTTCATTAGGAAATGATACACAATGATCTCTATTCTTTTTCTTTTGGGCGTGACCAACACCTGCTTGTAATCCTTTATACAGTTCACAAGGATCTTTAAACATATTTTTTTTTGCAACTACATTTCCCGCCCATTTACGATTTACCTTTTGATCAAATTTATAGATATAAAAATCTAAAGTACATGTTACAGGCTTATTGGTTTCATTTAAGAATTTAAGTATCTCTGGGAATAATTCTGGATTTAAATTTTCGTCTAGGTCACTATGCATGATAACATCATCTTCTGCACAGTCCATATATCCTGATAATAATGCAGCACGTTGGCCATTTTCAATGTCCCAATTTGACCATGTATCTGGAATATCTAATTTAACAACCTTTAATCGATCACCCAGGTGCTCGTATCTTTTAATATTGTCACTGAGATAATATGGCTTAGGTTTGCCGCTAAGTGTTCTATTGCCTTCGCAAATAATCCACCTATCTACATAACTTTTACTAAGTTCGATTCTTAAATCTAATAGATGAAATTCGTTATTGAATAAAGTAGTATCAACAATCATATTAAAATTTGTAAATTATTTGATATTCGTCGTATAAGGGAAATATATTTTTTTCTGCCAAATATTGATAAATGGCTCGCCCCTTGCCAGTTCGTTGACCGTTAGATAAAAATGCATTATCGTCTATAGCAACAATACAATTAGATAGATAGGGTTCTATCGCCTTGAATTCTTTTAAATGATGTTGTGCGCTTGGGTCATCATTGGTCCAATCGACATCATAACTATCTAGATAAAACAAATTTACAGAATTTAAATCTGATAATGATGCTAACCACGACACACTATCAGAACAAAAAGATCTATAATATCGATTGTCTATAAAATTATTAGCAGTATTGACTGCAGATTGATCGATATCAACAGATCGAACAAACCCTCCATGCATTTTTACCAATTCAGCAAATAAAAATCCACTGTTTCCATCTTTCCAATTATTTGGATTTCTAACAGTTCCTGTTTCTATAATTTGATAATCTGTTGATTTAAGTGTTGATAGCTCATCGAATATAATTTGAAAACCATGGGATCTATTATAAATGTCTTTGAGTAACCCTCTTTTAACACCACTGGCATTGATTGCCAATTTTGGTTTATATTCAGTTTGAAAAGTGTGCATCCATTCGTTCATACAAATATTTATCTGAGTATATTATTGTGGTAAATATTTGCATGAAAAAAATTGTACTTGTAACAGGCGGTTTTGACCCTATCCATTCAGGACACCTCAAATATTTCAGAGAAGCTAAAAAATTAGGCGATTGGCTAGTTGTAGGAATCAACAGCGACCTATGGCTATCAAAAAAGAAAGGCAGGCCATTCATGCCGGTTTGGGAACGATACGAGATTATCAATAATTTAAAAATGGTTGATCAGACTGTGGTAGTTGCTGACGATCCAGATGGTAGTTGTACCACTTTTATCA
>Ga0214921_10002616_pt1 | contig 29007 bp, 10 predicted proteins | sample LL1505_MetaG_FD_177992 | JGI IMG/M metagenome (GOLD analysis project Ga0214921, IMG submission 177992) | Freshwater microbial communities from Lake Lanier, Atlanta, Georgia, United States - LL-1505 | ecosystem: Environmental > Aquatic > Freshwater > Lake | place: USA: Georgia | collected...
ATTTCATTTGAAGAAGGTATATTTGATGTTTCAGAAATAACTAATATTCTCCATAAAAATCTACTAGAACATTTAAGTGTGATAACAAGATATTATTATAGTAATAATAGGTTGATTTCGGATATTCTTGAATTTTATGGAAAACAATCCGATCTGTTTAATAAAGCAATCAAAAGTTTAGGATTAGAACAGGCTAAAACTCTTTTACCACCTTTTATAACATATGACAATTATCTCGAAATTATAGGTGAAAAAAATAATATACAACAACCATTACTACTCCCATTAACTGAAACATTACCATTACAACCACAAGCAGATGTATTAGATATGATTGCAGATAAAAATAATATATTAAAAGTATTTAATTTTACACATGTAGCTGAAAAAAGTGTATTGAACAATGATCATTATAGAATTATCAATGAAATTTCTAGTTTAAGTGAAGTTAAGCCTATAATTAACAATGAGTATGAAGGTATTAAAAAGCAAATATATGATTTTTTCACTAAAGTTATAAAAGAACGTACTGTAGATTATTTGAAAATTATACCTGAAGATAAAGAACGATTTAACAGGATTATGAATTATCTTATCGGTTTAGGTCAATCAAATATATTAATATCTAGTAAATATAACAAAGATATCGTAGATATATTGAAAAATGAATTAAAGAAATTTAATGAATTATATTATAATTTTGAAACTATAGTTAACATTGCGAAAATAATAATGACTAATGAATTAATAGAATATTTAAATGATGATATAGACTTAACTCTTAATAACCCCAATTCAGAAGGTAGACCTATAGATTCAGCCAACAAAGATAATATTCATCGTAAGAAATTGATGAGTTATTTGACTTTACTATTTAAATTACAAATAAATATCAATGTATTAATAAAAAATATTAATGATTTTTATAAAGATCAGAAAGAAATCTATAAAAAAATAATAGAATATAATGATACTAATTTTGTTAAAATTGCTTTACCACCTTTAATATTATTTGATGATTATTCAGAGAATATATCAAATAAATATCCTCTTCAACTTATAAAATCACCATTTACATCACAACCACCACCTCCATCATCAACTCCACCACCTCCACCACCTCCACCACCTCCACCACCTCCACCACCTCCATCACAACCACCACCTCCACCACCTCCATCATCAACTCCACCACCTCCATCATCAACTCCACAACCTCCACCACCATTAACTTCTACAACAACTCCATCATCAACGCCACAACCTCCACAACCTCCACAACCTTTACCACCTCCATCAACTCCATCAACTTCTACAACAACTCCACAACCTCCACAACCTCCAACATCAATGACTTCAGATGAATTACCTACATCACCACCATTTATTTCACAACCTTCATCTTCATCTTCTACTAGTCCACCTCCACCAGATACTCAACAACAAACTTCATCTACTACTAGTTCACAATCTTCATATACATATTCTACTAGTTCACCTCCACCACCACCACCTCCATCATCACCTCCATCAACTTCTACAACAACTCCACCATCAATGACTTCAGATGAATTACCTACATCACCACCATTTATTTCACAACCTTCATCTTCTACTAGTCCACCTCCACCATCAACTCCACAACCTCCACCTCCACCACAAACAGAAGGTATATCTCTTAAACGAGATTCAGATCAATACAGTATTATTAAAAGATTTAATCAATTAACAATTTTAGAAAAGTATATAATGAAACCTACAGATGAAGTTGTGATAGATAACTTGAAAAATAGAAAACCATTAAAACGAAAACCTAATTTTGAGTCTATTGAAATGAAAGATCTTTATGATGAATATACTGACATAATAAACAAAAGAACTGATGGAAGACTTGGTGAATTGACTAAAAATGCTAATGCTGTGAAACGAAAAATAGAAATTTTTATCTTGACATTAAAGAGAGATCCTCAAGTAAAACATAAATCTGGTAAAAACGTTGAAGAAATATTAAAAGAAGAAATTAATACAATAGACAGGGAATTATCAGAAATAGAAAAAATAAACAAGAATGTTAATATTTCTTTAACTAATAATTTAATTGATTGTTTAACAAATAATGGAAATGATGTAGAGACAATTAAAAACAGTGAATCCTTTATAAATTTTAATAATAATATGGCAGCTTACCATAGACTAACAACTAAAGTCAATTATATATTTATTAATATGGATGTTTTTTACTTCGAACAAGAAAAAATATTTAATGAAATATTTTTAACTAATAAATATAATGTAGATAAAATCGATTTACCATTTATTTTAACTTATAATGATTATCTAGTAAATACAGGTCAAAAACCTATTACACGTCCTAGTCCACCATCATCATCTACTACTAGTTCACAATCTTCATCTTCTACTAGTCCACCTCCACCAGCTACTCAACATCCATCTTCATCTACTACTAGTTTACAATCTTCATCTTCTACTAGTCCACCTCCACCAGCTACTCAACCACTACTAGATGTAAAGATGAATCAACCATTTAATATGCCTAATATATTTAGTAATAATGTAGGAAAATTAACGGACGATGAAGAGAGTATATTTAATAAATTTTTAAATGATTTAGTAGCTGTATCTCAAAATCCTAACTCAACTAATAGTAATAATCCTAAAATAAATCAATTTGTGAGTAAAATTAGATTAGAATTAAAAGTGTTATCTCAGTCAGCTAGAGATTATGTTAACATGATAACACAGACAATACATGGTTATATTAATTATAATAAGAATTTATTTGAAAATTTTTGTATTGATACTAATTCACCATTTTATATGAGAACCATTGAATATTATACAGATCAAATTAATCAAATCAATAATTTTTTAGAAGATTTTTCATCTCTTCTAGATAAAGCGATAAAAAACTTTGATACTTTGATTAATAAATTATATAATAATCAATATAATAATGATAAAGAAATTGATAAGGAAATGGAACGGATAAAAACTCTTGTATTAATTTTTCATAAAATATTAATAGAAAATTGTAATAAATTTAGGACTCAAGGAAAAATTCATTATCAATTTTACGAATCAAAATTTAATGCTAAACAGTCTAACACACTAGATAAAGAATTTCCTAATTGTAAAATAAATATCTATAATCAATCTCAAACATCTCAATCTTCTCAATCTTCTCAAACATCTCAATCTTCTCAAACAACTCAAACAACTCAAACAGCTCAAACAGCTCAAACAGCTCAAACATCTCAATCCTCTCAAACAGCTCAAACAGCTCAAACATCTCAATCCTCTCAAACAACTCAAACAGCTCAAACATCTCAATCCTCTCAAACAGCTCAAACAGCTCAAACATCTCAATCCTCTCAAACAACTCAAACAGCTCAAACAGCTCAACCATCTCAAACAGCTCAAACAGCTCAAACAGCTCAACCATCTCAAACAGCTCAATCTTCTCAACATCAAGATGATGACTCTGATAATATCATATCTATTATGATTTATGAATTTGAAAATGATAGAATGGTAAATATACGAGCAAAAATAAATACGATGAAAGGGAAAATAAAAAATATTATGGATATTAAATTAGATGATATAATGTCCAATGGACAATTTATATATGAAATAAATGAAGAAATAAAAAATATAGAAAGAACAGTTAATTTTTGGGAAGGAAAATATGTAACATTATTAGAAAATAAAATTATAGAATTAAAAAAGTTAAGAGATACTAGACAACAATTAATAGCTGAAGGTAAATATAAAAATGATGTAGATATTATACAACAAATGCGTGAAAATATAAAGCAATTTGATGATGTTAATTTAATTAATTATATAAATAAAGTTGATGTGGCATTAACAAGATGTGATGAAATATTAGCAGATATGAGAGATAGAAAAAGAACTTTGGAAGAGAGTAAAAAAATTAATTCAAATAGTTCTGGTTTAACTGTAGATACTGGTGATTCATCAATTCCTGATATAAAAAATGCAAATGCAACAGCAAATGTATTAAAAATAGTTGAACAATCTGCAGTTAATGATCATAAAGTAATAACAAATTTATCTAGTTCAAGTAGTTCAAGTAGTTCAAGTAGTTCAAGTAGTTCAAGTAGTTCAAGTAGTTCAAGTAGTTCAAGTAGTTCAAGTAGTTCAAGTAGTTCAAGTAGTTTTGTAAGTTCCACACCAAAAGTTAGTCGTTTAGATCTGAGTAAAATCAGTCAATCATCGTCACAACCTTCACCATCGAGTATATCCTCATTATCATCATTATCATCGAGATCATTAAATACACCAAGAATTTTAATGAATAGAAATGAAGATACATATAAATTATTGACTTTAATTAAAGCTGTATGTATAGATAAAAATTTAATAGATGTTGACACAGAAGAAATAGCAAAAAGGTTAAATATATTAAGAACTAAATCAACTAGTGAAAGACAATCTAATCGTGATAATATAATAATTATAATAAAAGACTTTACTTTGTTATTTTTAAGTATAAAAGCTAAATTAAATGATAATAATAATCTCAATGAGGAAGAAACTATGGTAATGAATGAATATTTACTGAAAGGTAAAATGAAATTATTAAATAGTGATGAATTTGAACGTATAACTCGAGATGTAGACATCATGGCTAAAACTAATAAATTATTTACTGAAAAATTAGATGCTAATGGTGATTTAGTCAAATCTATAGAAAAAATTAAAATTGCGATGAATATAATACCTAATTATTTTAGACCTAATCAAACTATCAAGTTGTTCGAAATAATAGATTTACTAAATAATTCACATTTTAATGTAAATGATATAAAAGTAACTGGCGGATTAGGTGAAAATACAAATCAAGTAGATGATTTATATGTATATTCAGATTTTTCAGTTAACTATATACAATCTATGGGTTCATTAAAAATAATACATGAAAATATGCTTAATTATGAACGAGATTATACTTTAATAAGAGTGAATGTTTTTAAAGATATGATTGATGATCTAAAACAATCACTAGATCAATTAACTTCACTTTACGTTAACAATAGAAAAGAAATTATAATATATCTAGCATTATTTGATGTTTTAGAATTACTATTTACCTTTTTGAATATTATTCATATGAAATACTTAATTGATAAAGAATTTTCAGTTGTTGAACTAACTATAGATCAAGCTACATCAGTAACTGATTTTAATGATAAATTAGATAATTTAATAATTGAAATTGTTGTTAATTTTAACATGATCAATATATTCATTAATAATTATAGTAATCATAATGTTGATATCACATCATTTACTCTTATAGATTCAAATGGTAATAAATTATATACTATGATTACTAATATAACTAAACAGTTAAATGATAGTATAGCTTTCATTGAACAAATTCATACAGTTATTCATAATCTAAATATAGGAATAAGTGAAAATTCTGATGAAGAAATTAAATGTGGACTAGAAAGATATGCTTTACATATATCTAATCAAGATAAACCAGAAGAATTAGATAAAGATGATATAGTAGAAAACTTCTCAGAGCAAGATAATCAAATAGTAGTTAATCATATAGTAAAACTATTAGCTGTTAATAAAATTAGTTTAGAACATTTTAGAGATATAACTGATATTAATATTAACAATATAAATCTTAATGATCCTAATCCTATAAATATAGATATTGAACTCAATAATATTTTAATAACAGGATTATCAAAAAATGTCCCTGTAAATATATTCTTAGAAGTTACTAATGGAAATATAACAAAAATAACTATTAATGGTGTTAGTAATACTTCATTATATCCAAGTAATAGTACTGAATATCAAGCTATGAGATTGATGCCTTCTATGTTAAATACTATGTATGGTGATAAAAATGATATGGAAACTTATTCTACACGAATACCTGTAAATTTTAATCTAAAATTATTAAGAATACTTGAGAGTATAGCTCATAAGAATAAAGAAGTTAAAAATTGGACAAAGAAAGAATTATTAGAGTTAAAAGCTATTTGTAAAGATCATGTAGATGTTTCTACTTTGGATATAATAGAAAGTAATGTTTTTCATAATTATAATATATTGACTGAAGTCAAAGAGTTTAACGAAAGATTAGATGATGAGGGAAAGAGAAAATTAAGAGCTACAAAAGATTTGCAGAAAATACAAATGGATTTATTACATAGACAAGTTGAGACACCAGGTTATTTTGATGATATACGTTTAAACGCAGATAATAATTTAATATCGGATATAACTGTAGATATGATACCACCAATATTACCACCAATTAGATTAGATTTTAACCAATTAGTTCAAGAACAAAATATAAATGAATCTAAAACTAAACTAAATGAAGCTATCAATTCTACTGATAAATATAAAAAGGAAGATGATGAAGATAATATAAAAATTAATCCTGTTGATCGTATTACTACAACTATCAAAACTAGTTATTTAGATAAATTTAATATTATTGATAAAATTAATACTAGTTTTCCAATTAATATGCTTAAAAGTATAAGCGTTAGTGAATTAATAGATAAAATGAGAATTTTGATTAGATATTTAGATCCAGTAGCTGATGTAGATTTAATAAAGGATTTATTTATGAAAAATTTGGAAGAACCATTATGGACTGTTGCTGGAGGTGCTCCTAATGATGATTTTGGTAATATAGATTTCGAAAAAGATTTTATAGATTTTATAACTGATGATTTCTTAGTTAACGTAAAAAAGAATTATAATTTATTTGTTACTAATATATATGGTTTAGCTATGAAAATAGGAATTAACTTAAAAGACCATTTATTGTGTATAAATAACAATCAGAGAGCTAATCTATATTATTCTATGATTACTAAAGAAAAATATAAACAATATATTGATAATAATATAATGAATGATATTAATGATGAAGTTTTTAATAAATTAGCCGATTATATATCTGTACCTATAGTATATAAATTATATAAAATGTGTATTTTAGATACATCTATTAAATTAACTAATTTACCTATTTTACGCAATTTATATAATAAAATATTAATACTCGGAGAAATAAGTGATAGATTAAGAATTATTGTTGTAAATATATTATATCAGTTAAGTAGAGATAAAAATTCTGATATTTCTGGTGAATGTATTAGATCAGATCTTATATTTTCTCTATTTGAAAAAATAGATGAATTAAACATATTATTATTAGCTTTACCAGACCATGTTATTGTTATGTATGAAGATAGATCAATTGGTAGAACTGGTATGAATGTACCTTTTGCATCGTATGATACAAATAGAATGAAACAAGAAGATATTACAAAAATAAATGAATTTACTTTTAATATGAGTATTGCTTTATCAAATTATAAAGAAAATTTAATAACATTAACTAATATTCTTAGAGGTAGAGAATCATTTAATGGTTTAAATGTTGATGTAAACATATTTAATGAAGAATTCGAAATAACTAATGTTTTATCATCATCATTAAATGTTAGCTCTGATGATAATGATGATATAGATTTATTTGCAAATTTTAATTTTATGAAAGATTTGACTGGGTATCTAACTTTTAATTGCGTTCAGATGAATAAATGTATGTATATATTGAGTAAAATAAATAAAATTAGATCATTGGATAATTTTATAATAAGAAATGATAATAATAAAATAATATTTGATAATAATTTATTTATGAGAAAACCTGTGCTTAATATTTATAAAGGTAATATTGATTTACTACCAAAATTAATTGGATCTGATATGACAGATTTCAGAGATAGTATCTTAATTTTCAATAAACATCAAAATTTAATCAAATCATTCTATGATTACTCAACTAAACAATATTTTAATGATTGTTTCTATACTAAAATATATAATAATACTATCAATTTTTGGAAAAGAATGATACTTAATTCAAATATTAAATATTCTAAAGATAAGGAAATATTTAAAAGACTTGAAGAAACTATTACTTTAGGTAGTATAGATACAGCATATAGGACTTATCCATTTAATACTGATTTATCTATTAATAATCATAAAATAGCATTTATATTTGGAAATAATACAGAATTAAGTAAAAGTATATATGAATTTTTTGGAAAAATTGGTAATCCTAATTATATAAGTAATGAATTAATTATTAATTTACCACACGAACCTACACAACAAGCTTTATCATCTATTATTAATGTACAAGAATATAATCAATTTAAACAAGATTTGAGTGATAAGTTAAATGATTTAGGTCTAATAAAATTATCAGGTACATTTTTAAATGATATATTAATATATATAGATAGTGTAATCACTGAAGCATTTGCTCATGCTTTATTTATAGAAATGATTAAATATGATTGTTCTGAATATTGTACTGATCAACCTTTTGAAATTCTAGTTACTCAAAGTGAAGTTTATAAAAAATTAGATCACGCTGAATTATTACCTCATATATTGATGAACACTTATAGTAATATACTGTTATGTAAACTCAAATTATTTCATTTTAACAAAAAAAATACATTAGATAGCGGTTTTTCTACTATTAAACAAGTTTCTATTACTCCTATATTTATTGAGTGTTTTAGTATAGGATTTTTAGTAAGCAAATATAGTCAATCTGATGCACGAACAGTAAATTTAATATTTACTTATTTCTTCTTAAATATGAGTCCAGAAGTTAAATATCAATTATTTAGATTTAATCTAGAGATTACTTCCTTAAATAGATTTATGATTGGATTACCAGATCTATTTTATAATTTAATTTTATGGAATGTGAATCAAATTAACACTAGATATGATACTAATATTGCTAAGTTATTATCTGGTATATCAAATACTTTATGTTTAATAACAACTAATGTATGTTATAGTAAATTAAAAGAAGAAAAAGATATGGTTATAACGATTAAATATTTAATTACAACATTAATGAATAATAAAATTATTTTCAAATCATCGGATCCTGATTCAGTTTATATATTTATAGAAGAAACTATAGTTAGACTAACTGATAGAGGTTTATATTTCTATTCAAAAGATATAAATGGTAATAGTATATTTGAAGATACTGAAACGTTAAAAACTATATTATTATATGATGAAATGATGATTGATCATATATTTGGATATAAATTTACACAATTAGGTACTAAAGAGCAAAATTATTTCGAAGATATTAATTATATTAATAATCTTAATATATATGATTCATATATTTATATATTCAAGAAATATAAGAAAATAATAACTAAATATATTTCATATATAAGATCTCCAGATAATGTAAAGACATATGGATTAGAAGATCCTAGAGCTTTCAATGAAATTATAAATTCTGTACATAAGATGATAGATCTAATGGAAAAGTTAAATTCTATAGAAACAGACATTAAAAACGCTAAACAAATAATACTATTTTGTAGTCATAATTTATCTAAATTACATATCAAAATTACAGCTATTCGTAAACATATTGAACAATCACCATTAAAATTGTTGTATAGATATAGAATGGGTGTAGATTATGATGATAAATCATTAATACATCAATCATATGAAGAATTTAACCCAATAATTAATAAAAATACTGATATTTATATAAGTCAATTAATGTCTGGATTAAGAATACCCGGACCTTTATGGTATAATACTATAGGAATTAATGAAGAACCTATAATTAAAGAAGCTATGTCAATAGTAGATAATTTTAATAGTAGTCAATCTATAAACTTAAAATTATTAGGATTTAATCAAACTTATGTATAATTTTATATAAAGAAATATATTATAATTTTTTTTTGTTTGTTTAGTATCAAAAATGGTGACTATACAAAAACCACAAGATGTATTTAACCAATATATTAGTAGTAATCATCAATTTGTAGAAAATTTACCAGAAGCACGTTTAGGTTATCTAGATATACAACCATCAAATCAACAAATAATGAATTATTTCTATGATAATTATGTAAATAATTCAAATAAATTAATCATAAGACAAAATAAATTAATTAATGATATACGTAAAAATGCTAATGATACATTTGATACTTTAAAAAGTAAAGTTTTAACTAAAAATGAACAAATAATATCAATAACAAACACATTGCTAAAACTTAAACAAAAACATATACAAACATTGAATAAATTAGCAATTGTTACTAAAAGATTATTTAATAGATATGGACTTAAATCATCATCTTTAAAACCTAATGAAGCAAGTATATATGATCCAGAATTATATGATGTTTTAGATATAATAGATAAAGCTATTGATGATAGATCAGTTCATGAAAATAGAGATTTATTAATACAACAACGTACAAATATTATAGGTATCATTAATTCTATGCAAGTACCTGAAGAAAATGAAGATATATTAGTTAATGATCTAATAAGAATATTAAACATAACACAAAATGGAAATTTGAAACTCATCAAAAAAACTGATAAAATATTAGAAGTTGATACATCTAGACCAAAATTAACAGGTAGAGATCCTACTGTATTTATAACAATAAATAATATCGATCAGATATCAACAAATAATTTTAATAATATATTTTTATATCACAGACAATTTTTAGTCGATTTAAACGATCCTAGTTGTAATCTAGTTTTTAAAGTACCATTCTCTTACCCATTAAAAGAACTATACGATATTATAACACCCACATCTATTTGGCAAATTAATCCTAGACAAATTTATAAAAACGAAAATATATATAATATAAATATTGCCCACAATTTAGATTGGTATTCATATAATGATGAATATAATATAACAGATTCTGTACAACTACGATATCATTATGATAGATCTCTTAAATGTTTTTTATTGACTGATTTAAGTAATATAATAACTGAATATAATAATTTTAGAAATTTATTAAGACGATTTGGAGATAGTATATTAGATAGAAATACTATAGATAATGTATTAAATGAAAATGTAGATATAATATTTAAACCACAACAATATGTTCGAGTATTAGATGAAAATAATACACTTATTGATATGTCTAATAAAGAAATAATAGATGCTTTAAGTGTTGATTCTATATATACTAATTATGTATCTGCAGTTTCTAATGAATTTTTATCTAACTTATCATCTAATCCTATTATATATTATATAATTAATATCGTAAGAAATCATAACACTATAAGGAGTATAATTAATTTTATTATTTATCAATCAAATTCTGAAATACAATCAACTAAAGGTTTCTGTAAATCACTTATTGAAGTAATTATTGAATGTGAGAATATTAAATCTATAAATAAAAATGCTAACTTAATTCAAACTAAAATAAATAATATAGACATATTAACTAATCAATTACGAGATTTATTGTATACTCATAAACAAAAAGATATACAAAATAAAACTAATATAGAAGATTTTATTGAATCACTACAATATTTGTTAATAGACGATTACACAACTCAAGTTTCTGGTACACACAAATTTATAGATCCAATTATACAAGTTTTAGTTAATAAGATAGAAAATGTAGAGCAAATGATTAATTTGTTATTAAATGAAGTAAATAATCCAAATGTTATAAGAGAATTAATAATAACTTTAAATGAAAATGATAATCCTGATGATTTAAAAGAACACTTTAATAAGTTTAGTAAATTTCATTTAGATGAAGTTAAAATAACCAAATTTGTACTAAAAAATTTGAGAAATGAATACTTAAAATATGCAAAATTTACTGATATATTAATTAATGATGCTAATAAGGCTATCAAACATTTAACTGATATAAATGAACCAACATCTGTTTTTCAAGATTATAATAATTTAATTCAAAAAAACGATAGGCAGGTAGAAATTCTTAAAAATCAATTAGAACTACTTAAAAAGTCTAGTAGAGAGAAATTTGGAACTATAGGAAGACAAAAACTAGAAATACAAGAATTAGAAAGAGAAGTAACCGATTTAGAAGCAGATTTAAGAAATGTCAGAAATGAATTAAATACTTCAGAAACAGAAAAAAATCAATTAAATGGTCAAGCTATAAATGAACGTAATAAAATGTTAGTCAAAATGTTTGAAATAGAAACTTTACGAAAAAGAGTTCAAACATTAGAAACTAATTTACAGTTAACTGAAATGAGTATGGGTACTGTAATTACAGATAAAAGACAGCTTAATGAACAAGTAAGAAGTTTAACTAATCAATTAGGTACATTAAATAATAATAATCAGCAATTAACTAATCAATTAGGTACATTAAATAATAATAATCAGCAATTAACTAATAGAGTAACAGTTTTAACAGAAAGATTAGGTACTGCAAATACTGATATTGCAACATTAAAACAACGAATAGAAGATTATAAGTCTGAAATTAAAAGAGAAGAAAGACGTGTAAATGAATTATTAGATAAGAGAAATAAAATAATAGATGAACAGGATGAAAAAATAACTGAGTTAAAAACATTTGCAGGAAATATCAATCGTTTTTTGGTAGAAACACAAAAGATATCAAAACCTTTTACTTTACAAGAATTAGGTTTATTTATTAGACATGAATTAAGCGAATTAGATTCCCAAGTTGAGCAATATGCTAAAATGCATGAACATGATATAAATGAAATTAAAAAAGTTAGATCTGAAATGGATAAATTACGACAACAAACAGATAAAGCTATATCTGAAAAACAAACCTTATTAGATGATATAAAAAGTAAAAATACAAAACTTGAAGGTGATAAACAACATATTATTAGTAATTTACAACAAATGAAAGAAACAATTCAACAATTAGAAAGAGAAAAAGTCAGATTAACTCAACAAAATAATACAAGTATAGAAGAATTAAGAAAAGAGAATATTAGATTAATATCGGAATTAACAGATTTAAGAAAACAGTTACAAATTAATACACTAAATATAGTAGTAAATGATGGTGATAGTGAAGAGATTAAACAATTAAAACAATTAATAATAGACGCTAATACAAATAGAGATGCTATACGTGGTGATTTTGAAACTTATAAAAAATTAACTACAGAATCACTAAAACAACTAGAAGACAATCTAAGACAATTAAAATTAACTACTTCTTCGCAAGAAAAAGTGATAGAAAGTATTAAAATAGAAAATACCACATATAAACAAAAATTACAACAACAAAATATCGAAATAACAGATTTAAGAAAAAAATTAGATGAAGCTGCACAAAAAACTGGTGAAGGTATTAATCAAATAGTAAATCAACTACCTATTATTGATGAAACTAGTAGAAAAGAATTAGAAAGACTAAAACAAAGATTAGGAGAAAAAGAGATGCAATTAAATGAATTAAATAGTAGATTATTACAAGCACATATAGATAATTTACGTAATTATGATGCAGACTTAACAGAAACTATACGTAGATTTTTTGATACAAATGAAATTGGCGATTTTTCATTAGGTAAAGAAAGTGTTAAACAAATGCTTCAAAAAATAAAGCAAATTATTATAACTCAACAAGATAATCCACAAATAACACTAGAACAATTAGAATTACAAGAAGCTCGACAGAGGATAATTGATATAGAAGATAAAATGAAAAATTTAAGTAATAATGCGCTAAGAGCTGATAGTATAATTACCGATCAAAATTTAGAAATTAAATCTTTAGAAAAAAAGGTTGAAGAATTTGATAAATGTACACAAAAAGTAGAAAGATTAACTTTAGAGAACACAGAATTAAAAGATAAATTCGAAGCAAGTACTAAAAAAATATCAGATTTATGTGATACACTCAAAAATATATTTGAACTTGATAGAAATAGTGATTGTGATCAACTTATTAAATTAATACAAGATAAATTAACAAAAAAAGAACAAAATAATGATGAATTGTTAGTTACTGCTGGTGAATTTAATGCTAATATATTAATTAGATTACATTTATTAGAAAATATTAGATTAGATAAGATAAAACTAAATCTTTTATTAAAAGAACCAAAAATAAATGAACACTTAATTAAACAAAAAAATGATGATATTGATGCTCAATTAATTAAAATAGAAGAAAATGGTAGAATTTTAGATGAATTACAAAAAAAAATAGACAAAAATCGTCCTGGGTTATTTAAAAGATTCGATGAATTTTTTAATGGAGCTAATCAAAAAGAAAAACTAGATAAAGTCTTAATAGAAATCTTTAATGATATTACTGATAGTAAAGAACATAAAGATGTTATCGATAAAATATTAAGTAATTCTAATCAATTATCTGAAGATGTAATATATACTTTAAATTTATCTATAAAAAAAGTAATAGATGAACAAAAACAGTTAGTTATTGAGTTACATAATAGTATAGATAAGCAATTTATAGCAATGACTAATAAAAATGTAGAATTATCTGATACTTTTGATAAAATAACACCAAGTGATGTATCCAATCAAGAAGTTATTCAAATAATTAAAGAAATAAATAAGAAACTTATTCAAATAAATAAAGATTTTTACGATAGGTCTAAAAGAGTAAATAATATATATATAGAATTAATACAGCAAATTCAAGCTACAGACCCAAATAATAAAGATATTAATTCATTAATGAAATGGTTAGTCAAAAATAGAGATAATAAATCTTTAGAGAATAATTTTGTTTCAATGTATAGAGTCAATGTAACAACTGGTCAAAAAATATTTTATGATTGTATGGATAAATTAAAATCTAATGTAGGTAATATTAATGCTATAAGATCGTTAACTGAATCATTAAATAAAACTATAGAAATGTGTAGAGCTAGAGGAAATATAGTTGAAAATTATGATCAAACTAAAACTGAAGATGTTATGAAAATGGTACATAAAATAATAGATAATTTATCTTTACTAACATTTGATAATTTATCAATCAAAAATAATTTAACTACTAAAATTGGTAGTTTTCAATCTAGTTTTGCTAGAATATCAGAACAATTTCCTAATTTTAAAGATGAAATAACAAGATTATTAACTAAATATCAAGAACAAATAGATCTATTTAATAAATTAAATAATGATTTAGAACAAAACAAAGATGATACAACACAAGTATTACGTATCAAGAGTGATATAAAAGAGTTATTAACTAATTTAAATATGACTGAAATTGAAATGATGACTTTACAAAGTACTATAGTTATACAAACTAAAATAGAATTAACTAACAATATGAATCAATCAGATCATGAATCATCTGAAGTATCAGAAAATGAATCTGAACAAAGTAATATGGTAAATCTAGTTCTAGGTGATAATTTAAGTGAAGGATATAATCCTCAATCTGCTAAAGAATTATCTATAAGATTTAGAAGGTTAAAACGTAGATATAAAAAATTAAAATTCGATATGAAAAAACTCAATCCAAATTATGTTTTTGAAATTGAGTCTGATATTTCTAGTAATACAGATAAATCAGAACATACACAAGATATCCCTCATGAAATAGATAATAAAAGTGTACATACTGAGCCAGAAACTGTCAAAACTAAATTAACTACATCAACTCAAGAAAATCCTATATCTAATGTTAATAATGCTTTAGTTGAGTATAATCTTGTATTATTTTCTACATTAATAGAAATTAGTGAATTTATAGTTAGTAAAGATTCAAATATTGCAAGAAAACGATTAAATAGTGCTAAAATAAATAATATGAAAGATTCATTTGAGCATTTAAAACAAATAAGTACAGAAATATCAGACAATAGTTTATTAGCTATAAAGGGATATAAATCAATAGTTATAAATTTAGCTAATGAAATTATTTCAGAGTCTATGATGAATTCTAATATAACAGAAATAGATTTATCTTCTATAATAGAAAATGGTGAAATAGATCTGATGATGAATAAAATATCAGAATTTGAACAAACGTTATCTACTTTTACTAATTATATTAGTATTTTTAATAAAGATGATCCTCAAATTATAATAGAAGTTAGGAGAAAATTAGATGAACTTAATACTTTTTATCCTGAAATAATAGGATTATTAAAAACTTGTTTAATGCAAAAAAATGATGACTATAACGAATCAAAAACTCAAATTACTAAACTTAAAAATAAGATTACTGCTTTGAATGATGAACAAACAAGATCTACAGAAATATTAAAAGAAAATATTTCAACAATTAAAAGATTAGAATCTATTAATGAAGGATTACATGAAAGAATTAATGAATTACAAACTAATATAACAAATAGAGAATCTGATGATGTAAAACGAGTTAAATTAGAAAAAGATCAATTAAACACAATTAATCAACAATTATCAATTGAAAAATTTCAATGTGAAAAAGAGTTAGCAGATTTAGAAACTAAAATTCAAGAATTAGAACAAAGCAATCTCATACTTACACAAAAAATACAACAGAATAATTTGCAAGATATACAACAAATAGATAGAACTCTAGGTTCATTAAGTTCGTCAATAAATTCTGATACAGAAATAACACGAATCATATCTATACATATTTGTGATATAGTGTTACAAATATTTTTAAATATATTGATAAGCGTTAATAATAATATAAATCCTGATATATCCAATCCTATATTAAATAAATATCATAATTTTGATATATTAACTGCTATAACATTTGATGAAATGATGATGTTTGATATAATTATTAAATATTTAAGTGAACCATTTAATTTAGTTGCTAGCAATAAAAAAACTAATACAAGATCTAATGATTATTTTATTAGACATATAAACTATTTAATAAGAAAATTAAGAATAAAGAGTAAAGTAGATAATGAAATGTATATATTTAATGGAGATGAAAATATATATGCTTTAAATTTAAAAGACGTAGATTTTCCAGCAAATAAACAATTTATAGTTCATGATTTTATCACGAAAAATCAAGAAATATTAAATAATATAAACCCACAACTTTACAAATCTAATATAGATAATAATAAACCAAATACTGAATTTAGAAATTTAATTACACCAGCTCAACAATTATATGAAAAAATGGTCTTAGAAACAAAACTATTAGGAATTATGAAATATGATATTATATTTGGAGGTACAAAAAAGTCATTAAAAACAAATTTACTTAGTAAATATAATGAGTATTTTAAAACAATAATGTATACAAATTTAGAAACTGATAAAATAATAGATTCGATTCAAAAACTTAATTTAACTATGGATACTAGTTATTTTTTAGATTATTATGTAAATAGTGTTATAGATAAAATAGTTCCAAGAAATGAACTAACTCAAATTATAATAAATATATTAAAATCCGAACATCCATCTATACCAGTAAGTTTTGCTAAACTATTTAAACTAACTAATTTAACTATATTAAAATCAGAATTATTTACTGAAGATTTATTAATAAGTAAAAATATTCATTTATTATTAGATGATAATGATGTAAATGTATTAAAAATGAATTTATCTGGTTATTTAAAAGGTATATATATTTATTTATTGCGAAATATATTTCAACATTTTGGAGTATCAAATGATGATGAAATTGATATAAGTAATATTTTTGATAAAAAAGTAAGGGATATCTATCCTATGTATATGAATATAATAAAATCTAATAAAATTAATTATCTAAATGTATGTTTTAAGTTAGATAAAATAACAGAAAAGACAAAAAATAATATTATAAATAATCTATCAAATCAGCAGTTTATTATGAATCAATTTTATCAATAATTTTATATAATATTATTAAAAAATGCATCCTATTGTTTATATTTTATTAGCTTTACTAATTATATACTTTCTTTTTATAAAAATCAACAAAAAAAATAGATTAACTACAGATAATATACAAAAAATACAAAATAGAGCAACTAAAATTAAAGAATTTTTAGATAATAATAATAAAATACCATCTTTTAATAGTTTTAGAACATATTTTCCTGATACAGATATGGTTGAATGGGGTGATATAAGAACATTCACAGATAAAACTAGTATAGATACAATAATTAAAGCATTAAGTTAAAAGATATCAACTATACAACTTATTTTTTTGGTTAGTATAATATCATATTATAATAAAACATGATTTACTTCGATAATAATGCAACTACTTTCATGCCATATAATGTTAAACAAGCTTTAATAGAAACTTTAGATCAAGGTAATCCATCAAGTGATTATACTATAGCAAAAGCATCAAAAAAAATAATAGAAAATACTAAAAAGAAAATAGCTTCTGTTTGCAATATAAATATAGATGATTATATAATTATGTTTAATAGTGGAGCTAGTGAGGGTAATAATTTTATTTTACATTCATTAGCCGAATCTAATAATTTACCTCATTTTATATTATCATCGATCGAACATAAAACTAGTATAAATTGTTCTAAAGAATTAGCTAAACGAGGATTAATAACATATACATTAATTGATCCAGAAATAGATGGAACTATAGATCCTAAAAAGGTAATTGATAGTATACAACCAAATACTATGTTAATAAGTATTATGGTAGCAAATAATGAAACTGGTGCTATTAATGATATATCAACAATAAGTAAATATATACAAACTAATAATCTAAATATTTTGTTTCATAGCGATTATGTACAACTTTTTGGTAAATTACCACCAAATATGAGTAAATTAAATATAGATGCAATTACTGTGTCTTTTCATAAACTATATGGTCCACCTCAATGTGGATTTCTACTTATATCAAAAAATAAACTACAATTATTTCATTTGTGTCCTATGATATCTGGTTCTCAAAATGATGGATGGAGAGGTGGAACTGAATCAGCATTTCTAATAGCAGCATCATTAGAAGCAATGAATATCACATTTACTAATAGAATAGAAAAAAATAATAAATTGTTTCGATTAAAACTACTTATGCTTGATATGTTTAATATATATAATGTTTTTTGGTTAAGTGAATCGTGTTGTTTGAATCATTATTATAAATATGGTATTAATATAGTAATCTATGGACCAAAAAATCTAGATTTAGTATTACCAAATACTCTATTATTATCTATTGTTTATGTAACTAAAGATATAGATCCAAATAATATGAAACATTGTGAAGTATTATGTAATATTAAACTAAAAAAAATGTTATATGATAGAAATATTATTATTTCACTTGGAAGTGCATGTAATAAAGGAGCAGCTAGTTATGTTTTAGAATCAATGCATGTTACAGATAAAAAACTCAAACAAAGTGTTGTGAGGATATCATTCGGAGATTACAACACACCACAAGAAGTAATACAATTTTGTAATAATTTAAATGATATATTAACTACTGAATTCTCAAGTTATGATTGATTTGTTTTAAGAGTATTATACTTTAAATAATCTATAAATTTCTTATATAATATTTCACTATTATTATCTAAGTTATTATTATATAAATTATGGATAACAATAGTTATGATATTTAAACTAGTTTTACTGATAAATAGATCATTAACTAGATAAATAGATGATTTAATTATTCTATAAATAGATGAAGCTGCTAAATAAGATATTGTAAATCTCAAATTAATAGATATATCAAATATATGACTAATATGTCCTAATATTTTCTTTTTTTCTAATAATAATAATACTAATTTATCTATTTCTACAGCAAAATCGATAATTACTCTATTTATATCTTCGTTTGTGGAATTTGTAGATAAATTAGTCATTGTTTCACAATCAAAAAGCTTGATTAACTCACCATTAAGTAAATTAACGGCTTTATCTCTCATTTTACTATCTTTATTTGAAAGAAGTATATCTTCAGCATTTTCATTAACAAATTCTTGTAAGTTACCATTAGATAATTTAGTATCATTATTGATTAATGGAAAACAATCAAGATTTACATATTCTTTATTCTCAAATAATAAATCAGATTCAAGAATAGTGTTTATATAACAACTATCTTTAATTATCTTATTATAAGTAAAATTAATGATTGTTTCAATTATATAACATATAATGAGATAAATTGTATTAACTACCATTTTCATTGAAAATATCTTAGTTATAGATCCTAACTCTATTTCATTTAATAATCTTTTTTTTGATATAATACTTATAAAATAATCAACTATGATCTTTATAAATGTTTTTAACGCAGAATTTATTTGTAATATAAGATTTTGATTAATATATGAATTATTATTTGTCTCTTTAATCTCTATTTTTTCCGTATTTAGTTTACGAGTATGTTTATCTATTTTATTAATATCTGTAGAAACAGATATATTTGCTGGAATATTAATATTTTTATCTGTTAGATTAGATAAATCGATATTAGTTATTGGATAAGATAAATCAATAACATCAACTAAATTAATTGGTTTAATAATATCTATTTTATCTATCGATTTAACAGGTTTATTGATGGATTTATATTTATTAAAAATAGTTTTCATTGATTTATTACTATTTATTCTATAAAAATCGTTATCAACATTACTATCAGAGTAATCCATTATTTTTAATCAAAAAAATAGATGTTTTAATTAATATTCTACTTATTATTATAAAATTTAGATGATTCTTCATCAGACTCATCATTTTGTAAAAAATTCAGATTAATTTTAGGTTTATTATCTATTTCACGTTTATTATTCATAAATTCTTCACTTTCAGATGTATCTTTTGTTATTTTATTTATTACTTCTTTACTTTTATCGATTACTTCTTTTCTAGATGGTATTTGAATCTCATTTTTTTGTGATTTTGATTTAGATTTCTTTTTAGTAGCTTTTGTTGTTACTTCATCAGTTAATTTATCTTCGGTATTAGACAAAAAACTATTACCTTCAGATTTATCCAAATCATTATCTAAAGAACTAATTTTAACAGGTTTTTTAATTTTGAGAGTTGACATAATAGAATCACTAGTTTTGTTAATTCCACTACTGATACTTGAACTACTAGTGTTTGTAGAATTATTTGTACCTCCTTTGTTAAACATACTCACACCATTTTTCTTTTTACTAAAATAATACCATAAATATATTACAATTATTGTAATAATAATAAGTATAATAATAATACCTATAGTTACTTTATTTTTTGATATAAAATTACTGATCATACTTACTTCTTCTTCATGAGGTGGTCCTTCAAAGTTAAATGCATCTGAATCAATTACTCTAGGTACAAAATTAGATCCACTTTTTTCTATTGATTCTCTTGGATTTTTTAATTGTTTAGTTTCTGATGGATCAAAATCAGATGCAGATGTTCCTCCTACATTAAGTTTACCATTATTTCTATTTTTTGCTCTAGATAAATTACTGAAGTCCATTTTTGAATAAAATATAACACTTTTCTAATTGAAAAAAATCTTATGGTTATAATATCCAAATATTATTAGATTAATATAATATAGATATATTTTTATACTATTATCAATCATATAGTAAAATATAAATATACACATAATATAAAAGTTAATAATAATTTAATAATATTATATTATATATATATAATAATCAGATTAATGAACTTTTTATCCTTTGATATTAGTGAAATAAACGATAATGGAATAGGTATAACCAACTATTCAAATAATAATATATATAATGATTATAATAAACATGGTGGTGTCAAAAAGAAAACTATCAAAAAAATAACAACTCAAAAGAAAAAAACTAATAAAACTACTAAGAAAGTAGATAATAAAGTAGATAATAAAGATAAAATTAAAATTGATAGCGAGTCAAGTGAAGAAGAAGAGACTTTAGCTAATAAAATAGTTGATAATATAGATTTAACTAAAAAACAAGAAGAATTTAAAGTATCTGAAATTCTCAAAGAACCAATTATTGAATTAACAAATGAAGAACTAAAATTAAAAATAGATGAATATTTTAATAATTATAGTAAGTTTGTTGATATTATACATGAATATTATACTAATATTAGAGTACCTTTATATATAAAAGAAGAAACTAATATAGAAATTAAATTACTACACATACTCAATGAATTAAGAAAAATATCTAGTTTACTTAATTCACCATTAATTTTAACTGATTATCATAAAACTAATGAAATTAAGACAAGAAATAGAGAATTATTTTCTAGAAAACCAATATTAGATAAATCTACTTATGTACAAACAATAACTAATCTAAGTTTACTAGATATAAATGAGATAAAAAAATTAGTAAATAAATATAACTATAGTGATTTATTTAGAATTATGAAATTCAAGTTTAGTAAAGCAATTTTTATTGTCGAACCTGATGATAAATTATTTTGTAAACGATATTGGATTAATAATATGGAACAATATAAAAATTTAGTATATGATAAATCTGTATACTATAAAACAATAAATAAAAATACAGGTATTAATCCCGTATATATAGAATTAACAGATACAATATTATATAAAAATGAAGAAAAAATACAATCGGATTTAAAACGTTTCATTTCTAATGAAAAAACAAATATAGATACAACTAAAATACAAAATAATATATCAAATATAAATCAAACTAATATAAATATTATTGATGTTAATAAAATTAATAATAATATAAAAATTTCTCAAAGTAATATTTCTAAAATACAAGAAGATGAATCTTGCTTTGTGAACGCTTATAATAAATATATAGAAAATAAAATAAATACTAAAATGGTTAAATGTACTACTGTTTCTGTTAGAACAATGATTAATATTACTGATCAATTAATAAATTCTATAAATATCAATAATTTGATGAATAATTCTACACAAAATTCTGATTTAATAGATAGAGTTTTATCTGATGTTAGGATATTTTTAGTTGATGTTTTATATAACATGAATTCATCTATAAAAAATAAAAGAGAATTATATTTTGCAAATGCAAAGATTATATTCGATATAACAAAAAATATAAAGAGTAATCTTAAAACAGAATTATATTCTCAAGATATTAAATTTCCTATAGATACATTTGAGAAAAAGACTGAAATTGGTGGTAGACTTAAAAATATAATTATTAAAGTAATTAATGAATCTGGTGTTAAAACTATAGGTAGATCAGTAGATCAAACGATATGTATATAATTTATAATATTAACTATTTTTTTAATTTGAATTTCATTCAATTAATTTGTAAACTTCTTTTGATATGGCTGAAATAAATAAAGTATTACAAGAATTAGAATCTTTATCTCCAGATTCTTATTTACCACAATCTTTAGTAAAACCACGTGTAGAAGTTACAAATGATCAACTATTAGTTAATCAATTTAATCAAAATCAACAACCAACAGAAATACAAACATTTCAACCTCATCAGTCAAGACAATGGGATAATAATCAAGGTACAGTAAATGTACAAATACCTATAGATTTAGTTCGTGGAGCATTTAGAAACTCAGAAGAAAGTGATAAAAAAAAGAATAGAGTTGGTAGACCAGCTAAGAGACCACAACCAGAAGTACCAATTGCAATGGGAATAGTTAATTCACCAACTATTGATCTAGATAATCGTGTAGAATTTAAGTTTCAATCACCTCATATATTTAAGCAAATATCAACAATTTATAAATCTATGAATGCCCATGAAATCGAATTAAAATTTCTAGCAAAAAATATAACATCTTGTGTTTATGATAATAGAAGAGGGACTGTATCATATCTTAATATAAATACTGAAAAAGTTATATCTTATTATTGTAAAGAAGATACTATTATAGGAGTTAAAAGAGCAAAAATTGATGATATTTTTACATCTAATAATAAAAAAGATTCACCTGCATTTTTGTTTGAGTTAAAAAATAATACATATAAAAGTCTATTACATATAACTACTTCTGAAAATTTATATAATACTTTTGATAATATTCCTGTACAATTAATTAACGCACCAGAAATTAACCCATCATTATACAATGAACCTGATTGGCATTCATATCCTATTAAGATAACGCTACCAACAGATTTAATTAAAAGATTTATTGTTAGTTGTAAATTACAATCAGTAACATTAAATTTTGATAAAATGAATTCAGATAATCTATCTATGTCTCTATACAACGAAAATTCGATGATTAAAGAAAAGAAATTTATGAATGAAGATAAAATTGGATTAGATTGTTCTACAACTGATGAAATTATAAGTGTTGCAGTTAGTTTATTAATTGCTAGACCAATTATTGCCGCTAATTTAGCAGATAATTTAACAATAGCAATTGATTCAAAGAAACCTTTAATGATGATGTATTCTACTCCTATATTTACATTTAAACAATTTATTCCTTTATATGATCATAAACAATTAAGTTATTAAATCATTTAATAACTTTTATCTATAAAAATTACTTATCTTGTAAACTAAAAATATACTCGTATAATTTAGTATAATATTTCTCTATCTCTATACACATATCTTTTATATCTTCTATAACTTCATATAAACCTAAATCATAAAACGCAATCATAGGTTTATATTCAGGAAACATTGGTGGTGGTTCTATATCTAAATTTCTTATTTTTTTGATTGATGGAATCCATGTATTAACTAACCAATAATATAATCTACGAGGACAATGATATTTTTCATCTTTAAATAAATCAGATAATAAATGTGTCGCTCCTGATTCACGTAAAAGTGTTAAAACAATATTTTTTATAAATTGCCCTCTTTCATATTTACCTCTTTTATCATCAAAAGGTAAATATTTTACATGAAATGAATCATCTAATTTTTTTCTTTCTTTCATTTTAGTCAAATATGTTATCAATCTATCATCAACTATCTCATTATCAAAATTTCTTTCTTTTAATTTAGGTATTTTTGTTGGAATATTATTTGCGTTGTTATCTATTTTTTTTGTATTATTTATTGTATCTTGAGTGTCATTAACAAGAGATGATTCAACTGGTTGAACTACAGGTAATTTAACTCCAATTTTTATATAATCTTCTTCACTATATCCACCATGAATATCAACTTCATCTGTATCTGATTCTTCTACATCTAATTTAATATCTTGTTTTATATCAAAAATAGATGATTCGTTGCTTATACTATTATTCATAAAATCTTTGTAATTATTAACAGATTCAGTTTGTTCTTTGAATATATCTATATCAAAATTATCTTTGTCTAATCTATCATAAAATTCATCTCTGTCTTTATCATATCCACCTAATATTTTACTATATTTTAATTTATGTTGTTTGACTTTCTCTCTCTTTTTATCACGTTCACTCATTTGTTCTGTTAATCTATATTTTTTAATATATCTACCACCTATTGTAGTATTATCATCTTCTGGTTTACCACCATAAATAGGCATAATTGATTTACTATAATCTATAAAATATATAAATAATAATAAATTGAGCGACAATATGAGTACAGTGATTACTTTACCTCATAATAATACAAATTGTTTAGATGGATCTAATATATGTAATGATAATTTACTTAAAGATATATATAAAAGAGTTATGGGTAGTAAAGATTCTGGAAAAAGTAAACAATTGGGTTATAATAGTCATTCAAATAAATCTAAATTAATACCTGAAAATGATATATTTAGTAGTGGTGGTAGTAATTCTGATAATAAATGTATTCCATGTGAATTATTAAGAGAAAAGATTATAAATACTAGTCATGATTTATATCGTGGTGGTCATGATGATCCTAATCATATCCCTTCTGATATTAAAGGTGAACCAACTGTTACATATACACAGATTAAACCAGATGATCCAGAAGCAGAAAAAGCATTAAATGTTTTAACTGAAAAATTTAATTGTCCTAAAGGAGATGAATCATGTGTTATTAATAAAGCAGCTAAAGAAGGTATAATAGAAAAACATGAAAAACATAAAGCACTCGCTGTAATTAAACCTAAAGGTCCAATTAATGGTGAATGGCTTAGCGATGCAGATATTTGGAAGATTATGTGTGGATGGAAAGAATTACATCCTAATTTTTATCCTATTAATTATGCTATGTTAGATTTTATGGATTATCCTGATATTTACGAATTAGCTAAATTTAATCCTGTAAATATTCTTAAAGATGGAAAAAATTGTTTTGGTTGTATTTGTAACACAGATAAACATGTAGGTAATGGTATTCATTGGGTAGCTATTTTTGGTGATATGAGAGGTAGTAGTGAATGGACTGTAGAATTCTTTAATTCTACAGGCAAAGAATATGAATCTTTTATTAAATTCACAGAAAGAGCTGCAGATCAATTACGTAAATATAAACCTGAAATAAATTGTAAATCCGTTTTAGCGACAAAAAAAGAACATCAACAAAGTGATTCAGAATGTGGTTTATATTCTTTATATTATATTTACGCTAGATTAGTATTAGAAAAACCATACACTATGTTTGATGAAATAACTGTCACAGATATCAATATGTTTACATTCAGAAAATCACTATTCTCAAATGGGACAGAAGAAATTGCTACAACTACAAACACATCATCAACAAATACAATAGAATCATCAGAACCAAAAAATGATGCAAATGGAGGCAAACTAATAAAATTCGACAACAGAATAAAATATGGTAGAGGAGAAACTAAAAACACAATAACAACTGAGAAACGTATTAGATTAACAATCTCACCAAAATAATAAACAATAGATAAATCAATCTCGAACAAAACCACTAAATACAAACTCAAACAAAAACATTAAATTAACGAATTATAAACTTATAATAAAATTTAACCAAACTCTACTTACAACATCGCTTGAAACTAGTGACAATTTTGAATCTAATTATTATAGGAAAAAAAGTGAGTAGTTTGCTCTTCTCTGATTAGCTCGAGTGAAATCGTGTTTTAGAGTTTGTGTTTATTTTTTTGGTTGATTAAATTTTGTGTTTGATAGCGTGATTAATTGAGTTTGATCGTGAGATTATATTTGGATGAGTTTATTGAGTTTTGTTTATGAATGTGAGTAAATCAAAAAAAATATGGTTATATTTACTCTTCAATAATTGGTTCTAATTCTTCACACCTGTACATAGATGGATCACTATCTAGTGTAGTTTTATTAGTTTCAGTTTCTTCTTTATTTTCTAATTCTTTCTTTTTCTTTCTACGTTCATGTCTTTTTTGATTCTTTGTTTTAGCAATTGCATTTTGTACGGTTTGATCTTCATCATTTATATCTGGCATTTTAGATGACTCTACATCTAACATTTTATATTTACTTTCCATTGTTCTTAGAATTGAGTTAATTTGTGGTGAATGAGCATTGTATCTAGATGCTTTTCTAAAATGATCGATAATTCTTCTGAATTGACTAATAATTCTACCATTTGATGCTGCTTTTGATTCACAGATATCTAAAATATATCCTTCCATAATAGATGCTGGATTTTTAGTTGTAACAAAATCTTTATAATAATTATCAAAATTATCATTTAATAAACTCATTGATGATTCTATCGCATCAAATGCTTCTTTACATCTAGGAATAGTAGCTCTTGCTTGTGCTATATGATCTACCATCACAGCACTGAATCTCTCAATATCAATATCTGGAGACATAATATAACTATAAATATGTTTTGTGAATGTGTATAGTTGAGCGAGAGTTAATACAACTAATGTTTTAATATTAGGTATATTATCATAATTATATACTTTACAGAAATTTACATTAGTTATCTCACTGAGAGGATAGAATTCATCTCCAACTAATCTTTTGATGAAATTCAAACTATTCTCTGGAATTGGATCTTTAACATTAAAATTGAGGAATACTTTGTACTTATTCAGGTTATTACATATAATAATAAACACATTGATACAATTTAATTTTTTTAATTCAGAAAAATACTCATTATATGCTATTAATAATTCATCACCAATAATATTACTTTTACTTTCACACCAAGTAATAACTTCTATATCTTTATCTAAATCTTTATCTGTTACTTGCTTACCAATTGTTTTACAATAATCTTCAAAATCATAAAATAAACACCACATTGATTTAATTATATTAGGAGTTATAGATTTTGATATTTCACTCTTAACACGTGTACTAATTTTATTAAATAATTCAAATTCTGATATATCATCTACAGTTCTAGCTTGTTCTCTAGTAATAACATAATTAAAAAAAGAATTTTCTTTAACCCAATTATTTATTTGATTTTTTTGTTCATCATTTGATAAATCGGTTTTAGCTATCTTTACTAAAATTCTTTCTATAACTGTACATGATTTCATCATTTTTGCTAATTTAGGAAATAATCTTTTAATATTAGCTCTACCACCAGAACTTAACATATCATTAAAAGAAGATACTAGTTCAGGACTTACATGTGATCTAATTGATTTAATTTTAGTAGCCATCTTTGGATGATTTTTTGATAGAAAAATTACTTGTTCAAGTGAAAATATTACACTTTTGAAAATTAGTTTTATACATAATTTTAAGAGTATACAAAATGTATTCATATACTAATTCAAACCAATCAAAATTAAGATCAAATTCGCAATCAAATATAGTTAATAGATCTGATGATAAAGATGATAAAAAACAAAAATTAAATAGAAGATCTAGTATCAAAGTTAATATAGATGATGATATACTTACTCGATCATTAATTAACACTATAACAGATAAACCTGTATCTAATAGTAGTACTTTATCTTCAATGAGTAGTATAAAAAAAGAAATAGATTTGATAAATGCTTCTTATACACATAATCCTCCAGAAACAAAAATAAATGATTATAATATTCAAAATTTAGTATCACCAAAATACGAACTTCCAACAAAGAATGAAATAAGATCTATATTTTTATCAATAGATAGTAGATATAGAGATAGATCTTATTCTATACAAAATGGATTAAGATTTAATTTAGCATTAAATCAAAATACAAGTACAGCGGGTATAATTGGTTTAAATTATCCATTAGATTATGTGATGGAAATGGAAATAATGGATTCTATAATTTTTCCAAAAAAATTTACAGGA
>Ga0214921_10002618_pt1 | contig 28990 bp, 27 predicted proteins | sample LL1505_MetaG_FD_177992 | JGI IMG/M metagenome (GOLD analysis project Ga0214921, IMG submission 177992) | Freshwater microbial communities from Lake Lanier, Atlanta, Georgia, United States - LL-1505 | ecosystem: Environmental > Aquatic > Freshwater > Lake | place: USA: Georgia | collected...
ATCTTCTGTTTTAAATTTCTCCACGAATTCAAGTGTTTTTACACCTGTAAATTTATACCTTGTCATATAAAAAACAAAGGTAATAAAATTTATAAATTTGTGCGACCTAAACGCCTATACCTATTACAATTATTAGATTTTATTAATTGATTTGAATGAAATTCTACTTTGTCATATTTACAAAAACCATGGGTTTAAACCCTTGGCTAAGATTTTATCAATTGTTAAGCAAATTAGTCACATCGGGACGACCAATTTTATAGCCTAGGGTTTCAACCCTAGGAAAATGAAATTAAATATGACAAAGTAGAGGTAATTCAAATTAGTTTAAGATTTAGCATTCAAAACTCAAAATTCATTTTTACATTCTATTCGGCACTTCAATACCCAAAAGTTTCATTCCTTTTTTGATAACATTGGCCACCAAACCACTAAATGCAATTCTAAATTCAAATAAATCTCTGTTTTCTTCATTGAAAATAGGTACTTCTGTGTAAAATCTATTAAAATCTTTGGCTAGTTCAAAAATATAGTTTGCTATTATTGCAGGTGAATATTCACGAGCTGCCTCTTCCACTTTTGCAGGAAAATCATTAAGGGCAATAATTACATTTAACTCCGTTTCATGTAAATTTTCAATATTGAAATTGGCATTTCTGTAGTTTTCAATGCCTAAAGTTTGAGCTTTTCTCAACAATGCCTGAATTCTTGCATGGGTGTATTGAATGAAAGGCCCTGTATGTCCTTGAAATTCAATTGACTCCTGAGGATTGAAAAGCATTCTTTTCTTAGGATCAACCTTTAATAAGAAATATTTCAAAGCGCCTAAACCCAAAGTATGAAACAATTCTTGGGCTTGTTCTTCCGTAAAACCATCTATTTTGCCTAATTCTTTGGTAGTTTCTGCGGCTGTGTCAATCATTTCTTGCATCAAATCATCAGCATCTACCACAGTGCCCTCTCTTGATTTCATTTTGCCCGACGGTAAATCTACCATTCCATAACTTAAATGATAAATACCTTCAGCATAACTTCTGCCTAATCTTTTCATGATGTGTTTCAATACCACAAAATGATAATCTTGCTCATTACCAACCACATATACCGATTTATTGGCATTAAATTCTTTAAATTTCAAGTCGGCGGTACCCATATCTTGGGTGATGTACACCGATGTGCCATCACCTCTCAAAACTAATTTCTCGTCTAATCCCTCCGAAGTTAAATCTATCCAAACTGAGCCATTGTCTTTTTTAAAGAACACCCCATTTGCCAAACCTTCTTCCACCACTTCTTTTCCTAGCAAGTAAGTGTCTGATTCATAGTAATATTTGTCAAATTCTACGCCCATGGTTTTATAGGTTTTACCAAAACCATCATACACCCAGGTATTCATTTTTTTCCAAAGCGCCACCGTTTCTGCATCTCCTTGTTCCCATTTTAGGAGCATTTCTTGGGCTTGTTTCAGTAATTCAGAATTTTTATCTAAATCATCTTCTGCAATTCCTTTTTCTTTAAGTACTTCTTTTTCAGCTTTAAATGCTTTATCAAACTCCACATAATATTTTCCTACCAAATGGTCGCCTTTTAAGCCAGCACTTTCTGGTGTTTCATTGTTGCCAAATAATTGGTAGGCCAACATAGATTTACAAATATGTATTCCTCTGTCGTTTACCAAATTGGCTTTTATTACCTCATACCCTGCAAAATCTAAAATTTGTGCTACTGAAAATCCTAAAAAATTATTTCTTAAATGCCCTAAATGAAGCGGTTTATTGGTATTGGGAGATGAATATTCCACCATTACTTTCTGATTTTTAAGAGGTGATTTTCCAAAATTATCATCTAGTAATGCTTCTTTAAAGGTTGATAACCAATAAGTATCGTGCAGTTCTATATTCAAAAAACCTTTTACTACATTAAAAGATTTCACCATTCTCAAATGACTTAGCAAATATTCTCCAATAGCAGTACCTGTTTGTTCTGGCGATTGTTTAGAAATTTTGGTTATAGGAAACACAACCAAGGTATGCGAACCTTGGAATTCTTTTCTGGTAGGTTGAATCTGTAAAGAATCAGAAGCAACTTGGCTTTCGTATAAATTTGAAATAGCAGCTGAAACTGTTTTGCTTAGTATTTGATGAAGTGTCATTATGGGAATGAATTGCTTTAAGTACCGTGATTGAATCAATCAACAAATTTATTATTTTTTGGGGATTATCTCTATTTTTTACTAAAATGTATCTTGGATGTAAAACAAAGAAGCCCGTTTTTATTTCAAAAACGGGCTTCTTTGTTGATTTTTTAAAGCTTATTTACTTGGACTTTCGTTGTAAATTTTAATTGCTTTCAATAATGATTTACTTGCTAGTTTTGTAAAAATAGGGTAGGTGATAGCTCCAAGTAAAATTCCTCCACCTAAACCTGTTTCTTGCCATCCAACTTTGGTAGTACCTACAGTATATGAATTTTTAGCAATAAAAAACATCCCAAAACCTGCTATTGCGCCACCATAAGCTAAAATTGCTCTTGTATCTCTATAAAAAGCGTGCAATTCTGCATGTCTTTTGGCTTTTGGATTGTCTCCCACCATTTCTTTTAAAGTATGACCGCAATATTTAATGATTGTACCATCTCCTTTTTGAAAATAAAAATTCGTGTATCCTTGTTTGTAGGGTCTGTCGTTGTACACTTTTAATTTATTTCCAGAAACACCTTCTTCTTCAAAATACCAAGAATTGTCAAAAGAAATTCCTTTTTCCACCACATCTTTGTTGTTTTTAACTACCAAAGTTTTGGTTTGATCGGCATAAATTCTTTCACAATTGTTTTTGAATAGGAAAGGTTTACCCGTAATTTCATCAGCGTAAAACTCTGATTTTATGGTTTCTGTGCTTCCATCTACATAAGTAATTATTACTTCATATAGGTCAGAATTGTTTTTTTCCTCTTTTTCTTCTTTTTCACTTTCAGTGGCTTGAGCAAAAGCAAAAATGGATACAAAAGTAAATAAAATTGAAAGTGCTATTTTAATATTTTTCATAGTTAGCGTGTTAAATATCTTATTCGCAATAATACGAAAATAAAGAATAATTTGTTAAGTATTTAGTATGAATAAAAAAAATATTACTTTTAGGAAATATTCACATTGAAACATGAGAAAAATATTCATCATTACTTCATCCTTCATGGGTGCATTGGGTGTTGCCTTGGGTGCCATTGGGGCTCATAAGCTAAAACCCATTTTAGAAGCTTATAACAAAGTGGGCACTTTTGATACAGCGAGCAAGTATCACATGTTTCATGCTATTGCGCTTTTGATTATAGCATTGTATAATAAAGAAAATAATAAGTTTTTAAATATCACAAGTGTTTTGTTTTCAATAGGTATCGTTTTGTTTTCTTTTTCGTTATATGCCATAAGTATCCTACCTTCCAAAGGTTTTGATGTTCATTTTATAAACTACATTACACCGTTTGGGGGAGTTTCGTTTATTGTAGGATGGTTGTTAATTTCTATTTTTGCTATTAAATCTGTTTAATTTGGGGGTCTATCACACATATAAAGATGAAGTAAAAGCAATTTTCAAACTTTCAATTCCTATTATGATTGCCCAAGTGGGCACTGTTTTAATGGGACTTTCGAACAGTGTGATGATTGCAAAGATTGGTACTCAGTCGCTTGCTGCATCTGGTATTGCCAATATAGTTTATATTTTATTCATTGTATTTGGTATGGGAATTTTGTCGTGCGTGGCACCTATGGTTTCAAATGCATTTGCAAGTGAAAACAAAGAAAGACTTGGTTCTCTTTTTCGTTCATCGGTTGAAGTGGCTTTTTTAACCAGTTTAGTACTTACCGCTGCCATGTTTATTGTAGCCGAAAATTTTGAGCATTTTCCTATCAGTCAGGATATTGCACCGCTTGCTAAAGATTACATGAGAGTGCTTGCCATTACCACCTTTCCTTATATGTTGTTTATGGCAACAAAGCAGTTTAGCGATGGTCTAACACACACCAAACCAGCAGTTTATTTCACTGCAATTGGGGTGGTGGTGAATATATTTTTAAACTGGGTGTTTATTTATGGTAAATTTAATATTCCACAAATGGGAATTATGGGTTCAGGATTTGCCACTTTTATAGCCAGAATGGTGATGCTGATTTTAATGTTGGGTTATTTATTGGTCAATTCTAACCTAAGAAAATTTATTCCACCACTTAGTGCTAATATTAATACCGGGAAAAATATAATTAGAATATTTAAACTTGGTATTCCTGCTGGAATGCAGCTTTTTTTTGAAATTGGAGCATTTACCACCGCCGCTTTTTTTGTGGCAAAATTAGGTTCTACAGAGTCTGCGGCTTATCAAATTGGGTACTCATTGGCGTCTATTTCTACCATGTTAGCCATTGGTATTTCAGTTGCGGGTTCTATAAGAGTGGCAAAAGCTGTAGGGGAAAAAAATATAGAATTAATTAAAAAAACAGGTATCTCTGCTTTTATTTCTGCAGCCATGATAATGCTGATTTGTTGCATTATTTTTATAGTGTTTAAAATTGAGTTGGTGTATATTTATAACAAACACGACCAAAAACTAATACAGGTCGCAAGCCAAATCTTGTTGATAGTTGGATTTTTTCAAATTTCAGATGGCTTGCAAGTTACAGCCCTAGGTGTGCTAAGAGGAGTTTCGGATGTAAATATCCCAACTGTGATTACTTTGGTGGCCTATTGGGCAATTGCCATTCCTGTGGGTTATTTATTAGGATTTACCATGGGCTACGGCGTAGATGGAATTTGGTACGGCTTATTGATAGGCCTCTCAGTATCTGCACTTTTATTGGTTTTAAGGTTTTATTATTTAATGAAACCTGAAAAAATAAATCAAGTTATTAATCAGTAAGTTAGGTGATAAGTGAAAGGTGAATGGTGAGAATTGAGTGGTGAGATGTTAATAGTGAGAAGATATTTGTTAAAAGTCGATGCCTTCGTTTTTTGAGCAAAGGCATCGGCATTTTAGCACATTATAAATTACTAATTCTTAATTACCTCGCAATCACCACTTGCTTGGTATAAGTAGCTTTATCGCTTATTACTTTTAAAATATACACCCCATTACTTACACCGCTGATATTAATTTGAGCATTATTATCATTTATAGCTTGTGATAAAATAGTTTGTCCTTGCAAATCTATCAATGAAACTGTGCCTTGTAGGCTTTCAGTGAGTTGGATGGTTAGGGTGTTTTGGGCAGGGTTGGGGAAAAGTGTAAGGTTGGAGTTGGTTGTTTTTTCAATGGCGGTTGTGGTGTTACAAGGTGTTGTGCTGTAACTGGCTGTGGCATCTTTTATCCATTCTGAACTTTGTGCATAGTTTAAATTGTTTTGTCCATTTGAAATACCAATACACGTTAGTTTAGGATTTTGATTACTCCAGAATCTTGATAAATTAGTATTTTTACTTACATCTATATCGCTTAGTTGGTTGTTTAAACAATAAAGTGTCATTAAGGTTGTATTTTTACTTACATTTAAACTGCTTAGATGGTTGTGATTGCAAAAAAGACTAACTAATAATGTGTTTTTACTGAGATCTAAACTACTTATTTGGTTAAAACTACAATCAAGAAAAAACAAAGCTGTATTCTGACTAACATCTAAACTGCTTAGTTTGTTTGAACTACAATTAAGATAATTTAAAGCTATATTTTTGCTGATATCTAAACTACTAATTTGGGTATTTGTTAATTGAAGTGAAGTCAAGCTTGTATTTTTACTTAAATCTAAAATCTTTAAAAAATAGTTACTACTACAATTAAGAATCTTTAGGGAAGTATTACTACCTATATCTAAACTGTTTAATTCATTATCACCACAATGAAGGTAAGTAATATTTGTAAAAGCGTCAAGACCATTCATTGAATTAATGTTTTTTCTATACACATCAATCCTTCCCTTAAAATTTTCCGCTTCTTGAAAAGAAATAGCTGTATCAGCATTTACATTTATACTGTCTGTTCGGCTTAATAAATAAGCTTTGAAATTTGAATCAGGGATAAAGACATTAGTTTGCCCAAAACTCACTGCCAAGCTAACTAGCACCAAACCCAAAGAAATTATTATTTTTTTCATTTTGTATGTATTTAATTTTTATCAAATTCGTTTTTTACAATACTAGTAAACTTTGTTAAATTCTGCAAAAAATGTAGGGGAGTTTAATTTTTTTGCACAACTTAAACTTTACTTTGTATCATATTGCACTTTGGAAGTTAAAAGTTGAGGGTTTTAATTTCTTTAAAACAAGGTCATTATTGTTTTTGGGAATCCCGACCTTTTTTGCTTTAATCCTAACTCCTTTACCATTACCCTATAGGTTTTGTTATAAATTTATCATAATTTGTCCTCCATTATGATTAGTTATAATTCCTTGTTCAATTTTACCTTTGAGGTATTTAGTAAAATGGGTTGCAACAATGCCGATGCAGAATTGGCAACCAAAGTACTTTTAAAAGCAGATGTGAGAGGGGTTGATTCACATGGAATTGCCCGTTTGTCGGGCTATGTAAGGCTCTGGGAAGCAGGGCGAATCAATACCAAACCCAATATAAAAGTAATAAGAGAAAAATACGCCACCGCCACTGTAGATGGAGATGCAGGCTTGGGTTTGGTAGTAGCCCCCAAAGCCATGGAAGTGGCGATAGAAAAAACACATCACCATGCTTGCGGATGGGTTTCGGTGCAAAATTCAAATCATTTTGGCATAGCGGGTTACCATGCCATGATGGCCTTGGAGCATGACATGATAGGTTTTGCCATGACCAATGCGAGTCCTTTAGTAGCACCCACTTTTTCGGTAGATAGAATGCTGGGCACCAACCCCATAGCAGTAGCAATTCCTGCCAAAGAGCAACCTGCTTTTGTAGCAGATTTTGCCACTACCACTGCTGCCAATGGCAAACTAGAAATCTTACAAAGAAAAAATTTAGAGGCCCCTTTGGGATGGATTCAAGACAAAGATGGGATTCACACCAAAGACTCCCATGCCTTAAAATCTGGCGGAAGTTTATTGCCATTAGGAGGTGATAGAGAGCATAGCAGCCACAAAGGATATTGCTTAGGAAGCATAGTGGATATATTTTCGGCCGTGCTTTCGGGAGCAAGTTATGGTCCTTGGGTGCCCCCATTTGTGAGTTTTTTACCCCTTCCAGAAAACCCTCCAGGAAAAGGAATTGGTCATTTTTTAGGTGCCATGGCCATTGATGGCTTTAGAGAAAAAGAAGAATTTTTGAGCCATATGGACAACTGGATAAATGCTTTCAGAAATGCCAAAACTGTGGAAGGAGAAGAGAGGGTATTAATCCCTGGCGACCCAGAAAGAGAAATAGAACACGAAAGACTTACTGTTGGAATACCACTATTGCAACCTGTTATGGACGATTTAGAAAAATTAGGAGAAAAGTTTAATATTAAACTAGACTAACCAACAATGCTACACCCTTTAGTTCCTGCCTCTACACAAGCCATTATTTTTGATATTGATGGTACTTTGGCAGATACCATGCCTTTGCATTACAAGGCTTCTCAAATAGTTTGTAACAAACGTGGGTTTGATTTTCCTTTAGAATATTTTTATGCGAAAGCAGGGATTCCTACTCACAAAGTATTTGAAATGTTGATGAAAGAGCTGGGTTTACCTTTTGACGGACATGCGCTAGCAACAGAAAAAGAAGCTGAATTTTTGAAGTTGATTCCTGAAGTAAAACCGCTGAATCCTGCGGCTGAAGTAGCTTTGGCTTGTTATGGTCAACTACCCATGGCATTGGGTACTGGTGGTACAAAAGACATTGCTACGCCCATTATGGAAAAAATAGGAATGTTGAGCATGTTTGAAATAATGGTTACCCCAGAAATGATACAAAATCCGAAACCTTTCCCTGATACTTTTTTAAAAGCAGCTGAATTTATGGGAATTGCACCTGAATATTGTTTGGTTTTTGAAGATGCCGACCCAGGCTTACAAGCCGCAAAAGCCGCTGGGATGATGTCAGTGGATGTGAGGGTATTTTAGATGAAAGTTTAAGGTTGAAAGTTGAAAGTTATAACTGAATCTTGCAGATTGTCAATTATCTATTCACTTATCAACCATTCACCATTCACCATTCACCATTCACCTTTCACCTATTTAGCTCAATTTTCACACTTGAACTTTTACATAATATTCCCAACGGTGGGGTATGTTTAAATAATTCTACTGTTACATTTTGTGCTTGATTGAAAGTTGCAAGTATGTCATTTGCAATGTTATAAACTACAGTTTCAAGCAAAGGAGTGGGAATTTGCATTGCTTTTTCGGCAATGTTGGCAATTACACTATAATCTATGGTTTTATTGATTTGAGATACTTCATCAGGAGCTAAAAATAAAGAAACCGTTATATTTAGGGAATAACGGTTTCCTATTTTTGTTTCTTCCTCATGTATCCCATGGTAAGCATAAAAGCTTAGCTCGTTGAGAGATACGTTAAATTTCATCTTATTTTATCATATCAAAAAATGAAACATCTTCTTCTATAGTAGAGTTTTCAAATTTTGGTTTTGTAGGCTCTTCGTCGGTTTTATCTACTAAAACATATTTATGAAAAGGTGCTTGAGGTTTTTCTTGCACTTCTTGAATAACAGCTTTTGGAGTAGCAGCTTTTGGCTCAAAAGTCTCCTGCTTAGCATCAGTAATTGTTTCAGCAACAACAGTCTTTACTGTGATAACTTCCTCAACTTCGGCTTTTACTTCAACAGTTTCTTCCATTTCTGAGACAGAAGTAATCTCATTTGTCGGTGCTAAAGTTACCGACTTAAGTTCTTCCTTTGGTGAAATAGTCTCTTTTACTTCCTCCTTTTGTTGAAATTTAGCGTTATTAATTTCTGATGTCTCGTTGATAATCAGTTCTATATTTTCACTTTCAATCTTATTTACTTCCTCAAAAAATGATTCTGTAACTTGGTTGTTGTAATTAGGTCTATATTCTGCAGAAAATTGAACGGTTGATTTAGGAGCTTCAGTTTCTTGCACACCAATTGCACCGCTAGTTGCATTTACAATTTTGCCAAGCATCTCTAAAATAGAAGTTTTTTGTGCTTCTAAATAAGCCACTTCTTGGTGCAAAGCTTTCACTTTTTGGTCAAGATTATCCAAGGCATTTTTGCTAGATTTCTCAGCATCTTGTATAATTTCTTCCGATTTCATAATGGCTTCGTCCAAAATAGCTTTTGCTGTTTTGGTGGCGTCGTCCACTTTTATTTGAGCTACTTTGTTAGCTTCTTCTATTTTTGATTGTGCTGTAAGCTCTGCATTGCTAATAATATTGGTACTAGCCTCTTCTGCTGTTCTAAGTGTTTTAAATAAGGAAGATTCAACTGATTTTAACTTTTGAGATTCAAGTTCTGCTACCTCGCATTTTCTTTTCATCTCTTTGTTATGCTCTACCATTTTTTCCCACTCTTGCGAAAGTGAGTTTAAAAAGGTGTCCACTTCTTCTTTTTCGTAGCCTCTGAAACTTTTTACAAATGTCTTTTGTCTAATTTCTAGTGCTGTAATAATCATGACTAAATTGAGTGTAAATTAATTTCTCCAAAACTAGAATAAATATTTTAATATATAAAGTATTACTTCAAATATTTTTTATTATTTGTTAATTTCCAAATGGATATGCTTCTGTCGTCACTCACAGAAGCCAATAATTGACCCTTAGTTATCCACAATAATTTGTTGATAGATGTGGCATGACCAGCATGTCGAGACTTGTCTATCACCTTTAAAAGTTGATATTCTTTAGCATCCCATACTTTTACAGATTTGTCCATACTGCAAGTAGCAAACCATTCACAATCAGGAGAAAATGCTATATGATTAATGGCAAACAAATGTGCTACAATGGATTTTTTTAATTCATAATTATTTGCACTGTCCCATATTTTTAGGTGTGCATCTCTAGAGCCTGAAATTAAATCTTGCGTAAGTGGATGATAAGCAAGGCAAAAGACAGAATTTTGATGCGCATCAATGGTTTTTAGTAATTGAAAATCAAGTTTTGAAAAAATTCTTATTTTAAAATCACTGTAGCCTACTGCTATTTCAGTTTCACCAATGGCAATGCACCGGGCACTTTGGCTGCTCTCGTTTAATATTTTTTCTAAATCACCAGTAAGTTGGTTATAAACCAACACCTTTCCATCGCCTGTGGCAACTAAAATTTGGCTATTTACTATTTTGATATCAAAAATGGCACTTTCAGTTAGTTTGATTGATTTTATTTGTGTATCGGTTTGTAAATCAATAATATGTATGCCGTGAAAATTCTCACCAATCAATAATTGATTGTTTTCTTCATCAAAATATAATGCATACACCGATCCTTTTGTTTGAGCCACCACTTTTCCTTCATTGGGCTCATTCAAATCCCATTTTACAACCATTCCATCAGCAGCACCTGTAAAAAAAATATTTTCGGAATTTCCATTGCTTATAGCATATACACAATCTCTATGACCGGTAAAAGTATCAAGTTTTTCTACTAAAATATTAGACATAATGGCGGTGCTATTTCATTTTTTATTTCCATAACTAATGGAAATGAGTAACTTTGTAAATTGAAATTTGGGAATTTTAAGAACCACAAATATATTACAATCTAACAAAGAAGCTTGGAAAATTTTAACTTTTTGTACACCCCACCTTCAGGCACAAGTTTGCTTTTAATGGATAAAATTTTTGATGAACATTTTTTAATAAATGAATTGGTAAAAGCTGGTTTTGATGCAGAAAAATTATTTACAAGTGCTTTACAGGCAAGAAAATGTGAGCAATTGAGCTGGAGATATGCCCTTTTGAAATTATTAGAAAAAAACAAAATACCCTTTTGTGATTTGGCAAAAGATGAAAATGGTGCACCTTTTTTAGTTTCAAAAAGTGGCTTTATTTCTGTAAGTCATACCAATACGCAAGTTGCTGTTGCTTTTAACCCAAATGTTGCTTTAGGAATTGACTCGCAACCCATCAATTCTAAAATTGAAAATCTGCAACATAAATTTCTAAATGAGTATGAAATTGAACTAAGCCAAAATAACATTGACACACTTACCAAAGCCTGGACAATAAAAGAAGCTGTTTACAAATTAGTTAATCAGAAGGGTTTGGCTTTAAAAGATATTGAAATACAGCGTTTTATAGACCATAATTTTACATCTATTTTAGTGAATAATATTAAAATTAATACTTATTCAATTATTGAAAATAATACGTTTTTAAGTGTTGCTTTTTTTTCAGAAGATTAGGAACTAAAAATATATATATCCGTATAGTCAAAGAAAAATCATTTTATGATACAATCTTTGTTGATGAATTTTCAAGATGCTACTTGGATAGAAAAGAAAAAAACTGTTGATTTTCAATCTGATAATGCACAATTAGTCTTACTTTTTGGAAGCAAAACTAAAATAGATAACCAACAATTATTCCCAAGTTTAAAAGAAAAATTTCCCAATGCAGCTATCGTTTTTTCTAGCACTTCGGGTGAAATTATAAATACACAAGTAAATGACGATTCGTTGGTATTAGCCGCTTTGCAGTTTGAAAAAACTACGCTGAAAGTGATTTCTACCAATATTTTAAACCATGAATCAAATAGTTTTGAAGCAGGAGCTGAACTTTTTAATCAGTTAGATGCTGATAATTTGGCAAGTATTTTTATTTTTTCAGATGGAATACTTGTAAATGGAGGCGAATTGGTAGAGGGGCTGAATAAAAACAACACCAAAGGAATTATTATTTCTGGTGGTTTGGCAGGTGATGGCGCCAACTTTAGTAGCACTCTTACTGGCTTAAATGATACTGTGAAAGAAGGTGAAATTGTAGCTATTGGTCTGTATGGCAGTCACTTAAATATTGGTCATGGTTCTTTGGGTGGCTGGGACGAATTTGGTCATGAAAAAACAATTACAAAAGCTGACAAAAATGTATTGTACGAGCTAGATGGCAAAAATGCCCTTAGTCTATACAAAGAATATTTAGGTCCTTATGCAAATGAACTTCCTTCTTCGGCTTTATTGTTTCCTTTAGCAATTCAAACCAATGAAAATGAGAATCTTGTGAGAACAATTCTTACAATTGATGAAGAAAAAAGCAGCATGACTTTTGCGGGTAATATGCCTGTAGGACAGAAAGTTAGATTTATGAAAGCCAATTTTGATAAATTAATTCAAGCTTCAGAACTAGCTGCTCAAACATCAGTAAATATTTCTAATGTTGCAAAACCAGATTTTGCACTTTTAGTGAGTTGTGTGGGGCGTAAGTTGGTTTTGCAAGAAAGAATAGAAGAAGAAGTAGAGTCGGCGGTAGAAATACTTGGTAATCAGTGTGCTACTATTGGTTATTACTCTTACGGTGAAATTTCGCCATTAAATAGTACGTCGAAATGTGAACTTCACAACCAAACCATGACAATCACTACTTTATCTGAAATCTAATATGGAGCTTAATAAAGCCTTACAAAGGCAAATACATAAGTTTTTGCCAGAAAAATTTCAGCAAAATCCTGAAATAGCGCCTTTTCTTGAGGCGGTGAGTAAGCTTTATTCTAATTATGAAAAAGATAAAAAAATTTCTGAACATGCTTTTGAAGTAAGTGAAAAAGAATATCAAATTGTATTTAAGCACTTAAAAGAGCAAGATAAATTACAAAAAACGTCTATTCAGAGAATTAAAAATTTAATTCAAACACTGAGCAATGACGTAACCAGTTCAAATGCAGAAGAGTATGATTTAGAAGAAGTTATTACGTTTTTGGCAACCATTATTGATGAAACCAAACAACTTGAAGAACTACTAATTTTTGCAAAAGTGCAAGCAGAAAATTCAGCTTTGGCTAAGAGTAATTTTTTGTCGGTAATGAGCCACGAAATCAGAACGCCATTAAATGCCATTATTGGAAGTATTCATTTACTTCAACAAGAAAATGCACAATTGTCAGATAATGAATATGTTAGATCGTTGCATATTTCAGCTGAAAATTTATTAAATCTGATTAATGATGTGCTAGATTTTAATAAAATTGAAGAAGGGAAAATAGAATTTGCAAGAAATGAAGTAAATTTAAAAGCTTTACTTGAAAATATTAAACTTGCCAATTCTTTTAAAGCTATTGAAAGTCAGAATGTTTTAACATTAGTTTATGATAATTCTTTGCCAGATTTTGTTTTTTCTGATGAAACAAGATTGTCGCAAATATTAAATAATTTAATTTCTAATGCTGCTAAATTTACCCAAAATGGTGAAATTCAGATAATTGTAAATAAGACCGAAGAAAGTGCTACTTCACTGAAAATTAAATTTGCCATTAAAGACAATGGAATAGGCATAGAAAGAGAAAAATTAGGGCTAATTTTTGAAAGGTTTACACAAGCAGATTCTAATGTAAACCGCAAATTTGGTGGTTCAGGTTTAGGGCTTACCATTGTGAAAAAATTATTGCAATTACAAGATTCTGAAATATTTGTTGAAAGTGAAATTGGAAGTGGTTCTGAATTTTATTTTATATTGAATTTTGAGAAGAGTAGCAAAATTTTAACTGATGTAAATAATGAAATTACTGATGAGAAAAATTTGCAACAGATAAAAATATTGCTAGTTGAAGACAATAAAATTAACTCTATTATTGCCAAAAAGATGTTAACTAATTGGAATTCAGTAGTAGATGTTGCCGAAAATGGTGAAATTGCAATTGAAAAACACAAAGAAAATATCTACCACATTATTTTAATGGATTTGCAAATGCCAATTTTAGACGGTATAAAAGCAACTGAAATTATTAGAAAAACTGATTCAAAAACTCCCATTATTGCACTTACAGCATCCGCTTTGTTTGATGTAAAAGAAAATGTAAGAGCAGCAGGAATGAATGATTATATTTCAAAACCTTTTAATCCTGAAGAATTGTATGCCGTGGTGAAAAGAAATAGTTTTCAATAAAAACTAATCCAATTTCAACATTTTTATTAATTCTTTTTCTTTTCTAAACCCTGAAACTTTCCAAACCAATTCCCCATTTTGATAAAGTTCTAAATAAGGAATAGACCTAATTCCTTTTTCCTTTGCTAAATCTTTGTTTGCATCTACATCAATTTCAATAAGTTGCAATTTGTCGCTATGTTTTTTTGCTATTTTCTTTACAATTGGACCTAATTTTTTGCATAGTCCACACCAAACGGCATTAAAATCAACCAATACCATTTTGTCTGATTTTACCATTGCTAAAAACTGAGCTTGCGTAAGACCTTTTTGCACAGGCAATGCCAATGCAGAGGCACCTTTTTCTTCAGGTTTTGAAGCTGCTCTCCAACTCATCATGCCCCCCTCTAAATTATATACTTTTTCAAAACCCATTTGAGCTATTTGTGAGGCAGCGCTACTGCTTCTTCCTCCTGATAAACAATACACTAAAATGCTTTTGTTTTTATTTAGTTTGTCAATTTCGGTCAAAAATTTGTCAGAACTTTGGTCAAGTAGTACTGCCCCTTTTATGTGTCCTGCTTCAAACTCTTCTTTGGTACGCACATCAATAATTACTGCATCAGTTAAGTTATGTTGCAGAGAATCAAAAGTTTCTGCAGCTACATTTTGCAGTTTCGAATTTTGTTGGCATGCACCTAAAGCCACATTTATTAAAAACAATACCAATACTAATATTCTTTTCATTGTTAATTTTTCTGCTAGTTTAATCATTTTTTTTAAAATGGGCTTAATTGACGTGAATTTAATTGAAATTAAATATATTGTTTCAAGATTGGTTTTAGCTGAGCAGCTTGCAAAACACCACTTTGACGCCACATAATTTTTCCTTTTTTGAAAATTATTAAAGTGGGCACACCCTGAATTTTGTATAATTTTGATAAATGGGGATTTTTATCTACATCAATTTTTACAATTGAAACAGATTCACCCATCATATCTTTTAACTGTACCAAAATGGGAGCCATCATTTTGCATGGTCCACACCACTCAGCAGAAAAATCAATTAAAACTGGTTTTTCTGAATTAATAAGTTCATTAAAATTTGACATTTTTTTTGGGTTAGACTTTAGATGAAAGACTTTAGACGGAAGACGGAAGACAGAATAATTAATAATTATTAATTAACAATTCACTTATAAATTTTAACCTTAAACTTTAAACCTTAAACTTAACAATATTTCGCCACATTGTACCAAGAGCCACCATTTATAACATTCTCAAAACCATTGTTTTTTAAAGTTGATTTTGCAGAAGAACTTCTCATACCCGAAGCACAACAAGTAATGATGGTTTTATTTTTGTCTATTTTTGAAAGTTTTGCTTTTAACTGATCAACTGAGATATTCAATGAGCCTTTGATATGTCCGCTAGCATATTCGCCTTTGGTTCTTACATCCAAAATTATTGCTCCTTCTTTAATTAAAGTTGCCAAATCTTCTTTGGGCTTAATGCCAAAAATTTCTTTTATAGTACTTATCATTTTATTTGTTTTTTTAATGTTTACAAAAGTACCATTATTTGAATTTTTAGTTTGCTACAAAAGTTACAAACAAAAATCCAAATTCAAAATATTTATAACAAATTGACGGTTTTCAGCAATTGATTTATATATTTACTTCTCAAATATCTACCTAAAAAAATGAAAAAACCACTTATTTTAGTAGCCAACGACGATGGAATAGTTTCAAAAGGAATTGCCACTTTGGTAAAAATAATGAAACAAATCGGCGATGTGGTGGTGGTGGCACCAGATAGTCCACAATCGGCTATGGGTCATGCAATTACCATTTCAAAACCCATTTGGTTGTCAAAAACTTCTGTTTTTGAAGGAGTTACAGAATATCAATGTTCGGGTACACCTGCCGATTGTATTAAGCTTGCCAAAAGCCATGTGCTAAAAGGTAAGACTCCTGATTTGGTTGTAAGTGGCATCAATCATGGTAGTAATACCTCAATTTCAGTGCTTTACTCTGGTACAATGTCGGCAGCTGTGGAGGCAGCATTAGAAGGTTATCCTGCCATTGGGTTTTCGCTTTGCGACTGGAGTGCCGATGCCGATTTTGCTCATACAGAAGAATATATTTTACATTTGGCAAAAGAAGTGTTGAAAAATGGATTACCAAAAGGTGTTTGTTTAAATGTGAATTTTCCTCCTATTTCAAAAGAAGAAATTAAAGGAATTAAAATATGCCGACAAGCAATTGCCAACTGGGAAGAAAAATTTGATGAGCGTAAAGATCCACATGGTAGAAGTTATTTTTGGATGACAGGTGAATTTGTAAACAACGACAAAGGCGAAGATACTGACGAATGGGCCATTGCAAATAACTATGTATCAGTGGTTCCCACCCAGTTTGATCTTACAGCTCACCATGCAATTGCCTATTTGAATAGTTATACTGAGATTGTTAAAAGTTAAAATTTAATGTTCAAAGTCTTCCGTCTAACATCTAACATCTAAAATCAAAAGTCTAATAAATGACTTCAACTTTAATTATCATTATTATGGTGCTCTATTTTGGAGCACTTATTTTTATTTCTTATCTAACTTCTCGCAACTCAGATACCGATTCATTTTTTACAGGTAATCGTCAATCTCCTTGGTATTTAGTGGCTTTTGGTATGATTGGTACTTCCATAAGTGGAATTACATTTATTTCTGTTCCTGGTCAAGTGGGTAGTATCGGGATGTCATATTTTCAAGTTGTACTAGGCTATATGATTGGCTATTTTGTAATTGGTACAGTTTTAATGCCACTTTATTATAGGTTAAATTTGGTTTCTATTTACAGCTATCTAGAACAAAGGTTTGGATATTGGACTTATAAAACTGGTTCTCTGTTGTTTTTAGTTTCTAGAACCATTGGTTCATCTTTAAGGTTGTACTTGGCAGCCAATGTGTTACAGATATTTTTGTTTGATAGTTTGAATGTGCCCTTTGTAGTCACAGTTGGTATTACCATATTGTTAATTTGGGTTTACACTTTTAGAGGTGGTGTAAAAACCATTATCTGGACAGATTCTTTCCAAACATTGTTTTTGATTTCTTCACTTATTATTTGTGTGCTAATAATTATCAATCGTTTAAATCTCTCATTCAGTCACTTATATGATTTAGTGTCGCATAATCCTTATGGAAAAATGTTTAGATTTGAAGATGCTAACAATAAAATATTTTTCCCCAAACAACTAATTGGCGGTGCATTTTTAGCCATTACCATGACTGGGCTCGACCAAGATTTGATGCAAAAAAATCTTACCTGCAAAAATTTAGGCGAAGCTAAGAAAAATCTTCTTTGGTTCAGTGTTACTGCTCTGTTTGTCAACTTTTTATTTTTGCTTTTAGGTACTTTATTGTATCAATATTCATCTATCAATAATATTCCATTACCCTCTAAACCAGATAGTTTGTTTCCATTACTTGCTCTTAATGAATTTGGTTTACTGACTGGTATTTTCTTTTTATTAGGCATAACAGCCAGCAGTTATGCCAGTGCAGACTCAGCTCTAACAGCTCTCACCACCTCTTTTTGTATTGATTTTTTGAATTTCGAAAATAAAACCGATGCTCAAAAAACTAAGCAAAAATTTAATGTACATGTAGGCTTTTCAGTATTGTTTTTTGCAATCATTATCATATTTAGTTGGTTCAATAACAGTTCATTAGTAGGAGTGGTGCTTACTGCAGCTGGTTACACTTATGGTCCACTATTGGCGTTGTTTTCATTTGGTTTGTTTCACAAAAATAGAATGATAAAAGATAAATTAGTGCCATTTGTTTGTGTGTTATGTCCGGTTTTAGTTTGGTTTTTAGATGCCAATAGTCAACTATTATTGAATGGATATCAATTTGGGTATGAATTAGTACTCATAAATGGAATTATTACGTATCTAGGATTGTGGCTAATAATTAAAAAAGAAAGCTTGATAATCTGACATTTACTTACTTTTAGTAAATAATTTTTTTAGAAATTAAAATCTTAATGCAAGATTAATAAAGAAATTGAGTTATTTTTAAGGCTCTAAAATCTAGTAGCAATGGCACAAGTAGAATTGGTAATGCCCAAAATGGGAGAAAGTATTATGGAAGGCACTATATTGAAGTGGCTAAAAAAAGAAGGCGAACTTGTAAAACAAGACGAGCCTATTTTGGAAGTTGCTACAGATAAAGTTGATACTGAGGTGCCTAGCTTGTATGCTGGTAAAATTATTAAATTTCTTCGTCAGGAAGGTGAAATTGTACAAATTGGTTTGCCTATAGCCATTCTTGAAACTGATATTAATGCAGAATCGTCTGCACCTACAATTTCGGCTCCAATACAAGTGCAAAATTCAGTAGCCCCAGCCAAAATTGAGGTTGAAAAAGCTGAAGTTACTTCTAATTTATCCCATAGATTTTATTCTCCACTTGTTTTAAATATTGCCAAAGAAGAAAATATTTCAATGGCAGAACTTGAAAATATCACAGGTACTGGTAAAGAAAATAGAGTGACCAAAACTGACATTTTGGATTATATTCAAAATAAGAAAAATCAAGTTTTTGTTACTGTAGAGCCAAAAATAGAAAAAGTTGTAGTTCCAGTTATTGAAGAAAAACTTATTTTTCCTGTAAAAGAAGATTTTACACAGTCGGTAAAACCTGCAACTTCTTTTGGGGCAAATGTAGAAATTATTGAGATGGACAGAATGCGTAAAATGATTGCTGAGCGAATGCTTGATAGTCAGCGTATTTCAGCTCATGTTACTTCTTATGTGGAGGCCGATGTTACTAATATTGTTTTTTGGAGAAATAGAATAAAACAAGAGTTTCTAAAAAAAGAAAACGATGCACTTACACTTACTCCCATTTTTATAGAAGCACTTGCAAAAGCCTTTAAAGATTATCCTTTGATGAATGCTTCGGTAGTTGGTGATAAAATTATTGTAAAAAAAGAAATCAATATCGGGATGGCAGTTGCATTATCTAATGGTAATTTAATTGTGCCTGTGATTAAAAATGCCGACCAACTTAATATAGTAGGTTTAACTAAAAAAGTAAATGAACTAGCTCGCAAAGCCAGAGAAAATAAACTTACCCCCGACGATTTAGCAGAAGGCACCTACACCATGTCAAACGTAGGATCTTTTGGCAATGTGATGGGCACACCAATTATTTTGCAACCACAAATTGGAATAATGGCATTTGGTGCTGTGCAGAAAAAACCAGCCGTTGTGGAAACCGAATTTGGAGATGCCATTGGTATAAGGCATTTGATGTATTTATCGCATAGTTACGATCACCGTGTGGTGGATGGTTCTTTAGGTGGTATGTTTGTACGCCGAGTGGCAGATTATTTAGAAAGATTTGATGTAAATAGAAAAATTTGGTAAATAGGCTAAATGTAATTATTTTAAGAAATTAAAGTATAAAATTGATATAGTTATTGTTTTATACTTTAATATAACTACTATATATTCAAATTTTTACATTTTTTTTTGCCATTTACTAATAATTAATTTACTTTGCGGTGTTATTTATAATTATTACTGCACTACTCTATAGACAACTTATTTGAAATGAAAAAAATTATTACTCTAGGACTTGTTTTTTTAGGTCTTTCTACTTCTATTTTTGCCAATTATATTTCTTCTTTTGAACAATCTGAAGGATTGCAAAGAGTGCTAATAGCAGCAGATACTACCAATGTGTTTTTTTTAGCCCCTAAAAAATATGCTTTTTTAAACAGTGAAAAAGTAGCCGTTTTTACAATTGAAGCTGAATATGCAAGTGATTTTAAAAATGGAGTAGCCAAAGTAAAACAAAAAGGTAAATTTGGATTTATTAATAAAGAAGGCAAATTTGTAATTCAACCTAAATATTCAACAGTTGGCGATGTTGCAGAAGGAGTAGTAGTTGTTGGAGATTCTGCAGATCAATTTAATAAAGTGATTTCTTTGAAAGATAGTTTAATAGCTAATTTTGAGAAACCTATAAAAGTTGGCTCAAGTTTTAATGGTGAAGGTATTGATGGTGGTTTTGTAATTACAACTGAAAATATTCATAATTATGCTTTTTCAGAAGGATTAATCAATATTGAAAATAGATTTTTTAATTTAAGTGGAAAATTAGCTTTCACTGTGCCTGGTAAAAGTGGAAATTGTATCAATGGCTTTATTGTTTTTGAAGTGGCAAATGCAGGAAGTAGTAAATATGGATACGTGGATAATACTGGTAAACCAGTAATTACACCGAAATATGACTATGCAGAATCTTTTCATACTGCCAGCACAGTAGTAGGTAATTTTGATGGCGGTTGGAAATATTTTGAAGTAGATAAAACTGGAAAAGTAATTAGATTTATTGGAAATTCATTACACTTACATCATCCTAAGGCTGCACATATTCCATATACGAGACAAACGAATAAACCTAAGAGAACTACCAAAAAGAAAGTGAAAGTTGTGAAAAAGGAAACAAAAACAATTTCAAAAAAATAATAAAAAAAGCCTCGCACGAGGCTTTTTTTATTTTAACCTTAATAAGTTTACAAAATCACTCATTAATAAACAAACCCCAAAAGTTTCTCCTTTCAGTATATTTTCGGCAGATTGACGTTTATAATACAATTGTAATCTGATACTTGAAGTACTGTATTCCTTCTCCTTAAATATTTTCCCAGGAATGAGTCTTAGATTTTTAACAATTTTATATTCAAAATTTACCCCTACTTCATAATTGTTGCTTGAAATTACCATTTTGTTTTGCAAAAACATTTTAGGAATTGTAAAGTTGCATTTTCCAATTCCAATTATGGGGCTTATTCCCCACTTTTTGCTTTTTAATATTTGATAACCTAATAAAATGTCATGATTTTCATAGCTGATATTGCCGCCTTTTAATAAGGTGAATTCATTTTTTTGTTCATAATATTTGTTTACAATTCCATTGTTATTTTGATATAAATAATTGAAAAATAAGTTTTTATAACCAATTTCAAATGCCAACACAATGCCAGGTTTAATAGAAACAAAGTCAGAAAATGTATTGCTTGTCATCATTGAATTAATTCCAAACATGGCTCCAATTCCTATTTTACTTTTGTGAAATTTTGGTATAGGATCAAGTGGAGAATTAGCCAGCGAGTCTTTGATTTTTTTCTCCCAAAAAGAAAGCTGCGAACTGTCGGTTTTTAAATTGTTTTGAAATAAATTTAATGTTTGCTGATGTTCATTGTTATGATTCTGAATACATTGGTCAATATTATGTTGAATTAGTTGATTAAGATTGGCTTGTAACTTCCTTTTATGAAGTTCTGCAATATCAAAAACTAATTGTTGGTAACGAATATTAAAACTGGTGTTTTCTTGTGTTGATAGGCAAATGTTTTCTTTGTGCGTGTAGCAATAAACTTGGTATTTATCAACTAGGGTATCGCCCATTTTTACTTTGTAAAGATGATAATCAATTAAAACAGGAATTGGCTTGTAGTGGCTTGAAATAGAGTCGTGTGTGGAGAATTCATCTAGTCTTAAAGCACCTTCGTGCCAATGTCTTTTATGAGATTGAGCCAGCGAAAGGGATACAAAAAATAAATTTATTATTGAAACAAGTAGTAGAAATAAACGCATAAAATAGATTTCCTAATTTGTACGATTAAAAGCTAAAAAAGTGACCATAAAAAAAGCCCCGTTTGGGGCTTTTTATTATCTATTTGCAATTTCTACATAATTTCGTTCTGTAGCTCCTACATACAATTGTCTCGGACGACCAATTGGTTCATTGTCGGCTCTTAGTTCTTTCCATTGAGCTATCCAACCTGGGAAACGACCCAATGCAAACATTGGCGTAAAATAATCAGTTGGGATACCTAATGCTCTGTAAATAATTCCTGAATAGAAGTCAACATTTGGATATAATTTTCTATCTACAAAATATTGGTCACTTAAAGCAACTTCTTCTAATCCTTTAGCTATTGCCAAAACGGGGTCATTTACGCCTAATTTGCCTAAAATTTGATCGCAAGCCACTTTGATGATTTTTGCTCTAGGGTCAAAGTTTTTGTAAACTCTGTGCCCAAAGCCCATTAAACGGAATGAATCGTTTTTGTCTTTTGCTTTTAAAATATATTTTGCAGTGTCGCCACCGTCTTTTTTAATTTCTTCAAGCATTTCAATTACAGCTTGGTTAGCACCACCGTGAAGTGGACCCCAAAGTGCACAAATACCTGCTGATAATGAAGCATATAAGCTTGCATGAGATGAACCTACAATTCTTACTGTAGAGGTAGAACAGTTTTGTTCGTGGTCTGCATGTAAAATTAAAAGTTTGTTTAAAGCATCAGAAATAACTGCATCAGCCTCTTTACCAAACATCATGTGATAGAAATTTGAACAATAATCTAAATCAGTTCTTGGCTCAATTACAGCCAAACCTTGCGATTTTCTGTAGGCATAAGCTACCAAAGTAGGGAATTGAGCAATTGCTTTTATTATTAAGCTGTTCAATAATTCCTCACTTGGATTTTCTTCCATTGACTCTGGATGATAGCCAGTTAAAGCTACAGTTAAAGCAGATAACACCGCCATTGGATGTGAGCCAGCTGGGAAACCGTCAATAATGTGGTTTACTTGAGCAGGAACAGCACTATTTTCTTTAATTGCATTTTCAAAGCTAGCCAATGCTGTAGCACTTGGTAATTCGCCATAAATAAGCAAGTAAGCCACTTCTAAAAAATTAGATTTTTCAGCAAGTTGATCTATAGGATAGCCTCTGTAGCTTAATATTCCTAACTCTCCATCTAAAAAAGTGATGGCACTTTTGGTAGAACCTGTATTTTTAAAACCTGCATCATAAGTGATGTAACCGGTTTCAGTTCTTAACTTCGCGATGTCGATAGCTTTCTCATTTTCAGTACCTACTAACACTGGAAGCTTTACCGATTTGCCTTCTACTAATACTTCTACTTGCTCAGACATAATATTTAATAAACTAAAGTATTGATTAAACGTAAATATTCAGGTCGAAATTTAGACATTTTTTTTCAAAAACATGTCTTATTCTTATATTTCTTTGTATTAATTCTTTATTATAAATCAGCAAATACGGGTAGTTTTTGCTTTTTATCTTTCACTATCAATTCATTATATTTTTTTGCACATTTATCATATTCCAATCTGTCATACATTAATTTCTCATCTGCTTCTCTTATTTCTTGCATAATAGGATGGAATGAGCCATATTTTCCCATATCTGGAGTGGCCTCAGCTAGGGAATCTATTCTATCAATAAGTGCTGTTGTTAAATTATCATAGTTTTCTAAAGTGCTCAAGTTTACATTTTCAATAGTGTAACGTAACATTAACACATTTTCTATTTCTTTGTTTATTTTTTCTACCATTTTAGTGTCTGCTTTGGGGTTGTATGATAATTGTTTCAAGGCCGATTTCATGCTTTCAAATTTTGCATTATCATTTTTATTCATTTTATCCCAAGCTTGTTTTGCTTCGTTTTTTAGCTTTTGTTCTTGTGCATTTGTAGTTGCTTGTCCTTCTTTAGGTTGCTTTTTATTGGCATTGCCGCACGAAGTGAAAAAAAATATAAATACAGAAAATGTAAGTGCTAGTATTTTGTAAGCTTTCATAATTTTAATTTAAAATAAATTGAAAGGTTAAGATAAAGCTAAAAAACAATTATTTCAACTATTATTATACTTGCTTTTGTTTTTTTTATAGTTTTGTTTTATTCAATTATTTAAATAACAAAAAATCACCTACTATGAAAAAAATTAGTACTATACTTTTAATGTATTTGTTGGTTAGTTTTGAAAGCAGTTTTGCGCAAGAAGCCAAAAAACACACCCATAAAAATCGTTTATCTATTGGGGTGGTTGCGTCGCCAGATTTGTACATTTATGATTTTAAACAAAATGGATTAGCAAAACCTTCTTATAATGCCAAGTTAAATTATTCAATTGGAGCAACAATAATTTACCATCCTATTAAATTTATAACACTCAGAGGTTCATTATTGTATTCGCAAAAAGGATATGCTGTTGATTATTCTGCGGCCTCCACAACTCCTCAAAATTTAGTTCCAAGTGATAAGGATTTCAATGTCAACTATTTAGATGTCCCATTAATGCTTAATATGAATCTTATTCACAAAGATCATATTCATCTTTTTATTTCTGGAGGTTTTGTGCCTAGTATTTTGCTAAACAAAGCTGTTACTTATGATGTTAAGCAAGGAGATCCTGTGCCCAATAGTGCTGAAGATTTAAAGAGTATTAATCCTTTTTTTGCGGGTATTTCTTACAGTATTGGGGTGAAATATAATTTAACTGAATGGTTAGGTGCTGGTTTTGAGCCATATTTTAGAACTTCGCTTAATAAAGTAGATGATGCTATGAATGGCAAACCGGTTTCTTTTGGTGGAAAGGTGTCGTTTGTAATTAACTTTAATCACTATTGATTGAGAGGTGAGAGGTGAGAAGTGAAAAGTGAAAGGTGAGAAGTGAGACGTGAAAGGTGAAAAGTGATTTTTAATTTTGTTTTATACAATTTAATATGCCAACAATTCAGCAGAAAAGGAATAATTTATATTTAATACTTTGTAGTATATTCATTACCAATGCTATAGTGGCTGAAATTATAGGAGTAAAGATTTTTTCGGCAGAACAAACCTTAGGTATTGCTCCTGTGCAAATTCCTCTTATTGGTGGTTTTAAATTTGATTTTAATCTAACGGCAGGGGTGGTAATTTGGCCTTTTGTTTTTATTACCTCTGATTTAATAAATGAATATTTTGGTAAAGAAGGTGTAAAACGTATTAGCTATATCACGGCTTCGCTTATAGCTTACTCATTTATAATTATTTACACGGTTACATTATTGGCTCCTGCCAATTTTTGGTTGGATGTAAATAAAACGGATGTTGCGGGTAATGTGTTTAATATCAATTCGGCATTTGCAAGTATATTTCGTCAAGGAATGAATATTATAACTGGTTCAATTATAGCCTTTTTGATAAGTCAATTGTTAGATGCTGCCATTTTTCATCATCTTAAAACAATTACGGGTGATAAAAAAATATGGCTACGAGCAACTGGTTCCACCGTTATATCTCAGTTTATAGATAGTTTTGTAGTACTTTATATTGCCTTTTATGTTTTTGGAAATTGGTCATTTATGCAAGTTATAAATGTAGGCTTGGGCAACTACATTTATAAATTTTTTATAGCCATTTTACTTACACCTGTTATATATTTTGCTCATAAATTGATTGATAATTATCTAAAACCAGTTAATTGAGTTTATTGGCTTGATTATCAATAATATAAGTTTAATTAAATGTAGATTTATCCAAGAAAATCCATCAATCAATTGATGGATTTTCTTGGATGATTTTTTTATTTTGTAAAAATCCCCTGTTTTTTATTTGATATTTTATTGCAAATCTTGTTCATAAATAACGAAAATACAAAAAGAAGATATTGAGTAGATTTGTAGATTTTATCCATGAAAAATCATCAGTTATGTGATGCTTTTTCATGGATAAAATGTTTAATATTCCATGAAAATATATTATTTTATTTTGTGATTTTCATCAATATTTTTTAGGTTTGCATTGAAAAATTATTATTTAGAATTATGGTAAACAGGGTTGCAATAGATGAAATCAAAGATTTGCTAGAAGCATTTCCTGCTATAATGTTTTCTGGACCTAGGCAAGTAGGGAAAACCACCTTGGCTAAATATGTAGAAAAAGTATCGGTAAAACCTGTTTATTACCTAGATTTAGAAAAAGAAGAAGATTATAACTTGCTTAAAAACAATGCTTATGAGTTTCTTGTAAGTATAAAAGACTATTGTGTGGTAATAGATGAAGTGCAAACTTTACCTTCAATATTTTCTGCTTTAAGACCCATTATTGATGAACATAGAGTGCCAGGTAGATTTGTTTTATTGGGCTCTGCTAATTTATCACTAGTAAAAGGAGTATCAGAGACTTTGGCGGGCAGAATTGTGTATTTGGATATTCATCAAATTGACTTATTAGAAGCAACAGCAGCTGAAATTTCGCTTGAAACTCATTGGTTAAAAGGTGGTTTCCCTGAGCAATTGTTAAGTAAATCTGAAAAAATATGGAAAATATGGACTGAAAATTTTATCAAAAGCTATATTTATAGAGATATAAATTTTCTTTTTGGTATAGACCTTTCCCCTATAATTGTAGATAAGCTTTGGAATATTTTAGCTTCGCAAAATAGTGGTATTGAGAATGTTGAAAACATAAGTAGAGCAATTGGGGTAAGCCCCAATACCACCAAAAAATATTTGGAGTTTCTTGAAGGAGCTTATTTGATTCATCGCCTACCTGCTTTTCATATAAACAATGGAAAAAGATTGGTGAAGTCTGCCAAGTTGTATTTAAGAACTCAAGGCATTTTACATTTCCTGCTTAAAATATACAATATTAATCAGTTACAAAATAATATTGCAGTGGGTGGCTCATGGGAAGGATATGTAATTGAGCAAATTTATTGTTTGCGACCTACACAAAGTAGGTTGTATTACTACAGAACTCATAATGGGGCTGAAGTTGATTTGATTATTGCTCACGGCAATAACGCCATGGCAACGGTGGAAATTAAACATTCTGTTACTCCCGATTTAACAAAAGGATATTATGAAAGTATTGCAGACATAAATGCTCCTAAAAATTATATTATTTGCACTGGGAAAGTAAAATGGAAGCTGAAAGATAATATTATAGTTTGTTCTCTAGAAGATTTCTTGAAAAATGAATTGCCAAACCTATAAAAAAACCTGCTCCATAAATTGGAAGCAGGTTTATAGTTTTTAGTTTTTATACTTCTGATTCGTATCTTTATTTAAAATCATGTTGTAGGCTCTGTCGTAATAAGTAGTGAGCACTTTCCAATCAAAAAACTCTGCGGAGCTTTCTACTTTGTTTCTTTGAGTAATACGGTCTCTGCGAGAAAGTCTTACAAAGTTAAGCATTTGATTGGCAAGTTGTTCTGCTGCTTCGTCAAATGATTTTCCTTTTCTGTTTACCACATACATTCCTCTTTCTTCGTAGTCTGAAATAGTAGAAAGTACATAATCACCAAAACCACTTAAGTCACTTGAAATAGCTGGTACTCCACTTGCAATTGATTCTAACGGTGTGTAACCCCATGGTTCATAGTAACTTGGGAATACGCCAAGGTGACAACCTCTTACAAACTGACCGTATTCCATGCCGAATAAAGGATTAGTAGGTGAAATAAAATCAGGATGATACACTACTTTTACTTTGTCTTCTGGTTTGTTTATTAAACCTGTTACATTTAAAAAATTGATAATTTCATCTGTTTGGTCATTTACCAAATTATGGGTTACAATCGTTGGTAAAGCATTGGTTTTCCAAGATTGTAAAGTTCTTCTTAGTCTTAAATTCCAATAATCATCTACAAATTGGTTCAAATCTGGCAAATGCTGGTCTGGAGATGTGGCTGCTGCATAAAATAATTTTTCTCCAATTTGTTTTTGTATTGCCTCGGTAGCCGACCTAATTTCATCAAGTACTGCTCTGGATTGCAGTGCATTAGAATTGATAGAATGATAGGGTTGTTTGGTAATGAAAAACATTACCACGGTAATATCAATTCCTTCTTGATGCATTTTGTGATTTAATCTCGCAAGTGCCTCAATATTAATATCAAAGCCTTTGTTTCTATATTCAAATCTGCCAGAGGTGAAAAAGTACAAGGTTTTGTCTAAATCAAACGAATAGCTTGGGAAAAAATGTCCCATAACAAATCTTGAAATTTTATCTTTATATTCTTTGTGCATTACCTGAAATTCATGCATTGCAACAAATCGTGTGATATTTAAGCCATTAGGTAGTATCACTTCTGGATTTCTACCCAATAAAATCAAACATTCTCTGGCGGTAACTTCACTCACAGTCGTAAAAACGTGTGCACCATGTGCCGCAGCTCTCTCAATTTTTACTTGGGGTAAAATATTGAAATACTTGGCTTCTTTTTCCCAGTCAGTATAAGGTAGGTGTTCGTAAAAACCACCATCGTTCATTGCCAAATACCTGCCAAGTAAAGTGGCATGAGTAGTAAATACAAATTTTGCATCTGTATTATCTCTTCTCAAATTTGGAATGGCCAAACCAGCCATCCATTCATGGAAATGTCCAATCAAGGTTTGACCTTGTTCTTTGGTTTGAGATAAACAATTAAAAAAATCTGTTACCACTTGCCCAAAACCTATTACTTGGTCTAGCAAAGGGTCGTAACCTAAATGCTCAATATGGTGATGTTCGTTTAAATAATATTTTACTTCGCCAAGTTTGTAATAAATTGAATAAAAGTTAATTAAAACCACCTGCGGACGACCAGTTACCAACCAATGTCCGTAATGAACTTCAATACCGTATTCTCTTAATTTTATTACTGCTTGCCCAAAAGGGTTGTTATAATCTGTGGCTGGTTCAAACTCGGCAGGCATTTTGTGGTGCACATAAGGGCCAACTAAACAATAATTTTGTCCCCATTTCTCAATCATTGAGGGCACTTTAGACCTAATTACGGTATAAATACCTCCCACTTGATTGCAAACTTCCCAAGCAACTTCTACAAGCAATGCATCACCAAAATTTGTAGTTTCTTTATTCTCTACCATTTTAAGTAAAATTAATTTTGAACCAGATTATAAAAATAAAAACACAATACTGTTACGTGCAAAACTAATAAAAGTTAACGTTAATCCTTATAAAGTGCAAAACTTATTTAGTCGTCCCTTAAAAAGTCAAATTTTAACAAAAATAGATATAATTTGATTTTTGCCGGTTGATTATATTGAGAAAAAATTGAAGATAAAAAAGGATAAAAGCTTCAATTTCGTTCAATGCTTTCTTGAAGTTGAATG
>Ga0214921_10002619_pt1 | contig 28976 bp, 23 predicted proteins | sample LL1505_MetaG_FD_177992 | JGI IMG/M metagenome (GOLD analysis project Ga0214921, IMG submission 177992) | Freshwater microbial communities from Lake Lanier, Atlanta, Georgia, United States - LL-1505 | ecosystem: Environmental > Aquatic > Freshwater > Lake | place: USA: Georgia | collected...
ATAGGGAATCTCCGATAGGGAATCTCCGATAGGGAATCTCCGATAGGGAATCTCCGATAGGGAATCTCCGATAGGGAATCTCCGATAGGGAATCTCCGATAGGGAATCTCCGATAGGGAATCTCCGACAAGGGAGTCTCCGATAGGGAATCTCCGACAAGGGAGTCTCCGATAGGGAATCTCCGACAAAGAATCTCGGATAAAAGAATATCAAATACAAATATCCAATAGGCACTGTCCAAGAAAAATAGTAATAAAAAAGACTACCCGAAAAATATATAAAATAAAAATCATAATCTACATTCTCTCAATTAATAAAATCCAAGACCCAAATAATAATATACAACAAATATTATTATTATTTTAGAAAACAACATATATATATTAATATCAATCTACCAATCTAAAGTACGATATAGATGTTTTGGAATAAGTGCACAGTCATCTGAATTATTATCTATCGTTAACACAGAATCGTTTACTAACTTATCTAAAATCTCTTCCTTATAAGTATCGACCATTTTAACAACCTCGGTAGTATTTCTCTCAATAAACGAATCATAAGGTAATATATCATAAATATCTAATATTTTAGAAACAACATCACTTCTACGTACATCAGCTTTCTCTAATTCAATACAAGAAATCAAACTGGACGATTCCGCAGAATTATATCGAATAATAAAATCCGAGAGTCCATTATCACCATCCCTATCGCTCTGCATTAAATCCCCAGTAATTACCATTTTAGAACCCTCACCAATACGTGTTAACATCATTTTCATTTGATTAGGCGAGGAATTCTGCATCTCATCTGCAATAATAAACGCATTCTTAAATGTCCTACCTCGCATATATGCTAAGGGCGATATTTCGATTAAGCCCGATTCCATCATATGTTTAATTTCGAGAGAAGTAAATGTCTCTCGAAGAATATCGAATACAGGTCGTGTCCAAGGATCCATTTTCGCTTCAAATGAACCAGGCAGAAATCCGAGTTCTTCGTCTACAGAAACCAATGGTCGAGTAATAATAATCTTATCATATGTTTTAGACTTTAACCCTAAAATAGCTGCATTACAAGCTAAGAGAGTTTTCCCAGAACCAGCAGGCCCAACGCAAAAAACCAAAGGTTTCTCTCTATCTACTAATACCGAATAATATTTCTGTTGATTTTCAGAGAGAGAAATATCGGAGAACCCAGAACCAATACCTGCCTTAGAGGATTTAGACCCTTTCGACGATTTTATCTTTTTCGCAGCGGCAAATAAGGAAGTGCTCGATAACTTACTAGTAGAACCACAATAATAACCAGAATAAGGTAAAATAAAAGAATTACTTCTCTCGAGTAAACAAAATAAATTCACAAATAAAACAGATAGTACGGAGAGAATATGCATATTATATATTATATTATTACAAACCATTTATACTGTTTTACATCTTTTTATATGATTAGGTCAATAACACATAATATGAATATTTATACATTTTTACCTTTACTACGTAGTGAATCGCCCAAAGGGCTCGCTGCAGTTTACGGCGAGCCCACCATTCTTGTGGCTTTGCGAGTTATATACAGGTGATTAATCGGTAAAAAGTTGTAAGAAAATCCCAAAAAATAATAAATAAAATTAACAATATAAAGAGAAACGATTAATATAATCTGTGTAAAAATACTACACCCACAAAGGTAAGTCATCATCTAATATCTCTCAACATCTAATCACTCATCATCTAATAATATTATTCTCCCTTGTCTCCGACAAGTACCACAGCGAGGTCTTATAGTTCAAGAAACCTAGGTTTCTTGAGAACTTCCTGTCTCCGACAAGTACCACAGCGAGGTCTTATAGTTCAAGAAACCTAGGTTTCTTGAGAACTTCCTGTCTCCGACAAGTACCACAGCGAGGTCTTATAGTGTAGTGGTTAGCACCCCAGACTTTGAATCTGGTAACCTGGGTTCAAATCCCAGTAAGACCTAAATAAAGACAAGACCTAAATAAAGACAAGACCTAGAAAGAGTAAGGAAGTTATCAGAATCTCTTCAAGACATAAATATGTAAACTCATATACCACCAGGTAATCCTTGACGGAGTCTGGGGGTTTACGGGGGGCTTCGCCCCCTGTGCTCCTTTAGCTCAGTTGGTTAGAGCATTGGTCTTATGAGCCAAAGGTCCGCAGTTCGAGCCTGTGATGGAGCAATATTAATATACAATCCCACATATTCTCTCTTAGCTCAGTTGGCTAGAGCATTCGGCTGTTAAGCAAAGCAAATAATGCTTTACATTGTAACCGAAAGGTCGCAGGTTCGATCCCTGTAGAGAGAGAACATTTCATAACCAATAGTATTGTTTATGAAAATCCATAAAAATCCATAAAATTGAAAGTCTTTTTATTCTCTTATCCGTTTACACATACCTCTTAACTACAAGCAATATGGCCAATCAACTCAGATTCGATTATTCCCAAGATTTCGCAGAGAAACTCGCCAATTTCGCAAAGGAAAATATCAACAAGGATCGTAAGACATATAAAGCAAATTGGACATTTTGGAAAAACACAAATAGCGATATTTATAATAGCGAAATCCAACATATTCTTAACCAAGGTTTCGATGGAAATCCACACGAAAAAATATACGAATCGGTAAGATATTATTACCGTAAAAAGCTATTAAAACCAACTATACCAAAAAAACAAATTCCAACAAAAAAGCTAGCACCACTATCGAATGAAATTATCGAACAAATGGATAAACATATAGAGGAATATATAACCCAATCAAATAACCCAAAAAATCAAAGTCAAAATAAAAAGTACATATCACCAGCCGCAGCATTTTCCGATTATTGTGAAACAAATCAGAAACATATTACGAAGGAGATATATCGACTTAAAAAAGTCGAAGAAAATAAAAAAAATAATCTACTAGACCCACTAGAAACAGAAAACAAATTTAAGAAATCCTATAAGAATCGATTTTACAAAATATGTACTAGCGAACGTATTACAAAAAAATAATACTAAACATATCAAAACAAATATAAATCGAATCTTTTTTTATATCCAAATTATAAAGATATACAATATAAAAGATGTTCGGAGACTATAGCAATACGGATACTACTACTACAATAGAAGAACCACTTATTGAAAATAATAATACTGCCATACAAGAATCAGACTGTACTTATGGAGAACCTGTTTTAGAAAATAATAAAAATATAATAACAAAAATAGAACGCTTCCAAAACAATAAAAAAATAACAAAAATAAATACAAAACTCAAAGAATTCACAATATCCCAAATAGGTGAAAAATATAGACAAAATATAGAATATATTTTAGAAGAACCATCTGCAGTAGAATTATCAATAATAAAAGAATCTCTCGAAAAATGCAGCCAACCAATTCAAGAATCAGAATCACAAGAATCACAATCCGAATATTATTTATGTAAATATGAAGATATAGGAAACCGTACTTTATCAGAATATATGAAAGAACTACCAAATATACAGCGAATTTTAGACCAACACGAACAACTCATATCAACATCATATGTATTATCAACTGAAAAAAAACTCATACATTATGCAATAAGAGACCCCGTTATAAAAGTAAAAACATTGGACGATATTCCAGTGATAACGAGATTTAAAGAAGCCGCTTTTTTATATTATGGAGAAGAATTTAATAGTAATAATTTTAACAACGTATTAACTGAAGCTACAGATATTCATTGTTTAGAAGCACATATATTAGTATATTTGGGAAAAAAGAAAGAACAACTCTCTCAACAACAATGGAATAATACATTATATGACCAACAACAACATACAGAAGCAACAGAGGGTAGATCACAAGCAAGTCAGTCTTATCCAGAATATATAGATAAAACATACGAAGAAGTATATCAAGAAATAGAAAAAACATTCCCAAAATGGGATATCTATTCTATTATAGTAATGATTTCTAATATTTTAAAAGATATACAAATCGAAAATATAGATAAATATCAATCGGCATTAACAGAAATTCTCTCAAAAAAGACAACCGACTTACCAATAACAGTTACAGAAATAATTTTTAACCAACCTGTAGAGCAGCAGTTATCATCAGAAACGCCAATAACAGACAATACAGAATACTAAATACGGACCTTTTTCGTTTTTTTATTAGATATAAAACTATCAGGTAAATCTTCTAAAATTCTTACTTTTTTAGTAGTTCTACTATTACCTGTATTTGTTTTAAGAATAGATTTAATAGGTTTAATTAACATTTCATCTTCTTTAAAAAAGAAATATAGTGTTGCGAGAGAATGAAAATAAACAATAGAAGGTTCTATGAGAATATCACCAAAAAAATTAAGTTCTTTCAAAAATTGTACAGATGAAATATTATGAATATCTGATTTAACAAAAGATGACATTTTTTGTGGTTCAATATCAATCAAAAATTTAACCAAATTTATTATTTTATAACGCTGTCCATTATGAAGAAATCTTTTATTTTGGATAATCTGTAATAATCTATCATTTAAAATACCTTTACTACTATGATCATTCGAATTAATAATAACTAAATCCTCTTTTTCCTTTATAATTTTAATAATCGAATTATCAAGCCCAATATAAATAAATTTACATCGAATCAAATCTAAATTCTCTCGAACAATATTTCCAGACCCTCGTGATTCTTCTTCTATAATCCAAGAACAATCTAATTCATCTAATTCATCTAATTCATCTATTTTATCCATTTATAAAAAGAGTATGTTTATTTTAAAAAAAATAAACATAAATATAAAAACAATTTATAATTATCAATGAATTTTTTTGATATAGTAATTCCAGTTGGACCATATGATAAAGATATTATAAAGCTTCAACTTCAATATACAAAAACAAACATAATCGGATATCGTAATATATATTTAATAAGCTATGATAGTAAATTAAATATACCAGGATGTATTACAATACCAGAAACTATATTTCCATTCTCATTATCAACAATCTCTCAAATCCACGGAACCAATTCCCGTAATGGATGGTATCTGCAACAACTATTAAAATTATATGCTGGTATAGTAATACCAAATATTTTAGAAAAATACTTAGTAATAGATAGTGATACGTTTTTCTTAAAACCAACCACTTTTATAGAAAATAATAAATGTTTATATAATTATGGTAGCGAATATCACTTACCATATTTCGAACATATGTCCAATCTAGATAAGACACTTATAAAACAAATCCCAGATAAATCAGGAATATGTCATCATATGATATTTGAGACAAAATATATTTTAGAAATAATAGAAAAAGTTGAACAAAATAATAACGATAAATTTTATAACGTATTTTTAAAATCCGTTTCCCAAAAAGACATACAATATTCAGGTGCATCAGAATATGAAATATATTTTAATTATATGTTAGCAAACCATCCAAATAAAATCGAAATACGTAGTCTAAATTGGGAAAATTGTAGTTCACTACCTCAAGATACAAATTACGATTACGTATCTATTCATTGGTATAGGAGATGAAAACTATTTATAATAAAAAATAAATAAAGAATCATAAATAATATTATTATTATAATGACTACATATGATTTAATAATATGTATATATGCTTGTAATACAATTCCGAAATATACTGACCAAATTAATAAAATAAACGAGACTTGGGGTAAAAAATGTGAAGAATATAAAAATATAAAAATATTATATTTTTTAGGCGAACAACAAGTTATTGATAATACGGATACCCATATATCATATATAAATTTACCGAATATTACAAATGATTATCTATCAGCATCATATAAGCAATTTTTAGGATTAAAATATATTTATGATAATTATACTACAAAATATATAATATGTTGCGGAACTGATACATATTTAAATATACCAAAATTAATAAATTATATTAAAAAATTCAATCCAGATGATAATTTATATATTGGAGGACACGGGTGTAATAGAGTATTAAATAATAAAAATTATTATTTTCATTCTGGTGGACCAGGATTTATAATAACATACCCTTGTTTAAAACAATTATATCCATTTTTAGAAGGCATAATGAAAGATTGGATAAATGTATGTATAAACAGTAATGAAATAAATTTAATACCTGCGTGTGATGTAGCTATAAGTTATTATTTACAATTAGATAATAAGGATACAAAAATAATAAAAACAAATGATTTATCATTTACATTTTGTAATTATAAAGGATATCCTTGTCATATTAATCAAATAGATATTACAAAAATAATTTCTTGTCATTTAATGAGTTTAGATGATTTTGATGAATTTACACAAATATTAATAGATAATAATTATTTTATATAAACCGAACCAAATTCTTAGAATGAATATGTAAATTAAAAATTGGAATTTTATTTTCATCTATAATAATAAAAGGTCGATTAATACCAGCATTAACTAACCAAAGAAACGAATATGTATTATATTTAATAATACACGTCTCGTTTATAAACCCAGTAGAATCACCCGAAATATTTCGGGGATCAACACCACCTAGATACTGCCCCATTGCAGCTGCATCAAAAATAAATCCTCCGAATCTATCATAATTAGTAGTAACAAACCTATGTTCATCTGTAGTAGTAAGAGTTGTAAAAATAGGAAATTGTTTAATAAGACCAGTTACTTTCATAATATTTGAGAAATTTTCCATATCATTCTTATTAAAATTATAATGATCTAATACAGATTTAAATACAGATACAGATGGAATAAACATAATACTAGCTATATTACGTGAATAAGTATCAAATGGTAAATAGATATATTCTTTATCAAATCTCTCAATAATCGTATCACAATGATAATAAATCAACACATCGTTTTCCAAATGAATAACATTTGAAATATTATATACGCGCATAAACTCATAAATATAAAAAAATCGTAAAGATGTCAATGTCCAAAACCCTCCTCGAAAATTTTTATCGAGCTGAGAATTATCATAAAATTGGAAAGAATCTTGTAATAATTCGACAGCAATTAATTTAATTCGGTCAGTATATTCTGAAAAATTTTCGAAAAAACGGCTATTTGTTATAATAAAAATAGAAGTATGTCCTAATCGTATAAGTTGTCGAATATTATCTAAAATATATTCTTGAAAATTACCAATACATACTAAGACAATATTTACAAACATAAATATATATTTTTATAACATATATTTAAATATATTTATTATAGATTATATATTTCATTTTAATACTAATGAATTCAATACAAATAATAACAGGAGAGAAACTACAAGAAACTGCTGATATTTATATAGGAGAACAATCTGATTTTATGTTTAATCCAAGAATAAGTCAACAGACAAATAAACAGTTACTTCTCTCGAACATACCACCCATATTCCAAAACCCTCCAATAATTTTTTGCTATGCAGATAGAATAAATAATATATCAAAGATAATAACAACAAAATTCCAGAATCCTTTTACACTTATTACACATAATTCCGATAAAAATATAACCGAAATACCAGAAATAATATCAATCCTAGAAAGTCCTCTTCTAATAAAGTGGTATGCACAAAATATATGTTTTAGACATCCCAAATTAGAACTCGCACCAATAGGTCTAGCAAATAGTATGTGGCCACACGGAAATCTCTCAATATTCGATAATACAGATTTTATATCAACCCTTAATAAAAAATCCAATCATATATTTTTTAATTTTAATATTCATACAAATCCAAAAATAAGACAACCCTGTTATAATATTCTCTCCAGACGCCTACAATTTCTACCGAATATAAATCCACAAGAAAATCTAATACGCTTATCCACATACCAATTTTGTATTTCCCCAGAAGGAAATGGTTCGGACTGTCATCGATTATGGGAAGCATACTATTTAAAAGTAGTACCGATCGTGTTAAACACACCATTTACAGAAACATTAGTTAGAAATAAATTACCAGTAGTTGTTTTAGAAAAGTGGGAAGATATCTTACAAGTAGGTCCTAGATTAAATTATTCGGACTATGATTTTTCTATTATCCAAGAAAAATATACATTTACCAAATTCTCTCAATTAATACGAAATATAACATAACCAATCCAGAAAAATGAAAAGAAAATTGATTAAAAAATTAAGCAAATATATATTTTATAATAAGCAAATATATATTTAAGAAATGCAAGATACACCAGAAAAACAAGATACACCAGAAAAACAAGATACACCAGAAAAACAAGATACACCAGAAAAACAAGATACACCAGAAAAACAAGATACACCAGAAAAACAAGATACACCAGAAAAACCAAAACAAAAAGACAAAAGTCAGACAACCGATATATGTATTCCAAGAATGGAATCGAATATAACAAGACAAACGATATATGACGTATTTAAGAAAATTAAAATCGGAAAAATTGAGAGAATAGTCGAAAATCCTTTAAAAAATGATCCCACATATAAACGTATTATTATAAAACTCCGCTGGTATAATACAGACACAGCGAATAATATAAAAACTCGTATCGAAAATAATCAACCAGTGAATATTGTTTATGAAATTCCTTGGTTTTGGAGACTAGTATTATCAAACAAATAAATATTCCAAATACTGCTGAACAACAGGATTAGAATGAGAAAAATTTGTTTTAGAAGTATAATTAATAAACATCAAACGAAAAGTAGTTACTCTCTCAGATACTTTAATTTCTCTCAAAATAAGTTCATCCATATAGCCATATGCAGAACGATAGTGTAATAATTCTTCTTTTAACTCACATTTTTTCTTAGATAGTATCTCGATACGTTTATATATAGGATGATTATTATTAACTCTTAACTCATTACCAAATTTCCAATATATATATCGTAGCTCATTTTTCACATCTTTAAAAATAATCATAAGATTTTTCTTATATGTTTCCATACGTTTTATAAAGGAGAAAATATTAATATGAGAGATAATAGGAAAAATATTTCGTATAGATAAAGAAACTACGCCAGGATTCATTTCTTTAATTTCTACCATCTTTTTCTCATAATCGTCAATACCTTTCATTATTAAATCCGTTCTCTCATTACCATCCTCAATAAATAATAATTTACTAGAAACATTTTGTAATGAATTTTCCAGACGGTCATAATGAGAGACTAATTGACTATATGACTCAACCAATGCTTCCAGCTTCAAATAATGAATAATTGATATAAATAATGTAACTGAAGCATTAAGTGCTGAAATAAGCAAACCGCTCCAAGAATAATCCTGAATAAATGGCGCGAAAATAGTAATCGAGCCCGCACCAACTAGTGCAGGGAGCATTAATATATTTAACTGCATATATGCTAAGCTCCGTGCTCTAGAATACATATGTTTCTGACCATTTAAATAAGTAGTAAGGATATCGATTTCACTAGAATATTTATCTTCGGAATCATAGTATTTATCGAGAGAACGTTTAATTGATTTCAGCGTCAACTTTTTAAAAAATTGTTTATGAATATATTCATTTTGGTCATCAAAACAGTCATCTTCTTCTAAATCACCGTGATTTGAATCTGCATCACTATTCGTGTTAGAGAGAACAGGACTATCGGAAGAGAAGAAATAATCCATTATAGTAAATGAACTACGTAGAGAATTTGGTTTCGATTTATTATTTTGGAGAGAATTAGAAGTATCCACTAAATGATAATATTGATTAAGATTATCAAGACTAGTATTTAATTGAATAATAAAATCATCATCTGTTTTAGAATTCATAGTAAAATATAAAGTATAGAATTAGATTATTTTAGAAAAAAAATCACCAAAAAATTGATTCTATTTAAAAAATAATCCATTAAAAACATAAATCCGATGTCACTATCGATAGCCGAACAAAATAAACAATTCCAACACCAACTTGCACTACAACGAGAAGCACAAAAAATTCGTCAATATGAGAGAACAATCAGATACAGAATAATGACAACGCGTTTTAATAATGAAACTGCGGAACAAAATCGACTATTCAGAGAGAGAAAGAAAATACCAAATTATTGTGTTTATGGGACACCAGTACAGATATCCAATGGAATAATCCCAGATACCAAAATGATTGTTTTAGAAATGAATAACGAGCAGAATAAAATCATTGGTCTAGGACTATTATTAAATAGAGTAGATGGACATTCGTATAATATATACTCAAATCCGAGTTATAACAGATATTATTATATAGGAAAAGATAGAATAGCGAGAGAAGAACTATCAGAAGAGGAAGAAATAACAATGAAAATATTCGATAAATTATGTTTTGAAGGCCCTCTCCATTCGAAGCGAGGTCAAGGTCTAAGAGCTTTTCCAACAAAGATGTTATATAGATGTTTATCTCTCAAAAATCTAGAAGAAGAATTAGTAACAATGTTTAAGAAACGATACCAACAAATAAAAATACCGAATTAAAATATAAAATCAAATATATAAAATCAAATATATAGATCAATGAATAATAACACAGAACCAAATAATAATCAAAAAATAGAAGATAAATATGATATTTCGGAATATACAGACAAAGAATTATATGATATTTTAGATTTAAATCATCCAACCGATAGAGAACTAGAAGCAAAAATAATTCATATGATAAATAAATATGCGAATATGCAGAACGAATCAGGCTATAAACTAGCAATTTTTTTCCAAAATATGTATGCTCATTTTTTTGATATTCAAGAAGAAACTGCAGAACAATCAAATATAAAAGAAGGGTTTGATACAACACAAATGAATAAAAGTGAAGGAACGATAAATGAAAAATCTTCTGTAGGAAATGAAGTAGTAAATAAAGATACGAATAAATCAGAAACAGCAACAGATATTATTAATACAACAAATTTTAATTATACAAAAGATAAATTCGGTTTAAATCCTCTTTTAAAACAAACCATATCCCGTGTATTAAGTATTGATAGCAGATATAGAGATAATAAATCATCAACTATAGATACTAACTTTACATTAAATCTCTCAGAACCATTAAGAGATGTAGTATCATTAACATTAGAAGGAGTACAAATACCAGTATCTTGGTATACAATTAATAATAGCTATGGTGCAAATTTTTTTATGTTAAAAGGTCGAAGTGATGGAATAAACACAACTGCAACAAATGGATATCACGATTTACAAATAGCAATCGCACCAGGAAATTATGTTTTAGATAGTACAAAAACAAACTGTATTACTACAGTAATAAACCAAACAATTATAGATTTATCAAATCAAAATCCAGATATTAATTTTGGAGAATCAAAAATAACATTTGATACGCCAACAATAAGAACCACATTAACATTAGATATACAAAAAGCATTTAATGAAACAAATTTTTATGTGGATTTTTCAAAATCGTGGTCTCCATCAATAAATAACAATATACCTGTAACTGATATAGCAGGTTTAAATAACTATAGGAGTAAAACAATACCCTCATATTTAGGATTTAATAATAAAATATATAAACCATATTCAATATCATCAAATCAAACATATTTAACAAATAACTCGGCATCCGCTCTTAAAACGATTGAAACATATACAGTTAATAATATAAATAATACATTTCATATAGTAAATTATATTGGAAGTACTTATTTAAAACACACATCAGTAATTGGAACATATCCAATAACAATCGAAAATGGTACATATTCACGAACAGAACTATATACAAAAGTAAATACTGTATTTCAAAATACGATATTTTTAGACCAAGCATATTCAAAAATAGAACAGATACAAATAACAGATCCATCCAATGCAAATTATGGATTTACATATTATCTAATGAGTATAAAATTAAACAGATTTAAGGTAAAACCAGTGCCAAATTCGAAAGTAGCCGTTATTTTCCCAGACGAATCACAAATAACACAAAATACGGTATGGACAATACAACTAGCAAATGGAAACCAATCGTGTTTTTTTTATGATAACTCTATAAATGAAACAAATACAATATATGCGGAAACATCTTGTGTATATTCTACAATATCAGTAGATAACTATACATACATATATTTTAAATGTATAAGTCCCGCAAACTATGCTCAGACAACAGACCAATCTGGAAATATAGATTTTTCAGCAAATGATATAAAATTATCTATCCCAAGCGCAAACTATTCATTAACATCATTTATATCAATAATAAATAATTTATTTTATCAAAATCCCAATTATTTTACAAAAAATACATCTTTATCGATTAATAATAATAATAAATTTACATTAAATATAGATATTCAAAAACAATTTTTAAATGACCCTTGGACAGTATATATTGATCCGAATAGCTTATTATCTTATGTATTTGGAATACCTAGTGGATCTTATAATTTAATAGACTTAAGTAATACGAATTATCGTCTTTATATTAGAAATTTAAATCCAACAATCAACTATAACGATACAACTATATTAACTTATTATCCAAATAGGGAATTAGAACTAGGTAATTTAAATGATTCTACAAATAATATATTAACAACTAAAACAACATTTGCAAGCGTAGATGAGATAATAAATGAAATAAATTATCAATTTAAAATATTCTCCATAACAGACCCAAGTACAAATACAACCCAATATCCATTCGCAAATACTGTGTTACAAATAACAAAAGACAATTTTGGAATTATAACAGACGGATATTTAATATTAAATATAAATTATTTTCTTAGTGAAAATAACTATGAAGTTTTTTTTTATGATGCACCACCGAGTATATTACCAGAAATAACATATGATATGTCGAATATATCAAACTCTTGGAATGATATGAATATAAATTTTAATTATAATATAAATAATATTCCTGATAGTAGCGGTATAACATATAAGATAATATTTGGTAATGATGCAATTTTATTAAATGGTATAACAATTAATAATACAAATAATCAGTTTAATATAATACCATACACAGATATATCTGGAATAAATATACCCGCATATTATTTTAACGTAACAGTACCAATTATAAATATAAATTATACAACTTCAACATTATTAAGTAGTATAAATAACTATTTTGATAATAATCCAATACTACAAGGTTCGAATATATCATCCTATGTGAAAAATAATAAAGAATATATTTCTTTTACAATAAATTTAAATATAATATATACAACAAAAGACTATGATTTAGTATTTTATGATACCGTCAGCTATGTGAAATGTTTTGTAGGAGCTACATCTGTAAAAAATACATCTTGGGATTCTACATTAGGATGGGTATTAGGATTCCACGATTATACAGATTATATGTTGATTCAATCGAATCAAACAGCATCAACTACATCTAGTGCACCTTATACATATTATAAAAACTCTGCGACAGGAAAATATACATATGAAGATATATATTCTACACAATATCCGAGTCAAATAACAAATACAATAATAAATTTAACAGGTGATACTGCAACCACAACATCAATGTATAATTATTTTTTAATTATCATAAATGATTATATACAGAATCATTTAAATGATGGATTAGTAACAATTACTAGTAATGAGACAAATCTACCACTTCCAAGTTATTCATCAAACTCTACTGCAATATGTGACCCTATAACAAATAAACCAACTACTATTTCAACTACGAATACAAATGGACTAACTCAAAAGCAAATATATGCATTAAATCAAACGATTATATCACAACAACAATCAAATAAAAATATTTATTCTATTGGACCAAATGTACAAGATGTATTTGCTATTATTCAAGCGCCACCAGCCACACAAACACCAGGTACGTATTATACATTAACAGGTGGTAACTTACAGAACCAATCAAGGTCATATTTTGGCCCAGTAAATATAAGTCGTCTCTCTATCCAGCTACAAAATGATAAAGGAGAGATAGTAGATTTAAATGGGTCTTCTTGGTCGTTCTCACTATTATGTGAACAATTATATCGGAGCTAAAAAATATAAAGGAAAATATAAAAGGAAAATATAAAGGAAAATATGATAAACGACATATTAACTTATATCGGTTATATGGGCCCAATTATTACAAGTGGAATAACTACAATAAATGTTTTAGAAAACACAAAATATTTAATAGGGTTTATTATTGGTGGAGTTTTAAACTATTATTTAAATGGATTCATAAAACTTACGATAAAACAACCACGACCAACAAATCCAATACATTATATAGATGATAACCTAATAACAGGTACACAAACATATGGTATGCCTTCAGGACACGCACAAATAACATCTTATGCGTTAGTATTTTTATATTTAATAAATACATCGCAAAATAAATCATATAATAAAATCTGGTTACTATTATCGGTGTTTATTTATGGATTAACAATATATCAACGATGGAGTTTTAGAAGACATACACTGGAACAATTAGCTATAGGAACACTTATAGGAGCAAGCTTTGCACAAATAACATATTGGACAATAAAAAAATATTTGGAATAATATATTATAAAAGATGTCACAGAATAACTATATCGATTTCATAAAATCTGTAACATTAGCAAAAGATTTAAAAAAACAACCATCCGTATTAGACCAATCTTTATATACAGATTTAAAACGATATTCTTTATCAAATAGCATACCAAATACAAAACTCTCATTTAGTAATTTAGTTCCACAATATAAAAGTCGTATATTTGATATGGACATCTCTGTAAATAACTGTATAAATATACAAGAATGTATCAATACAAATACAAGACCAAACCGTAAATTAAATCCAACACAATTACCATATCCGACATATCGATTAAATAAAGTATATACACCAAATTACTGTACATTTATAAATGGACAGATAACAAGAAAATGTGTTTGTTCAAAAACAATATGTAAATGTGGAACAATAAACTGTAATTAGATATTTATAACATATATTATTATGATTTTATCAAAATAATATATTATTTTAGACAAACCTAGAGAATAAAAATATAATGAACTTATTTTTGAATAAAACTCTCAATAGCCTGTAATCGAGATTCAAATGAATAATTTTTCTCACGTAGAAGTATATTTTCTTTCTTTAAATCTTGTACCTCTTTTACTAAGAGAGCAATAAATCCATTATAATTCAAACTCTGTATTGTTTCACCATCTTTCTGACCTTCTACTAAGAATGGAAATAACTCTTGTACTTCGTGTGCAATAAACCCCATATGGTGTTTTCCACCAGATAAATCGTATTCGACAGGATGTAATAAATCAATAGTCTTACTAGATTCTAGACTCTGTATATTTTTCTTAATACGATAATCAGATGTTGCATTAAAGGATGCAGCTGTAACTTGTCCAGTAGCATTGACTGTTCCATTTACATCTAATTTATAACCTGGCGTAATAGTTCCAATACCTACATTACCTCCTTTAACTGTTAATGTTTCTGTAAATGAACTTGAATAACCATACCCAATACCAACACGATTTGAAGCTGTATCACAATATATCTGTGTAACACCAGCCCCAATACCAATACCATAGTTACCTACTCCAGTTGTACCCCATAAAACAATTTTATCACCTAACACACTATTAAACGATTGTGTACCTGTAATATTTAATCCATTTTGTAACGAAGTAGTTCCGCCAACATATAAACTATTACCAATACTTGCTCCACCAACTACTTGTAATGCACCACCATTATTAAGACTAGTCGGATTATAATTAGAATTAAACGTAACTGGTCCAGCAAAATTAATTGGATTAGCTGCACCTGTTTGAATTAATGGTCCATTTACTGTAACTGTACCAGTGATATTTGCACCATTATTAATACTAGCAGACTTCGCAATATATATACCACCATTAATAGTAAGCGCGCCTTGCGACCCTACAACATCATTTGTATTTTGGACATATATTAGAGAATTTTGATTAAAAACAGCTTGACTACTAATATTAACATTACCTGCATATAAAGTACTATTTATAGAAATATCATAACCACTATTAACAATTAATCCAAAGTTCGCAAAAGTACCAATTCTAAGCGCATCCATTCTAATAGTACCACCACTAGCTCCAATATAGGATGGAAAACCAACAATCGAAGAACCAGTAGCACCAGTAATATTACCATTTTGGAACATATTAATAGCAGGTGTTTGTAATGTAACATTTGAATTATTAGCGCCAGAACTACCTATAATTATAGTTTGAGCATTAATTGTATTAGAATAAACATTACCATAAATTGTACCACCAACACCCAAAGATAAGCCAATACTAGCTCCACCTACAACTTGAAATGAACCAGAAGTAGTATTACTAACACCAGTTTGTTGATAAGTCGAATTAATAGTACTGTTATCAACAGTACCAGATAATCTTAAACCAGAAGTAGAAATAGTTGTAATATTTAATAAAGATGCAGTTAAATTACCACACGTAACAGTATTGCCATATATCCAAGGTGAATAAACAGCGAATCCACTAATAGAATTTACACTACCAGAAAAAATATTACCAGAAGGAACTGAAAAATTATTTACAGAACCAGAAAAAATATTTCCAGATATTACAGAGAGTCCAATACCATTTATAGTAATATTTCCCGATGTAACTATACCAGAATTAATATTATTAGAATTAATAATACCACTAACATCTAAAGAATATCCTAAACCAACAGATGGTTTTCCAATACTAACTCCACTAACAAAATAAGTATTTTTAGACCCACTATCAACTATAAACTGACCATTTGTACGAATAACCATATTTGTTTGATTTGTTGAACCACCAGAATCAATAACTAATGCTGAAACTGCTGTCCCAGTATAATTAGGAAATATAGAGGAACTAATTAAATTATCATAATACGTAAGTGAACCATAATTCGAATTTAAATTCGGACAATTAAATAAAATCGACGAGGCACCACCTGAATTTACGTGCTGCATTACTAGAGAACCAAAAGTAGTAGAGCCACCAGAGCCAGTAGATTCATTAATACGCATTACACCAGATATATCTATTTTATATGCAGCAGATGGCTGATTTGTTCCAATACCAATAGACCCCGTATTTGAAATACGCATTCTTTCTATATTCGAATTAAATCCACTGAGACTATACGGTGCAGTCTTAAATATAATATCACTTGTATTAGAACTAATATCTACCGCTAATATTTGACTGGATGGAATAACTCTATTAGAAGATGAATCGAGATTAATACCAAGACCAGAGCCATATATTTGTAAATTATTACCACTAAGAATAAGAGATGGCCCAGAACTATTATTTATATTTACAATTCCACTAATATCTAATATAGATTGTGGGTTTACTTTACCAATACCAATTCTATTACCAGATGGTTGTAAAGAAATATTACCACTAGTGTTTAAAATCATTGTATTCCTTGTATTTAAAAAAATATTATCTGTTGAATTTAATAATAAACCTGAACCAGTAAACCCACTAATATTAGTAATCTGTCCATATGAAATTACGCTATTACCAATAGCAATAATATTTGCATTTATATTTCCATTTATAAAAGTATTTCCAGATATATTTACAGTACCACTAATATCTAATGTATATTTTGGACTACTATTACCAATACCTAAAAATCCACCCTGTGGTTGTAAACATAAATTTGTAAATTCTGTTTGACTAAGAGAATTAATATATCCAGCATTATTTGAAATATCATAGCCCATAACTAATGCAAAATTACTCGAATTACTAGCAGAAATAGAAAATGGATGAGATAATATATTTCCAATCATAGATTGTCCAAACGTATTTACTATTATACCATTTGCAGAAAGTTTATTATTTACAACAGTATTACCATTTACAGTTAGTCCACCATTACGTAGAATAACATTTCCACCACTGATATCTAAAAACCCTTGTAAATATATATTTTGGAATCGATTTGCATTTTGTATATTTAACCAAGAATTACTCATTATATCAATCAAATATATATTTTTTGATATAATAATAATATGAATTGTTTGAATAATACTAACTAATTAATAATAATTTATACCAGTGAAGATAAAAATACTATGCATTTTAAGGCATCATTTAAAATTGATAGATATATCCACCCAGTGTTTGATAAATATTTCCTTTAACTTCTAAACTGTTAGCGTTTGAATTTACAGATGTAGTACCAATACCTAATTTACTAATAATTGCATTTCCAGAAAGGGATAAACTCGCATTCGATATAGGATTTACAGTATTTATTAAAACATTATTATTAATAGAATAATTATTAGATATAAAATTACCAGTAACAGTTAATGAATTACCCATAATTACATTTGTAGCTACAGTTTGTATGTTAAAACTAATATCCACAGATTTTATAAAAATATTACTAATATCAATATTTGTAGATGTCATTGTATATCTTGCACCATCTTTATCATTTATCAATGGAGATAAAACAATCAATCCATTAGTAGAAGTCGTAACTAATTTATTAATATCTACGCGTAATATATTTTGCTTTTGTAAAGAATTAGATAAATCAGAAGTATATGCATTTATTGTATTATATGTGGGTGCTTTAAAAATATATGCATTCAAATCAGTACTTACAACAAATTGACCCATATTAGGAATACCTAAATTTTGAATCCATAATCCTGCACCGTATGCTATATCATTACCACCCAATAAAGCAACATTACCAGAATTATTATTTGAGAAATCTAATATTGCATATTTTGAATTTTGTATAATTGTAGAAAAAATTGTATTATTAGTATTAGAACTACTAAATTGTTGAGTTCCACCAATAGAAATTGTTGCTCCTTGAATACTAACTATATCATTTGGACCACCAATGCTAATATAAGAATAATATGTATTTGAACCATACGAATTTAACCCACCTTTTGGATTTGATACACTTACTAAGACAGAAGTATCTGGATTTCCAATTCGAATATTATTCTGTATGTTATAATTTGATAAATTTGGAGGTGTTTTACCAATAGATATAATATTAGATATTTGATCAACATTAATATTATTAGTAGAACCAATATTTATAAATTGTGTATTAATATCATCCGTATAACCAATATTCAAATTACCATTAGAACGTATGTAATTCGTATTTAATAAATTACCATTAATACTATTCCCCACATATAAATTTCCACCAATACCTATTCCACCACTTATAATAACTGCACCACTATTAATATTTGTTGATGGTGTATTATTAAATACAATAATATTACCATTTGTTAGTATACTACTATTTGAATATATACCATTAACTACAGATAAGTTACCTTTAATAAATATATTTTGATTATTCACAATATTACCATTAATAAGTGCATTACCATTTATATTTATATTCCCACCAATAAATATATCTTGTGAAATACCAATTCCACCATTTATTATAAGTGAACCAGAACTTATATTTGTGGAATTAATATTACCAGTTATAATTAATTTATTTAATTGTGCTAGTGAAGAGGTATTTATCATATTAATATTTCCATTAATACTAATATTATTACCAATATTTAAATTACCAGATATTCCAGTACCACCATTTATTATTAAAGAACCAGTATTATATCCTACAGAACTAATATTAGAATTAATAATTAGGTTACCATTTAAAGTAGTATCTAAACTAACATTTAATGCACCTATTATATTCGCAGTTTGTTTAATATTAATATTACCACTAATACCTATACCACCATTTACTATTAAAGCACCAGTATTATATCCAGATGAGCTACTACCAGAATTTATAATTAAATTACCATTTAAACTAGTATCGGATAGTACACCTAATTTCCCAGTTAGTAAAGAATTTTGTCCTATGTATAAATTACCACCTATATTAGTAGTTTTAGAAATACTAGTACCACCATTTATTATAAGCGCACCAGTATTTAATCTAGAAGAATCAGTTGTATTATAGATAGTTTCTTGACCATAGAGTGATAGATTTCCCAAAATATTTCCATTTAAATTTACTTTTAAATTATTACGAATAACTGTATTTCCTGTAGTAGTATTTCCAATAATAATTTGCGAAGCATTTCCTGCAAAATTAACAGTATTTACATTTTCATTTATCAGAGAAAATACCGAATTATTTGATATTATTTTACCGTTATCATCTACGTAAATATCACCATAAATACGCATATTACCAGAAATATCTAATACATTATTATTCGCACGATTATATAAATTTGGTAAGAAACAATTAATAATTGTACTATGACTTATATCGCTTTGTATAGCAGTATTCGGAGATATAGTATTGGATAATAAAATAGTATTTTCATCTGTCATAATAATATTCGAAAAAATATTCGCTGGATTCATTAATAACCACTGCTTACCAGATTGAGAAATATTATCGATAGAATTCCAAAGAATATTCCAAGTAAAGCCATAATCCTTACTTAACCATATTGTATTATTATTACCAATAGTATATGCAAAGTTATTAATAATATAAATAGATTTAAATGAAATATTATTAAACGAGTTATCTATAAACGTGTTACCATTAATACTCGTAGAAATTATATTATTTCCAACTGCAATAATATTGTTATTATTACAACGTATTGAATTATAAATATAACTAGATGAATTTGATTTTAATATATAATTATTAATATTATTCAATAAATAAATACCACTACTAGTTGCAAAATAAAATGTATTCGTTAGATAATAATAATCGAAATCTTCAATAATACCGCTATTAAAAATATAGTTATTACTATTCGTAATTTTACCACCATTTATATTAAAAACAAGATTTATAGTATATACACCAATATAGGATGAATTCGAATTTGTACTTATAAATAATTTAAAATATGTATTACCACTACTATCATATGTAGGAGCATCTTTTATAACAATATGACTAAAATTATAATTTATTGTATTTGAAAATGTGTTTGAATCTACAGTAACTGTATTCCAATATATACCACCGTCATAACTATATAATATATTTGGTCTATATGTACTATCAGAATATACGATTATACCATAACTATTATCATAAATAGCAATATCATTAATAATATATTTATTTGTTATACTAACAAATGGCGTAAAATGCGTTGCAGAAGAATTCATAAACATAGATTCTCTCCAAGTTGCACCATAATTGTTAGAAATTAATATTCTTGAATACCCATATGAAGGGTCTAATATATTTGTAGGCATACCAACAGCCATAACTAAATTTTTATTTGGTGAAGATACCATTTTTATGATTTGAAAATCCGCTAATTTAACAACTGTTATATCACCATTATTAATATGTACTGGTCCGTTAATATCTAAAGTATAATTTTCTGTTTTTGGAATATAAGTATTAATACCTAATGTAGTTTTATATTTTACAGGGTCAGTACCATAAACAATTGTTTGGTTTTGATAATAGTTACCAGATATATCGTGTAAACCTAATATACCTACAGAACGAGAAGTATCTTGTGGATATGCTCCACCACCAATACCTAATCCAATCTCATCACCAGATGGCGTTACAATATGCATAAACGTTGTAGAACTATTATCATCAGTAACCATAGTTAATGCATCACCAGTATGTGCATCGGAATTATTATAAATATTGGGTTTATATATACCACTTGAAGTATCATAAATAACAACAGTTTCATTAAAAATATGGTCGCGTACTTCATCTGGTCTATGCGTAACACATAATTTTGCTAATGAAATTATATCTTTTATTGAATTAATTTCCAATGTTCCTGAATCAGTTGCCTTTATATACGCATCACCTCGTGTATTTGTAACAATCTGATTTTTTACCCAAAAATCGATAGATGCATTTTTATTACTACTATTATATGTTTTAGATGTCACAGAAATACCATTGTTATCTCGATTCGATGTAATTATATTAGTATTTTCTACATATGTTGAATTTATACGTAATCCATTACTATTTTGACTGATAATATCTAATGTATATTGTGGATTATTTTTATTAATACCAATACCACTAGCATCACCATAAATAAATTGATTATAATTACCACTATTATCTCTATTTAAAAATAAATTATTAGCGATAAATGCATCATTTTGGACAATTAAATTATTTCCAATACTTACAGAATTATCTACTATAATATTTTGGTTTGAATTTAAATTTCCACCAATAGTTACATTACCAAATAAGTTAGAGTTACTATATACTTGTATTGTATTAGTAGATATATCTGTTGTATTAATACTACCAACTGCATCTAACCCACCTTGTAAATATGCTTTACCACTAACATCTAAAACACCTGTAATATTAAATGACCCAATAAAAGAATTTTTTAATACAATCTCATCTGTTACTACAGTATTTGTTGTGATTTTACGATTGGTTTCTAGACTTTTTGCTCCACCATATTGTTTCCAAGATGCAGACATAGTAATTTAATATACAATTACTATGTATTTTTATTCTATTATACAGACATATAGCGATTCTTTTTCTTAGATATATTATTTTAAAATTATTATTTTAAAATGAATATTTCGGCATTCCTCAAAATATATTCTGAGAGAATCGTGTAATATCTACTCCACTGCTTCTGATTATTTATTTTATTTAATATTTTTGTTCTTTTTTTTCATCAAAAACAAAGGATGATTTTCCTCAGCCTCCTCTTATTCTACGGGTTTGATTAACTAATTTTTTCATTTTATTATTATTTTTATTCGAGTTCAATGACTTTTTTCCAGATTTTGAGAGAATGAACTTTCGAATATTTGGTAAATCCGAAATAAACAATTTCACAATCTCTCTATAAAATGGTCGGAATTGTTTCATAGATTTATTTAATTCACCTTCGCAAAACCATTTTATTTCTTGTTTCTCAAATAATTTACTATTATTTAATATTGTTTTATCCATACGATTCCATAAAAATTTATGCTGATTTGTGAAATATCTTGGTAGATTTTCATCGTTTTCCATAAAAAATATATGTACGTGATAGGCTTTATTTTCTTGGCCATATGTTATTTTATAGGTTCCACCATTTTTCTTTATAAGAGCTCCGAGTTGTTTAGAATCTCCTAAAAAACCACATAGTTCTTCGGAACCTTCTCTTAAAGCTGTCTCCATAATTGATTCAGAACCTTCTACACGTCCACCAAAATCTGAAAATCCTTTCGCAGAATCTTCCATCTCATTTTCCTTACCAAATAAAAAATAGAGCTCTCCGTCGCAAACTGTTACTGGTAAAATACTTGCTGCTACCATTATATATTCTCTCGATATTTTTCTATAGTCGAATCACTTTTACGGAACTCTCCATAATAGGAATTTCCTCTATAACGCCTTCTGAAATATATTCCTCCTCTTCTAATACCGCTGTTTTCTCCCGCTCGGTGTAAATAAACCGCTCGAAAATATTCGCTGGCGCTGCATCCATTGCAGTCAACTTATTTTCGTAAGTCGAAAGATCCGCTGCATAATCAGTCACAGGAATCCCCGCATAAAATGCCTTTACAATAGGATTCGCCTTTATTTTATTCGGCTGAAACGCCGATAAATAGAGTCCTGTGAGTCGCTCTATTCTAGAGAGTGCAACATAGGTTTGTCCAAATTCAAACACCGTATTCCCTAAGTCCATCTCAGCCATCGGTAATGTAGCACCCTGAATTTTATGTATAGTAAGCGCCCACGATAAACAGAGTGGTATTTGAGAGATTCCTAAACAGGGATATTCATCGGATTGTATCCAATTCATATCTATTTGCATAGTAATTCCATTTGAGAATAATACGATTGGTATACGCTGCCCTAATGTATTCGTCGTAAAACTCTTAATAATCCCTTGTGTACCATTACAAATACCATTTTCAATATCGAGATTATGCAGACACATTACGTGAGCGCCTACTTTTAATTTTAAAAGTGGTATTCGATTACTGCTATTCGCTAAATAATCGAGTTCGTGTTGGATAAATTCAGGGTCTAAACTACTGCAATACGCAATCGTTTCAAGTTCAATCGCCTTTCCAGAATCCATATAAGTAACTAATCTGCAAGACGACTCTGTTTTATAGACAACTTCTTCGCCCTCTAATTTTGCATACTGCGCTTGATTCACAAAATCCGCTTTTGCCCTTACTGCGAATAATTTCGCAGGTGCAACGAGTTCGTCTTTCGGCCTACCTACATAGGATTTTAATAATTCAATAAATCTTGGCTCTAAAGACCCACAACGAATCTGATTCAATATCTCTCGATATTCCTCATCCGTTTGTCTAAAAATAGTGGTCAGCTGAATATGGTTCTGTTTTGGAAATACCTGCGTCCACGATTCGGATTCAAAACAGAATTTACACGTATCTTCTTCCTCATAGTTACCAACAGGCGGTAATTGATAGAAATCTCCTGTGAAAACGACTTGAATACCACCAAAGGGTCGGGGTACTTTTTTAATAACTCTACTAATATAATCTAAAAGTTCGAATATTTTCTTAGACATCATACTGACTTCGTCAATGATTAATACTTTCACTTTCTTCCATCCCTTTACAGTATGCCTACTCTTAACTACTTTATTTACTATTTTTTCTTTTAGACCATTTGCAAGACCAATACCAGACCAAGAATGAATAGTTCGCGCTTTACATTTATTTAATAATACAGTTGCGCATCCAGTAAGAGCACATACCTGATATTTAATATCTTTTTCGTTCATATATTGAACAAGGGTCTCAATAAGTCGTGTTTTTCCAGTACCACCAGGACCAGTAATAAACAGATTTTTCCCTTCTTTAAATCTCTCAAATGCATATTTTTGTTCGGGACTTAACATCTTTTTATTTTCAGATTAAAATAGTATGATCTTCTAAAACATACTATTTTAAGGTCAATTTTTTACGCATATTTTATTTTTCTTATTGATATTTTTCTTAAATTCTCTCTTTTATTCATATTCTATTTCTAATGCAAATGAAAAATCTAGCCCATTTAAATTAATTGGTAGACCGATTTCGTTTACTAACTGTAATTTCATTCGCTGTAAATCTACCTTTCCTGTATAAATACGTTTATCTGTTAATAAATATCCATTTGAATGATTCGCTGCATATATTGTTCCGAACGTATGCCCTCCTAATGCAGTTGTATCGACCGATATTTTCGCAATAATATTATTATTTAAGAAAGAAGTATACATAGGTGCAATAAATGAATTCGGATTACCTTGATTAAAATCGTCTAATACTAAATATAAATATTTTGGACCATTTAAATCTAATAATGCTTCAGATATAACAGGAGTACTATTTACTACAGAATATGTTATCAAACGGAATCCTAATAACCATCCTAATGAATTTTTAAAATTAAATCTATTAAAATCTGTAAGTGTAGAAATACCAGAAGTAGTCATCGGTGATTTAACTGCAAAATTTATTGTAAATGGATTCGCAGATAAATCCGTAAATTTACTTTTAGAACCCTGTCTACTATATATCAGAGACGAATACCCCACTGCAGCTAGTTGCTGATTTATAACAGTAGTTAATCCACTACTATCATATTGACTATCTGGAATAATAATTGTTTTAGAAATACCATTATACACTACTTCAAAAATATTATTCTCGAGAGAAGCAGAAATATTAAAATATGTAAGTGGAATTTCTATATTTTTAACAGAAATCGATTTTACATCATTAATACGCTGAGGTATAGAAATAGTATAAAAAGATGGACTTGTTTTGGAATATTCATCATAATCATCTCTAAAACGTGTATCTAAATTATAATATTTTGTCTTAATCGGCTTTGTGACATTGGTCATTACCATATGACTTGCATACTGTGTGACTTTTGGTTCTAGAAATAAATCCCCTCTATCAAAATTCATATTCTCTATATCTTAAAGTATGATATTTTATTACATAATCTTCTGTATATTTATTATTTAGCACCACTACAACTATTACATTTTCCAGAATATTTTATTCTCTCAAACATTGATCCTACGAAAATAGGAGTAACAGTTGGTGTATTTATAATTTTCGGATTAATTGATTGTTGATTCATACTAGTCGGTTGTGGAATACGTTGTTTTGAATACGTAAAAAATAGCATAAAATTGATAACTTTTAGAAGTATATACTAAGATTATACTTGAAAACTGGTAGTATTATGCCTGAATTTATATGTCCGATTTGTACTTTAAAGAAGAAGAATAAATCAGAATATGAAAGCCATTTTGCTCTTTGTAAAATATCATCGATTTCTGCTAAAGAGAGAATTCGACAAGTAGCAAGCTATGAACGAGAGCCTACGAATCAAGAGATTTTTCAATTAGTAATTACTCTTTGTGAAGAAAATGCGAAGTTAAAGAAACGGCTCGATGCTATCGAAACAACTACTAAAATATTTAAGAAAAAATCAGTTGAAGAATATTTATCTTTATTACCAATGACAGATATATTACCGTTTCAAGATTGGCTTTCTACTATAGTTGTAACGGATGATGATTTCCAACTACTAATAGAAAAATCTCTTACGGAATGTCTAAAACAACTACTTTTACGAGCAGTAACTCAAACTACTACTAAAATATTACCAATAAAAGGATTTACTAAAAGACAGAATTATATTTATCGTTTCGAAGATAATAAATGGAATCCAATGAATAATACAGAAATAGTATCTATTCTGTCTATTCTATCCCAGCGTATTATCCGTAAATATATAGAGTGGAAAAATATGAATCAAGAGGCTATCGAATCTAATCCACAGATGCAAGAACTCGATATGCAATATATGGCTAAAGCTATTGGTACAGGAAAATCTCTCGAATCTAGAGTAAATGAAATAAAAAAGGCAATCTATTCAGAAATAAAAGAAGATATGGATATTTGTAATTAGTAAATAATAAATAATAAATGTTAATAAATTCATAAAATTGACTATTATGTATTCATTATTTGAGAGAATATATTTTTTTATTATCACTATTATCAGGATTAATATAAAATGCGTATACTACCAGAACTGTTCAGATTTGTATCTTTAACACAACGCTTATATAATATAGATGAATCACACGGTCTTACACATTCAATGGATGTATTTTTAAAAGCAGATGAAATATATCGTCACGAAGTATCTAACTATCAATATCTAGAGAAACAAAAACATATTATTGATACTGCTGCTATCACACACGACTTATGTGATATAAAATATATGAATAAAGCAGAAGGTATAAGCCGTATTCGATATTTTCTAAATGATAAATTACCACTAGATGATATTGATACTGTTACTGATATAATTTCTAAAATGTCATATTCTTATGTGAGAGAATTCGGATATCCAAATTTAAAAAATTACCAAATGGCGTATCATATTGTGAGAGAAGCCGATTTATTAGCCGCATATAATATTGACCGTAGTATTATTTATGATATGGAAGTAAATAAACTCGATTTTAATATAGCATTGAAAAACAGTGAAGAATTATTTGAGAGACGTATGGGAAAATATAGAGAAGATAATCTATTTATTACGGATTATTCAAAAGGACTATCTAGACGTCTTGAAAAGGAATGTATTGAGAGAATTGACTCTTGGAAAAGAGCTATAAAATTAAAAGAAATCTAATAAAATTGATTAACATAAACGACTATTAAATAATATATACTATTTTTTAATAGAAAGAGAGATAAGAGAAAGAGAGATAATAGAAAATCGCTATGAAACTTGCACTACTTAATAAACACGATAGAGACCAATATGTCCATTTCGATGAAGGACCGCATATTTATACGGTTAAAGGCGAAGGTGGATATACTTCCGTTACGACACTAAACCACGCATATTTTGGCGAATTTGATGCAAATGGAATTATTACAAATATTCTAAAAAGTAAGAAAATGAAAGATCCTACCTATACCTATTATGGTATGTCGAGAGAACAAATAAAAGCAATTTGGGATAAAAATGGTAAAGAAGCATCGACTGCTGGAACACAGTTACACGCGGATATCGAGAATTATTATAATGATATTCCTATTAAAAATGACTCGGTAGAATTTGACTTTTTCCAAAAATTCGTATCTGATTTCCCAGAACTAAAACCCTATCGTACAGAATGGGTTGTTTATGACGAAGCACTGAAAATCGCTGGTTCAATAGATATGATTTTTGAAAATCCTGATGGAACATTACAAATATACGATTGGAAACGTGTGAAACAAATAAAATATGACCACGATACCAGTTATGGTAACGAACAATATGGGAAACTACCGTGCATAAGCCATATACCAGATACGAATTACTGGCACTATGCTCTACAATTGAATACATATAAGAAACTATTAGAGACGAATTATGGTAAGACTGTTACCGATTTATTTCTAGTATGTTTACATCCAGATAATCCACTAGGAACATATGAGCGTATTAGAATAAAACTATTAGATAAAGAACTGGATGATTTATTTGAGATAAGGAGACAAGCAGTAAATAAAATAGAAAAATAGAATAACTATATTTTATAAAACATATAAATATAATATCCTATTTAAGATAATCATAATATTTTCATAGTAATGATAATACCATATACAAATTATAATACAAATTTACCAGAGTGGTTGATTATTTTTTTCCATACTATACACACACGTATTTTTCCTATTTTTCTAATGCTTTATGAATATTCTAAAACAAATATTCTACTAATAAATAATTGGTTTTGGAATGAACAGTCGGAAAATAATAATACTATTCTTTCAGAAGAACAGCAATTTCTAGAGAATAATAAATACAAATTTTTAACATATATTACTAGTGAATCTAGTGATAAATCATCTA
>Ga0214921_10002620_pt1 | contig 28970 bp, 24 predicted proteins | sample LL1505_MetaG_FD_177992 | JGI IMG/M metagenome (GOLD analysis project Ga0214921, IMG submission 177992) | Freshwater microbial communities from Lake Lanier, Atlanta, Georgia, United States - LL-1505 | ecosystem: Environmental > Aquatic > Freshwater > Lake | place: USA: Georgia | collected...
CAGCGGCTGCCCCTGCGCCCGCCCCTTCAAATCAAGGCGGAGATCGTCGTGGCCAAGGAAATCGTCGTGGTCAAGGTGGCCAAGGCGGTGGTCAAGGTCGCCCACCTCGTCGCGATAATCGCAACGATGCCCCAGCTTCTGAATTCAATGACAAAGTCGTACACGTTAACCGCTGTTCAAAAGTGGTTAAAGGTGGACGTCGTTTTAATTTCGCAGCCCTCGTAGTTGCCGGTGATGGCAAAGGTCGCGTCGGCGTAGGTTACGGCAAAGCTAAAGAAGTTCCTGATGCTATTCGCAAAGGCACTGATCGCGCTCACCGTGCACTCGCTAGCTTCAATCTCCGTAATAACACCATTCCTCATGAAGTGATTGGTCGTGCTGACGGCGGCGTTGTTATGCTTCGTCCGGCCGCTCCTGGTACTGGCTTAATCGCTGGTGGTGGTGTTCGCGCCGTTCTTGAAGTGGTCGGATTAAAAGACGTTCTCTCCAAATCGATGGGATCCAATAATCCTCAAGCGATTGTTAAAGCCACCCTCGATGGTCTTTCTCAACTCCGCACTCTCGAACAAATCAAAACTCTTCGCAGCTAAGCTGAAATTATACTTATGAAACTTCACACTCTCCCAGAAATCAAAGGTTCCACCCACCGCCATAAAATACTTGGTCGTGGTCGCGGTACCGGTCACGGTAAAACTTCCGGTCGCGGACACAAAGGTATGAAAGCGCGTTCGGGCGGCGGTCACCGTCCAGGTTTTGAAGGCGGTCAAATGCCTCTCTACCGTCGTTTACCTCACCGTGGTTTCAAAAATGTAAACCGTGTTGAGTACGCTGTCATTAACTTACGCGACATCGAAGACTTAAAGGGCAAGACCATTGATCTCGCTTCACTTAAAGCTGAACGCATCATCCGTAAGAACGTTGAGTTGCTTAAAATTTTAGGCACCGGCGAAATCACCCGTGCTGTCACCGTTTCCGCACACCGCTTCTCTGACTCCGCCAAAAAGAAAATTGAAGCTGCTGGTGGCAAGGTTGTGGAGCTCGCGGTTGCCGCAGCTGAATAATCATCCAACCCTCCGCGATGTTTTCGGCCTTCGCCAATTGCTGGAGGATACCTGAACTAAGGGCCCGTCTTATTGCGACGGTCGCCCTTATTTTCGTTGCCCGTATTGGAGCGAATATCCCCTTACCCGGTATCGATCCTAAAGATATTTTAGATTACTACCATTCTATGGCCGATCAAGCATCGGGCGGAGTGGTGGCAATGTATAATATGTTCACGGGTGGTGCGTTGCTCAAAGGCGCGATTTTCTCTTTGGGTATCATGCCTTATATCAGTGCATCGATTATCATGCAGCTGATGTCGGCGGTGGTTCCATCCATTGCCCGTTTACAACAAGAGGGTGATGTCGGTCGTCAAAAAATCGCGCAGTACTCTCGCTACCTCACGATCGCTATCGCTGTTGTTCAATCTGCCTTGTTGCTCGGCGCTTTTTGTAATCCTGGAAAAGTTGGACAAGCTTTAGGACTCGGAAACTTCACGGGAACCATCGTCGTGATGGAAAGCAAAACACTTTTCGTCTGTCTCGGAATTTGCCTCTTAACTGCTGGTTCAATCGTAATGCTTTGGTTGGGTGAACAAATCACGCAACGAGGTATCGGTAACGGTACTTCCGTTTTAATCACGATTGGTATTTTAGCTGATATTCCAGGGGCGATTACCTCATTCGCGAGCGTCGCGTTTGGTGGTAAGATCGGAGCCACTGAAACCAGTGGACATGGTTGGGAAAAAGCGGTCGGTATGATTATTTTATTCGCTCTCGTGACGGCAGCAATGGTGGCAATCAATCAAGCGGTTCGTAAAATTTCGATTCAATATGCACAGCGCATGGTTGGTCGTAAAATGTATGGTGCACAGACCAACTACCTTCCTCTTAAGGTAAATTATGCGGGCGTGATGCCGGTGATTTTTGCCGGAGCGATTTTAAGTTTTCCGCCGATGCTGCTTAATCCACTCAGCACCCTCTCGCCGACCTTAGGTTTTCTGCATGACTGGGCGGGAGTATTTCAAACTCAAGGATGGTTCCACTATATTTCTTACGCTGTGCTAATCTTCGGATTCAGTTACTTCTGGATTTCTATCATGTTCCGTCCGGTGCAAATCGCGGATGATCTGAAAAAGAATAACGGTTACATTCTTGGCGTTCGTCCTGGTGAGCACACCGCGCAGTTCCTTGACTTCGTGATGACCCGTCTGACCGTGGCCGGTTCTTTATTCCTTCTCATCATCGCGTTGATGCCTGACCTCTTCACCTTCCAGTTAGGATTCCCGATGCGTCTGGCTAGTTTCTTGGGCGGCACCGGTGGTCTGATTACTGTGGGTGTGATGTTGGATACCATGCGCCAAGTTGAAACTTATCTTCTTCAAAGTAATTATGAAGGATTCTTGAAGAAGGGTCGCATCGGCAGCTTGCCTGCTCCTCAATCAGGTTTACGTAACGGCGGGGAAGAGTCTGCTTTAGGTTCAACGCCTAAGATTTGTTTCACCATTTTCCTTCTCGGTATAGCTGCATGGGTAGCTAATCACTGGGAATCTTTTGTTAAGTAAGTTTTCGGAATGATTGACCTAAAGTCTGATGATGAAGTGAAACGAATGCGGGCTGCATGCAGTGCTGCTGCTCGTGTTTTGCAAGACTTGGTCAGCCTCGTTGTTCCAGGAATTTCTACCGCCGGTTTAGATTCTGCAGCGCGTGGTTTAATGTTACGACACGGCTGTGAGAGTGCCTGCTACGGCTATGTTGTCGGTGGTTTAACTTATCCCGGCTATGTTTGTATTTCTTTGAACGATGAAGTCGTTCACGGCATTGGATCGCCCAGTCGAATTATTCGCGATGGTGATTTAGTTTCCTTAGATGTCGTCGTTCGTCGCGATGGATTTATCGGTGACAACGCTCGAACCATCACCGTCGGTAAGGTCAGCCCCGAGGCTAAGGCCCTCTGTGTTGAGACCGAAAAAGCCCTTCATGCGGGTATTGCCGCCGTCCGACCCGGAAATAGGGTAGGGGATATTTCGGCCGCCATCCAGGCCTCCCTCAGCCCAGGGGGGTATGGCATCGTCCGGGACTTCGTTGGCCACGGCGTAGGCCGAAAAATGCACGAGGAACCCCAGATTCCCAACTTCGGTAAGGCGGGTACTGGACCTAAGTTATTGGCTGGTATGTGTTTAGCAATCGAACCCATGGTTAATTTAGGGTCACCTAAGATCATTATGGGAGCCGATGGATGGACCGCCAGGACCGCAGATGGCAAGGTTTCTGCCCATTTTGAGCACACCGTGATGGTGACCGAAAAGGGTGCGGAAATACTAACCTTACCTTAACTCAATTTTTTGCTTTCAAATCCCCCAAGAACCCACAAGTTCCGACCTCTTTCCCACCTTCTAAACAGCCCGGACCCTATGCCACGAATCCTCGGAGTAGATATACCCAACAACAAAAAAGTAGAGTACTCGCTTCGCTACATCTATGGTATCGGCCCACGCCGCGCCACAGAAATTTGCGAAGCTCTCGGCTTTGATCCCACCATGCGCGCTTCGAATCTTTCGGAGGAGCAGTTAAATAAAATCGTCGAGTACATTGTTCGCATGGGATACAAATGCGAAGGTGATTTACGTCGCGATATCGCGCAGAATCTTAAGCGCCTCCAAGCGGTAAAATGTTACCGTGGACTTCGCCACTTCCGCGGACTTCCAGTTCGTGGTCAGCGTACACGTACTAACGCTCGTACTCGTAAGGGTAAGCGTAAGACCGTCGGCGTTGCGGCAGCTCCTTCTAAATAATTTTAAATAACTAAACTAATTTTACGATGAGCGAAGAAGCACCCAAGACTCCTAAAGTACGTAAGCCTAAAGCTGCGTCACCTGAAGCGGCCGCCCCTGCGGTTGCTCCTGAAGTAGCTGCAGCACCTGTTGCCGCTGAAGCAGCACCGGAGCGCAAAGAAATCACGGCGAAAGAATTATTAGGCGAAGACGTCGGCGAAATTAAAGTTCGTCGTGCCAAAGGTTCCAAAAATATCACCGTTGGAATCTGCCATATTTTAGCTACCTTCAATAACACCAAAGTAACCATCACTGATGCTAATGGCAACGTGATCTCTTGGGGTTCTGCCGGTCGTCACCAATTCCGTGGTTCACGCAAATCTACTGCGTACGCCGCTCAAGTTGTTTGCCAAGAAGCCGCTAAGTTGGCGATGGCTCACGGCTTAAAAGATGTTTCGGTTCGTGTTAAAGGTCCAGGTATGGGTCGCGACAGTGCAATCCGTGCACTCCAAGTTCTCGGACTCAATGTAACCTCGATTCTCGATACGACTCCTATTCCTCACAACGGTTGCCGCCCGCCTAAGCGTCGCCGCGTTTAATTTTTCGACTTACCGTCCGGCTATGGCAAACCGGGCGGGTACTATCATCCGCCACAAATACAAAAAATAATAAATCATGTCTCGTTACACCGGACCCACGACCAAGCTGAATCGTCGCTTTGGTCAAAATATCTTCCCCACCTCTAAAGGTGAGGAACGCCGTCCATACCCACCAGGTATTCACGGTAAGACCACCCGCCGAAAAGTTTCGGAATACGGTGTTGGTCTGAATGAAAAACAAAAACTCCGTATGATGTACGGTCTGACCGAGAAGCAGTTCCGCTTATCCTTCGAACGCGCTAAGCGTATGGGTGGCGTAGCTGGTGATAATTTCCTCCGCATTCTCGAAACTCGTTTAGACAATGTTGTCTACCGTTTAGGTTTTGCTAACTCCCGCTCCGCTGCTCGTCAGCTCGTCTCCCACGGTCACGTTCGTATCGATGGCCGTAAAGTAGACGTCGCTAGCTTCACCGTAGCTCCTGGACACGAAATTGAGATTCGTGATCGCACTTCTTCTAAACAACTCGCTACCCGCGCCATTGAAGAAGGCCAAGGTCGTGTTGTTCCTGCCTGGTTAGTCACCGTTGCTGAACAACTCAAAGGACAGATGGTCCGTGAGCCAGCGAAGGAAGAACTATCACGCGACATCAATGTTCAGATCATCGTTGAATTCTACAGCCGCTGATCCAACCGCCAACCAAAACAACCAACTACTAAAAGACATGACCAAGCGCCTCGGAAAATTCGAACTACCCAAGGGCCTCAAAAAAGAGGAATCCTCCGCCACCCCCACCTTCGCTCGCTACTTCGCCGAGCCATTCGAGACCGGTTTCGGTCACACGATTGGCAATTCGTTACGTCGCGTGCTTCTCAGCTCTATCGAGGGCGCTGCTATTTCTGCAGTGACGATCGAAGGAGTGCAGCATGAGTTTCAACCCATCGATGGCGTTGTCGAAGACGTCACCGAAATCGTTCTCAACCTAAAGAAGGTTCGTATTCGCACTGAAGCGAATAAGCGCGAATCTTTTAAAGGTCGTATCGACGTTAACAAAACCGGAGTCGTTAAAGCTTCGGACATCGTTTTCGAGAATAAGACTGGTTCAGTTTCTGTGGTCAATCCCGACACCGTGATTTGCACCATCGACCGCAAACGTACTTTCACTGCTGAAGTAGAAGTAAGCGTTGGTCGTAGCTGGGCATCAGCTGAAGAAAACAAAAAGGCCGAACAGTCCATCGGTTCTATTCCTGTTGATTCACTTTTCTCCCCTGTAACTTTAGTTAAGTACGCAGTGGAGAGCACCCGCGTGGGTCAAATGACCGACTACGATAAACTCGTTTTAGAGATTTCGACCGATGGTCGTATTACTCCAGACGAAGCTTTAAAAGAAGCGTCGGCTATCCTCCGTCACCACCTCGCTGTATTTGATACCGTTTCAACCGATCCCGTTGAATTCGAATCAGGTAAATCCGAAGTCAGTGAAGAAGCTAACCGTCTGCGCAAATTACTTAACATGTCAGTTAACGAAATCGAACTTTCCGTTCGTGCTGCTAACTGCTTGAACAACGCGAACATCAACACGGTCGGCGAACTCGCTATGAAGTCCGAACAAGAGATGCTCAAGTACCGCAACTTCGGTAAGAAGTCTCTGAACGAAATCAAAGCTAAGCTTGAACAATTGGGTCTGTCTCTCGGACAGAAAATTGATGAGCGCTTATTAGACAAAGGCGTAAACTCCTAATCGAGAAATACGATCATGCGTCACCGCTCTCATCATAACGTCCTCGGCGTCAAAACCGCCCACCGTCGTTCACTCGTCGCCAACTTGGCTGCAGCACTCATCAAGAATGCTCGTATCACCACCACGCTCTCCCGCGCTCGTGCTGTCCGTCCTTTCGCTGAACGTTTAATCACGCTCGCTAAGAAGGCTGAACAGTCCGCGGACAAGAGTGTGAAGTTGCACTACTACCGTTTAGCCATGGCCCGCTTACGCGATGAATCCGCGGCAAACCTTCTCTTCAAAGAACGTGTTAAGCAATTCATGACCCGCAATGGTGGTTTCACTCGTATCTACAAACTCAACGTCCGTAAGGGCGATGCTGCTGAAACCGCACTCATCGAGTTAGTAGGTAAAGACGACAAAGCTCCTGCTTTAACCCCTAAGGCTAAAACTGCACGTAAGCCTAAGGCTGCTAAGGAAGAAGCGACTGCCGCCAAAGCCTAAGCGTTAAAAACATCTACTTAACGAGACGCGTCATTGTTCCTAGTGACGCGTCTCGCTTTTTTAATCAAAACCCCTAATTTAAAACCATGCTTCAGCCTATCGACCTCGATGTCTTTTTGGCCTGTCTCGTCGCCGCGGTTATTGGGGCGCTTTTCTTTCTGCAATTTTGGTACGATCGCCGTGACGCCCTACTTTCAGATCACCGGCGCCTGAGTTCGGTTTTTTCCTGCACCCGCTGTAGTTATACCTACGTACGCCCTCGTCTTAGAGCAGAGGCCTCCTGCCCGCAATGCGGATGGAATAATGCCCGTCTCAAATTTTAATCCCACTATTTTTTATGAATCAACGGTCTATCGCTATTCTTGATTTTGGTTCCCAGCTCACCAAGGTCATCGCGCGTCGCGTACGTGAATGTAATGTTCACTCCCGTATCTATGCATTCGATGTCTCGGCTGAAACGCTCCGGGCGGATGGTGTAGTTGGCGTGATTTTTTCAGGAGGACCCTCCAGTGTTAAAGCTAAAGGATCACCTCGTCCAAAGTCAGAAATCTTCGAAATGGGACTGCCGATTTTGGGTATTTGTTACGGTGTGCAGTTGATGGGTGAAATGCTAGGCGGCCAAGTCGCAAGCAGTCAGCATCGCGAATACGGCCATGGCATGCTTTCTTTCCGTCCGAAGAAGTCTGAACTCTTACACGGGTTAAAATCGCCTTTACGCGTTTGGAATTCGCACGGCGATAAAGTGATTCGACTGCCCAAAGGCTTTCACGCGGTTGCGGGTACGGAGAATTCTAACAATGCCGTCGTGGAGGATTCTCGTCGGAGATTTTACGGAATACAATTTCACCCAGAAGTAGCTCATTCCGAGCGCGGGTTAGAAATTATTAAAAACTTTTTATTCCGTATTTGTAAATGTAAGCCGAATTGGGTGATGGGGGATTACGTTAAAACCGCCATTGAAGATATTCGCAATAAGGTTGGAGACTCACATGTGATTTTAGGTCTCTCGGGTGGTGTTGATTCATCCGTTGCCGCAGCCCTCATCCAAAAAGCCATCGGCAAGCAACTCACCTGTGTGTTTGTGGATAACGGCTTACTCCGTTTGGGTGAACGTGAGCAGGTCGAGAAAATGTTCCGCGGAAAATTTAAAGTAGATCTTCGCGTGGTCGATGCGTCTGCTATCTTTTTGAAAAAGTTAAAAGGTGTAAGAGATCCTGAGAAGAAACGTAAAATTATCGGACGTGAATTTATCGCTGTCTTTGATCGCTCGGTGAAAGACTTAGCGAAGAAGGGTAAAGTAGAGTTCTTAGCCCAAGGTACACTTTATCCTGATGTCATTGAATCTATTTCACCAGGTGGCGGTCCGGCGGTAACGATTAAGAGTCACCACAACGTGGGCGGCCTGCCTAAGCGTATGAAATTAAAACTGCTCGAGCCATTGCGTGAGTTGTTTAAGGATGAAGTACGAGCCCTAGGTGAAGCCCTGGGCTTACCCAAAGAGATGGTTTGGCGTCACCCGTTCCCAGGTCCAGGTTTGGCAGTTCGTATTTGCGGAGATATTACACCAGAGCGACTAGAGATTCTTCGTAAAGCTGATGATATTTTTATTAATGAATTAAGAACGTCAGGGAATTATAATAAAGTTTGGCAGGCCTTCGCGGTTTTCCTTCCCGTCCGGAGTGTGGGCGTGATGGGTGATGGACGTACTTACGATAACGTCTGTGCGCTGCGTGCGGTGACCTCTTCGGATGCGATGACGGCTGATTGGGCACGCTTGCCTTATGATGTTTTACAACGCGCCTCTACCCGAATCATTAATGAGGTTAAGGGGATCAATCGCGTGGTGTACGACGTTTCTTCTAAGCCCCCCGCTACCATTGAGTGGGAATAGAAGTTATCCGTTAGCCAGTTTTCTAGCTTCAACGTAAACAGATTCATCCTCTCTCTCAAATAAATTGAGATTACCGTAGTCGGCAATTAATGTTTTTCCCGCAGGCTGGATTTCGATATTACTAAAGCCACAGGCTGCTAACTTTTTCGATAAAGACTTTGCATCGTACATCCAGTGGTGTTCGCGATTTCCGTAAAGGATAAATTGGAGTGTTTCACGAAATGTTCTCGGACGATCAACAAAGATATTGAGAGAAGTTATAAAGGCATCGGCATCTCTATTTTTCAGGTATTCGTTTATTGGAATCTCTAAATTCGGTACGGCGATTCTAATAATGCCATCTGGTTTTAATACACGCTGACATTCGGACAGAAAGTGGGTTGCTTCGTGTTTGTCTAAATGTTCGAACATATGTGAACTATAAATTACAGACGCTGAGTTATCAGGTTCTGGAATTGATTTTCGGACATCAGCCCAAAGTATTTTGTTTTCCTTAAAATATTTTATTAATTCAAATTGCTTTGGGTTAATAAATTTTAATTTATGGAGTGTTTTTGCTAAAAAATAATATCGGACCAGCTTTAGGCTTGGAGAATTGTCATAATTTTTCCAACCCAAGGTAGGGCTTTTTCCACAGCCGATATTTATTTTTGTCATATTATATTATAATTCTAAAATACAAATAATCACGAGGATTATTTTTGCAAAGATAATAAGTAAAATTTTTGTAAAAAACCGAAAGCTATATTCAGTAAGAAGACCGGGATCTGTTCATTTGTGTCTGTTGAATGAGTGCCAGATATTGTACGAAAAACTGACTAATATTTCTCAATTAGCTGTTGCGGTTTTTTTTAAGAAGTATTTTTTAATTATATGTTTAAACAATTCATCCTAAAAATAGATAAAGTTTTTTTTGGAAAAAAATTAAAAAAGTTATATACTAATTATATAACCGATAGATTGCTAAAACGCCTCGAATCAGAGTGTGGCTATAAAATTACCAGTTATTATCCTAAAAATATGAACTGCGAAGTTTCGCGACTTTGTGACTTGTATGGATCCGATAAGGGTGAGCTGCGTCCCAACGGACACACCTATTCTTGGCCGTCTCATACTTATGCTGATTTTTATTCGCAGCTTTTTTCGCATTGCCGTAATAACGTAAAAAAGGTTTTTGAATGTGGGCTGGGTACTAATAATCCAAACATACCATCAACGATGGGCGTTTTTGGAAAACCGGGAGCATCCTTGCGGATGTGGCGTGATTATTTTCCAAATGCTACTGTGTACGGAGCTGACATCGATAAAGATGTATTATTCCAAGAAGAAAGAATAAAAACTTATTTTGTCGATCAACTCAATCCCGCGACCATAAATGAATTATGGAATCAAGTAGGTGTGGCAGATTTCGATTTTATGGTTGATGACGGACTGCACACATTTGAAGCGGGTTCTACTTTGTTTACCCATTCAATCGACAAACTCGCTCAGAACGGCATTTATATCATTGAGGATGTTTCAGTTGACGAGTTGCTAAGATACCTGGACTTCTTTAAAAATAAACCCTTCCACGTCGACTGCGTATGTCTTTTTAGGCCAACGATCGGACTGTCTGAGGAAAGAAATAGTCTCCTGGCGATTAGAAGGAAATTTAATTAAATTAAGCTAATCTTTGGACGACAAACACTCCTTTTCAAATGTAAGTGCTGGTTGAGTGAAAGCAGTTACTTTGCCCCGTTGACAGTTTATTGCTTAGGGTTTTGATTAAGCCCTGTGTCTGAGCCTGCCTTCCAAGTTATTGCCCGCCGCTGGCGTCCACGTCGTTTCGATGAATTAGTGGGCCAAGAACATATTGTGCGCACCTTGCGTAATGCTTTAACGACCAAGCAACTTGCGCATGCGTATCTTTTTGTGGGTCCTCGTGGCACCGGAAAAACCACCACCGCGCGTATTCTAGCTAAAGCGTTAAACTGCGGTAAGGAAGCTGGCCCTGATTTCTCTGTCGATGATCCGGTTTGCCAACAAATTGAACAGGGTAACTGCTTGGATGTTATTGAAATCGACGCCGCCACAAATCGTTCAATCGATGATGCGAAAAAAATCCGCGAAGAGTGCCAATACCCTCCAGTCAATTGTCGCTTTAAGGTTTTCATCATCGATGAGGCTCACCAATTAACTAAAGAAGCTTTTAATACTTTATTAAAAACTCTCGAAGAGCCCCCAGCCTGGGTGAAATTTATTCTAGCGACCACTGAGGCCGATAAGGTTCTCCCCACAATCACTTCACGTTGTCAGCGCTTAGAGTTTCATCCCATCTCCGAAGAAGTGATTGCTGCTCAATTAGCACGGATTGTAAAAGCCGATGGCGTTCAAGCCGAGCCCGCTGCACTCAATGCGATTGCACGTATCGCTAATGGCGGGATGCGTGACTCCCAATCTATTTTAGACCAAGTGATTTCTTTTTCCGGTAAAAAAGTCACCGAAGTGGATGTACTATCCATCTATGGTTTAGCTTCTGCTCAACAGGTTTCTGATTTAGCCAAAGGGATTGCGACGAGCGATGCGAAGTCAGTAATCGCTCTGTGTGATAAATTTCACGCCGAGGGACGTGACTTAATGCGCGTGATGAATGACTTACAATTATTAGTCCGCTCTGCTGTTCTCGATGCAGTTAAGCAGGGTGGCAATAGTGCTCATCTCGGTGCGCCATTAACGACCGAGAAACTCGTTAGCTTTTTGGAATGCTTGCAGTCCAGTGAACAGGGTATCCGTTACGGTCTCTCCCCGAGAGCTAACTTCGAAGTCACCTTACTTAAGGCGATAGAACAGTGTAAGACGCGACCGATTGATCATCTCATCAAAGATGTCGCCGCCGCTGCAGCCAGACTTCCTCGGGAGTCTGGCCAAAAAAAAATAAACAGTCCGCAACCGACACCAGCGGTTGAGGCGTCCTCGGAACCTACCAAGGTAGTGGTCCAGGAATCTGTCTCGTCCGAAGTTGATATCGATGAAGACCGAACCTCCGTCACTGAACTTTCGGTGGGCGACGATGCGGGTATTATGATGGATGAAAAGATCAGTGATTATAAATTCGATATTCCTGCAGGCCCTGCGACTCGTCCCGCTGAATCAGCTAAACCGCTATTCCCTGGGGACAAAGATTTCGATGCTGCTGTAAAAGCCATGCCTCAAGGTTTAAAAGATAAGTTGAAAGAAACCTTAGGAGCTGAGTTTACATCCCTACGCTCAGTTTCGGTAGATAAACTTCATCGCCCGCAATCCTAGTGAAATCGGTCTGCGAGATTGGGTTGATTTCGGATACGCACGGATTACTTCGCCCTGATGCCATCTTAGCACTGGATGGATGCGATGTGATATTGCATGCAGGTGACGTAGGGGGTTCGTTGATTATTGATACCTTAACTCAGTTCGCCCCCACCTTTGCAGTAGGCGGAAACTGCGACGTCGAAGAAACTTTCCCTGATTATTTTATCGCTGAGTATGCAGGCAGAAAATTACTGATGTTTCATGGACATCTACCCATCGATGAAAATGAATTTAAACCTGATATTGTTATTACCGGACATTCCCACATCCCACTCCTTGAGCAGGATAAAAATATTTTACGGATTAATCCAGGCAGTGCCGGTCCTAAGCGCTTCAAACTTCCAGTCACCGTAGCACGTCTAACCATTTCTAATGGAATTCCTGTCGCTCGTATTATTAACTTAAACGTTTAATGAGTTTAGATTTACCCATCGATAAATTAAAGGCTGATTTACAAGCGGCCTGTAGTCGTTCGCGAAGGATTGTCTTAAGCGCTCCTACAGGATCAGGAAAGTCGACGCGTCTACCGCAAATGTTGGTAGATTTAAAATGCGTTGAAGGACAAATCCTTATTCTTCAGCCTCGTCGAATGGCCGCCCGCTTGTTGGCCCGTCGCGTAGCTCAGGAACGCGGCGTTAAATTAGGCGGGGAAGTGGGCTATCAAATTCGTTTTGAAAGAGTGGAGTCTGCCGAAACTAAAATAAAATTTATTACTGAGGCTCTGCTACTTCGACAGATAGCGAGCGATCCCACCCTGCGAGGGATTGGGGCGATTATTTTCGATGAATTCCACGAGCGAAATATTCATTCCGACGTTGCATTGAGTTTGGCTCGTCAACTCCAGGAAAAACACCGCCCGGATTTATTGTTGGTCGTAATGTCGGCAACTTTAGATACCGCAGGAGTTTCACAATGGCTTAAGTCCGCGGAGACATTAATATCAGACGGACGTACCTACCCAGTCGCTGTAGAATATGCACCCGCCGTGCGTACCTCGACTCAGCCAGTTTGGGATAGAGCGTCTGAACAAGTCGCACGGTTATTACGCGAAGAACCTTCAGGCGACATCCTGGTCTTTATGCCTGGTGCTTATGAAATCATGCGCACCATCAATGCAATAAAGTTTTTAAAAGAAGCTGGCGGTATACAGGTGCTACCATTGCACGGAGAACTTTCAGTAAGTGATCAGGATAATGCCGTTCAAGAGTCTAACCAGCGCAAGATTATCGTCGCAACCAATGTAGCCGAAACATCTCTAACCATTCCTGGTGTTCGCATGGTGGTAGATGCAGGACTTGCGCGAATCGCCCGCTACGACGCCATTCGCGGAATTGATACACTCTTAATCGAGCCCATTGCGCAGGCTTCTGCCGAACAGCGAGCCGGTCGCGCGGGGCGTACGGGTCCAGGTCGCTGTATACGCTTGTGGTCACATACGGATCACCAATCGCGTCCGCTCCGCGAAACCCCGGAGATCAAGCGGATGGATTTAACGGAAACCATTTTACTTCTGTTATCAATGGGCTGGAGTGACATCGAAAACTTCCCGTGGTACGAGAGTCCCAATGCTCAAGCTCTCGCCCAGGCATTCATGGTTTTAAAAGACATCGGTGCGATTGATCAAAATAATCTCTTAAGTCCGTTAGGAAAAAAAATGGCAGTATTCCCGGCGCACCCACGTTATGCACGAATGCTGATGGCAGCCGACGAACTCCATTGCGTGAATGAGGTGGCGATGATTGCTGGGCTCAGCCAAGGCCGTGATATTTTACTGAGAAAAGTTGATGAGTCGGCTGAGCACGCCCGTGAAAATATTAAAACAACGGAAGGCTCGGACTTCTTTTTGAGAACGGCTTTATTGCAAAAAGCCAAAGACGTAAAATTTGATGCGGATGCTTGTCAGATGCTCGGTATTCAAGGTCAGGCCGCACGGCAAGCCGACCAAGCTGCCCAACAGTTTTTACGAATAGCCGATGGCCAAGGTTTTAAAATAAACCATGAGCCTGCTTTGCCTGAACAAATTCAAAAAGCTATTTTAGTTGGATTCGTTGATCGATTGGCGGTCCGCCTCGATGCAGGAACTTTGCGTTGTGCTCTGGTGCATAATCGACGTGGTGAATTGAGACGCGAATCGATGGTTCGTTCGGCTAAACTTTTAGTAGCAGCTGAAATCGATGAAATCCAGACCCGGAGCGAAGTGACTACATTTCTAAGCCTCGCTACCGAAATTAAAGAAGAATGGTTAAAGGAATTATTTCCGAACGAATTTTTTAACCAGAATTTTGTTAAGTATGATGCGACGCAGAGAAGGGTGGTTACAAGAGTTGAGCGCCGCTTTCGTGATTTAGTTTTAGAGTCGAGTGAACGAGAAGGTGTCACGAGTGATGAAGCTTCCCAGCTCTTGGCGACAGAAGTTTTAGCTGGAAGGTTGGAATTAGAAAAGTGGGACCATACGGTGGACGCTTGGATCAACCGATTGAATTTTTTAGCGAAGCATTGTCCCGAATTAAGTATTCCGGTATTTGATGAATCAGGCAAACGTATGGTGGTAGAAGAAATTTGTCAGGGTGCCGTTGCCTATCGCGATATCCGTGATCGCCCTGTGATGTCTGTCGTCCGTGGCTGGTTAACCCATGAACAATTAATGGCCCTGGAATCCTATTGCCCTGAAAAAATACTATTACCCCGCAAAAAGCATCCTGCAAAAATTGAGTATACGAATGACGGTGAGGCATTGATTGAGGCAACAGTGCAAGAACTCTACGATGTTCCTGGCGCTAAACTCAAAGTCTGCCAAGGCAGGGTGCCGTTGGTGATATGTATTCAGTCGCCTGCTCGACGCACCCAGCAACGCACCACAGACTTGGATGCATTTTGGAAGGGCTCCTATGAGTTAGTTAAGAAAGAATTAAAAGGCCGATATCCTAAGCACGAGTGGCGTTAAAGGGTCGTTTGACTAAATCGGTTCGGTAATATAAAAATTATTAATGCAGCTTGCTGGTAAAACCATTTGGTCGGACTTGCCTCTTCATGTCGTCGATTTCGAAGGCAGTAGTCGCACGGGCGTGATTGAGTACGGAGTGGTTACATTATTTCGAAAAGAAGTTTTTTCTACCGCGACTAAAATGCATGGTGCCCGTGCGAGCCTATCCCAACTCGACACGCAATGTCATGGATTGAGTGATCGGGATTTAATTAATCAGGCTCCTTTTGAAGCCGAATGGGATTATTGGGTTTCACTTCGTCGCACCGGAATATTTGTCGCCCATAATGCTTCAGTGGAATCGCAGTTGCTGCGTTTGACTTGGCCTAGACCTTCGGCGGTTCCATCATTGGAAGATGGTGTCCAGACGGCAGAGTGGGGGCCTTGGATTGACTCGTGTCGTCTGGCCCGACTTTGGTTGCCTACCTTGGGTGACTATAAATTAGCCTCACTGATTAAGCTATTTAAGTTGCAGGGCCAGTTGGACAGTTTGGCGGAGCGTCACTGCCCGTCGCAGCGTCGTAAGTATCATTGTGCACTCTATGATGCCCTCGCTTCGGCCCTTATTTTAAGGACACTTTGTGTGGGGGAGGGTCGGTCCCAACTCACCATATCACAATTAGCCCAAGATAGTCTTAGTTTACCAGCCCGCGAAGACAGCATGCAGGGAGAATTCGATTTATAGAAATTTCCGCTTCACACTTTCCAACATAAGTATCTAGATAATCGACTCTATGGCTTCAAAATCTCCTATTCGTGTTTCTGTAACCGGCGCCGCTGGTAATATCGGCTACGCAGCCATCTTTAGAATCGCCTCAGGTGCGGTGTTTGGTGCGGATCAGCCCGTTGCTTTAAACTTAATTGAAGTAGGACCTGGATTGAATGCGCTCACTGGTGTAGTCATGGAGCTCCAAGACTGTGCGTTTCCTTTGCTCACCGACGTCGTAGCTACCGAAGATTTAGATGAAGGCTTTAAAGATGCTGACTGGTGTCTCTTGATTGGTGCCGTTCCACGTAAAGACGGCATGGAGCGAAAAGATTTATTAGGTATTAACGGAAAAATTTTCGTCGGACAAGGGCAAGCCATTGCACGCTCGGCCAAGAAGTCCGTCAAAGTTTTGGTCGTTGGTAATCCATGCAACACCAACGCCTTAATTGCTTTACGCTCGGCTGCTGGACTAAAAGAAGAAAATTTCTTTGCGATGACTCGTCTCGACGAGAATCGTGCAAAGTCACAGTTGGCGAATAAAGCGGGCGTTCATAATTCAGTAGTGAAGAACGTCGCTATTTGGGGAAATCACTCTTCCACGCAGTATCCTGATTTCACGAATGCCACTATCGCAGGCAAACCTGCTACTCAAGTGATTTCGGATCACGCATGGCTTAAGGAAACTTTCGTTAACGATGTTCAAAAACGTGGCGCTGCTGTCATCAAAGCCCGTGGTGCTTCTTCGGCAGCTTCCGCCGCTAATGCTGCTCTTGATACTCTCCGTAATTTACATTTCGCGACTCCTGCTGGTGAATGGCATTCGGTAGCAGTCCTCTCCAAGGGTGATTACGGTATTACTCCAGGAATTATGTTTGGATATCCTATTCGTACTCTTGCCGATGGTTCTTGGGAAATTGTTAAAGGTTTACCCGTCGACGAATTTTCACGAAGCAAAATTTCTATTACCGAGAAAGAGTTATTAGAAGAGCGCGCCACTGCATCGGAAGCACTCGGCCTAAAACTCTAAGCGCTACTCCGCTTTTAGTTTTATCAAGGTGATGTCAGCTGGACGACACGTGCCCAACTGAATTTCACCATTATTAGCGGCTGAGAAAATAGCGGGCTCGGGGCGTATGGGCTCAACGTTACGCTCGGTTCGTCCGCCGTTAATTTTTTGAAGTCCGATGTAGTCCAAGATAACTGGATTGGCGCTAGCGAGAATAGTTTTTTCTGATTTACACCAACTCGCATCAAAGCTCGGTCCACCGAGTACCTGAAAGTTTTCAAAGGAAACGATATTGAGAATATTCTTTTTAGAAAGTTCGGGTATCGCACAGACTTCAATCGCCACTTTAGAAGCATTGGCGGGGTTGTCGTTGAAACGTTCGCTATTAGCGATACTTCCGAGTGAGGCGGAACCAATCGCGCCAAAAACACCGAGCGCTTTGCTGTCGGATATCACAGGGAGATTAATCCAGAAATCCACTTCATCGAATAAGGTTTTGGGCAGGACGCTGATGCGATTATCGCCCCAGGCCACAGTCGGGGAGCCTGGACGTGGCATCACCTGATTTTCGTAACAAAGTTTTTTGTCTTTAGCCCATTGAGTTGCTTCCGCTTCGAAAGCAATCACAGGTAGACCTTCAAAAGTTTGCGGATCGGTGCGGAGTGGGGGAAGGAAACCGCACTCACGTAAACTTTGAACATTACTATCGCACAAGATAATCGAAGCGCGATCGAATCCACGTTTTTCGAGGGCCTGACTTAAGGCACGAATGAGTGGTTTGGGTGTAGCTAAGCCGAGTCCTGATTGTGAAGAAATTTTTAATCCACATTTTCCGAGTTTACCTGGTTTAAGTCCAACGCCCGTTTGTTTTTCGAATTCTTCAAGTACGCGATCGATGGCATAGGAATATTGCCTGTCGCTGAACCCCTGAAGTTTATGCTCGATGAGTAGCAACTTAGGGTCGGTGACAGCATCTAGGCTTAACGCTAGGCTGCAGAAAGCAAAGAGAGTGAACAAGCGACGCATAACTACATACTCCACTAAAAGGTGTATTTCGCAAGTTTGCTCTTTAGATTGCGGACTTACTAGGCAGTCTCTAGCCATTCAACATGCAAGCAGCCGCGCCATTACCCCAACGCCGAATTTTGGGACTCATTTTTCTGACGGTCTTCATGGATATCATCGGGTTCAGTATCATTATCCCTCTTTTTCCGCATCTATTAAATCATTATATAAACACTGAAGGTGCACAGGGTAATTTGATTGGAATGTTATCATCAGCCGCTGAATGGCTGGGCGGTACCACCACATTTCAGAAAACAGTCTTATTTGGTGGATTGTTGAGTACGTTATATTCTTTGCTCCAATTTATTTTTTCACCCATTTGGGGTTCGCTCTCAGATCGTTACGGCCGTCGGGGAATTTTAACCATCACCCTCGCGGGTAATGCGCTCTCTTATATTATCTGGATTTTTGCCGGACACTTCTGGGTGGTCGTTTTAACCCGACTACTCTCTGGAATGATGGCGGGCAATATTGCTGTAGCAAGCGCTGCGGCTGCTGACGTTACTGATGAGAAGGAGCGTACCAAGGGCATGGCAATTGTGGGTGTAGCGATTGGCCTGGGCTTTTTAGTTGGTCCAGTCATTGGCGGACTCTCCACGGTCTTAAAGCCTATCTATGAAGCTAATCCATTTTCCACTCCGGCCTTTATCGCGGCAACGATGGCAGCCCTCAATTTTATTTTAGTACAGTTGTATTTTCCGGAAACACTCGCAGAAAAAAACCGAGCTCAACACGATTCTAGACGCCCCTCAGTATTTGATTTAGCCAATGTTGAGTCGCGTGCCGTTCGCCGCACCTCCTTCGCCAATCTTATTTACCAAATTGCTTTCACGGGCATGGAAAACACCGTTGTGTTCCTGACGTTCTTTTTATTTGCCTACAGTGCGCATGATAATGTTTACCTATTTTTATTTAATGGTACCTGTTTAATTGTCGCCCAAGGATTAGCGCGCCTGATTGTGAAAAAAATCGGGCAACGTGGGGTCGTCATGACTGGAATGATTTTAGCAATCATCGCTTTTAATTTAGTAGCATTTATTCCTACTCCGACACCTGAGTTGCCCATCGTTAGCTGGGGTAAGCCAGTATTTTATGTTGGCATGGGACTACTTTCTTTTGCGACGGGTTTAATTTTACCAAGCGTGTCTGCCCTCGTTTCACTTTATTCAAGTCCGAGCGACCAAGGTCGTAATTTAGGAATTCTCCGTTCGGCCGGCTCGCTCGCTCGAGTGATTGGACCTCTGAGTGCAGCGTTTCTCTATTTTAAAACTGGGTCCCACCAATGGGTTTATTTAGGCGCTGCACTCTTAATGCTTCCAGCGCTTTGGGTGGTACGCGGATTACCTGATCCGCATAAAGTTCATAATACTAACTCTTAGAAATTTTTTGAGCGAGGGAGTGTCCGCCCCGAATGACTTGCATCAAGGAGATTCCGCCGCGGAATGCTCCATGAAAATGTAAGCCAAGGTTTTTGGATTCACAATCGGTCAGACTATTTTCCCGCTCAGTTTGTCCCACGGTGTATTGGGGGATGGATTTCTCCCAGCGCTGAATCCATTCCTTTTCGGGTCGAGCTGTGATTCCAAGTGTTTCCTTAAATTCGCGATCCAAAATCTCACCCAGTGCGATATCGGATTTACCTGCCATCTGCGGTTGGCGTGCTCCGCCAATAAAACTAGTAAGAAGTATTTTTCCATCGGGCGCTCTGGATGGTAAAACGGACGAAGAAAAAAGTGTCCCTAAAATTTCATGCTTTTCAGATTGGGGAATTAAATAACCAAAGCCGTTGAGTGAATGAGGAACTTCGGCTCGATTATAGCCACGCGCCATCACGGTAACACTGGGCGATGGGACCAATTTCCAATCTTCTAAATCTTTTAAAACCTCGAAGGGCAGGGCGGCGGACCATTGCCAGTGGGGAATAGTGATAATCAAATTTTTAGCCCAAGCACCATTCTCTTCGCCTCGGGTATTGCGCCATGCTACCTGCCATCCCCCTTTACTCTTCTGCATCAAAGTCACGTGACAGCCTAGTTCGATATCATTCTTAAGACTTTCAGCCATCGTCTCGGCCAGTTGTTGCATGCCGTTTTTAAATCCGATGATTGCGCGGGCTTCTTTTTTATTTTTGATGAGACCCAGTAAGACAGAACGATGATTCTTTTCTAGTTCAGTTAAAAGTGGAAAACAATTTTCGATCATTAACTCACGGGGATTGCCCGCATGAGTGCCTGCTATGACTGGATCCATGAGTAGCTCGGCCGCGGCTGAACCAAATCGTCTCGCGACAAAATTAAAAACCGATTCGTTTTTAAATTTACTGCGCGCGATAAATACTTCGGAGAGTAGACGAACTTTTTCAGTGAATGAAAGTAGGTCAGACTTCAAAAGGGAAGTGGGCTTAGCGGTGAGGGTATGGAGTTTGCCGCGTGAAAGGATGAAGCGATTGGCTGCACTGCTGTCGGCCATGAGAATTTCTTTATCCAATCCGTAGCCCCGCAAAATTTTTAAATCACCCTCGCCGTTAATCTGTAAAGTGTTTGGTCCTGTTTCGACAATCCAGCCATCCTGATTGACGGTTCGGATGGAACCCCCGGCGCGCTGAGAAGATTCCACGACTTTAACTTTAGCTCCAGATTTATTTAATTCATGAGCTACAGCCAGTCCAGCTGGTCCAGCTCCTAGAATGACGGTATCGAGGCTCACTATTGCATCTTTCTTTAATTGGCTGATAAATAGAGACAAAAGTGAATCCGCTAAAATGCCTAAAAATAGACAGTAATGCCTAAAAATAGGCAAATAAGGCTGTGAATCGTTCTGGATTGTGCCGTGGCACATTGGGTGCTGATTAGTGGATATATTTTCCAACATGAGTACCAATCCCGCCCGTCAAAGTGCAATTGCTTCAATTGCCTCTCAGCCTCGTCTCGAAGGGACGTTCGACTTCCGTAATGAGAAGATCGATGTCATCTACGGACAAAACGTTTTCTCTCTGGAGAAAATGGAAAAGCGTCTCCCGAAAGACATTTTCAAATCTCTCAAGTCCAGCATCGAGTCCGGTAGCAAACTGGATGGTGCTGCTGCTGACATCGTTGCTTCGGCCATCAAGGATTGGGCACTCGAGCGCGGTGCGACTCACTACGCTCACGTCTTCTATCCTCTTACCGGTTTCACCGCAGAGAAGCACGATACATTTTTCGAGCCCAGCGGTACTGGTACCCTCGCTCAATTCTCTGGTAAAGCTTTAATCCAAGCTGAGCCTGATGCTTCATCGTTCCCTAACGGTGGCCTTCGCTCAACTTTCGAAGCTCGTGGTTACACTGCTTGGGACGTCACTTCACCTGCGTATATTTTCGACGGCGAAAACGGATCAACCCTTTGCATTCCTACTGCGTTCGTTTCTTGGAAGGGTGAAGCGCTTGATAAAAAGACTCCCTTACTTCGCTCGATGCAGGCGGTGAATCGTGCTGCACAACGCGTGTTAGCACACTTCGGCAAAAAAGTTGGATTCATCAGCGCATCTTGTGGTCCAGAACAAGAATACTTCCTCATCGATTCTCGTTTATTCCATTTACGTCCTGACCTCTATACCTGTGGTCGTTCTCTCTTCGGCTCCAAGCCAGCAAAGGGACAAGAATTCGAAGACCAATACTTCGGTACCATTCCTGATCGTGTGCTCGCATGCATGATGGAAACCGAACGCGAGTGTTTCAAACTCGGTATCCCCATTAAGACCCGTCACAATGAAGTGGCACCTGCTCAGTACGAAGTAGCTCCGATTTATGAGTCTGCTAACGTAGCTCATGACCACCAAATGTTAACCATGACGCTTCTGCGTCGCGTTGCTACGAAACACGGCTTCGTTTGTCTTCTCGCTGAGAAGCCCTTCGCAGGCGTGAACGGTTCTGGTAAGCACGTTAACTGGTCCATCGGTGGTCCTGGTGTAGGCAATCTTCTCGAGCCAGGTAATGATCCTCACACCAACGCTCAGTTCCTTGCGTTCTGTTCTGCGGTGATTCGCGCGGTGGATTTACACCAAGGTTTACTCCGTGCTTCTGTTGCCTCTGCAGGTAACGATCACCGTCTCGGTGCGAACGAAGCGCCTCCTGCAATCATCTCGATTTACTTGGGCGATATGCTCAACGAAGTCATCGAACAAGTTAAAGCCAGTGGTGCTGCATCCAGTTCACGTAAAGGTGGCACGATGACTCTCGGTGTAGATACCTTACCCGTACTTCCAAAAGATGCTGGTGACCGTAATCGTACCAGTCCGTTCGCCTTCACTGGAAATAAATTCGAATTCCGCGCCGTGGGTTCTGCGTTCTCCGTCGCTGGTCCATTGACTGTGTTAAACACAATCATGGCCGACTCACTCGATATGTTGGCTGACGAACTCGACGTCGAAATGAAGTCCACTAAGGATTTCAATGTAGCCTTACAAAAAGTTCTGAAAGCTATTCTTACTAAACACGGTCGTATCATCTTCAACGGCAATGGATATTCTGAAGAGTGGCACAAAGAAGCTGAGAAGCGTGGACTTAAGAATCTCCGCACTACTCCTGAGGCACTTCCTGAAATCGCTTCCAAAGCGGCGGTCGAATTATTTGAACGCCAAAAAGTTCTCAGCAAAGACGAGTTACACTCACGCGAAGAAATTTACACCCACTCTTACGTATTATCCGTTAAGACTGAGTCTAAATTAACTTCGGAGATTGCTCGTACGCTCCTGTTGCCTGCTGCATTTAAGTATGCAATCGAACTTACAGCAGTGGCGGATAGTAAATCGGGTAAGAAATTACGCTCCGAAATCCTCGCGCTCGCCGATCAATTATCTGATGCGATCGATACCTTAGATAAAGAACGCGCGTTTGAGTCCGACACCCATAGCAATGCAAAGCACGCCTGTGCTAAGGTCCTGCCTGCAATGTTGAAGGTACGTGCTGCGGCTGACGCCCTTGAGGATTTAGTGGCCGACGAATACTGGCCATTACCATCCTACCAAGAGCTTCTCTTCCTCCGCTAAGCCTTTCGGCCTAGCCGACATCATGGGTCGAGTCTTCACAGACTCGGCCCATTTTTTTGCCCGGAATCACGGGCCAACAAAAAACCCGCCAGGGTAGGCGGGTCTTGGGTTGGATAAGCTAAGTCGGACGACTTAGTTGTTATCCCACTTCTTACGGAGGTAACTGTTGAAGTTCTTTACCTTGGTCTTGCGACGACGACGTTCACAGGGCTTTTCATAGCCACGTTTAGCGCGGACGTCTTTGATTACGCCCTCGCGGTCGATTTTTTTCTTAAGGCGGCGGAGAGCCTTATCGATGGTCTCGCCTTTACGAATCTTGATTTCTACAGACATGATTTAATCAGTTGGAGGGTTGAAAGAACAGAGTCTGGCGGGGCTCGTCAACCCAGAAACCACGACTTTTTAGGATGTGAAAAACTTATCAAGAAAGGCAGATATCACGCTTGCGGAGGGGGTAATCCACGGCAATCGTGGCAAACAACCCTCGATGTACCTCAAGGAAATCGTAGCCAACGGATTCAAAAGCTTCGCCGATCGTACTCGAATTGAGTTACGCCCCGGAGTCACGGCTGTCGTTGGACCCAATGGCTGCGGAAAATCGAACATTGTGGACGCCATCCGCTGGGTGCTCGGCGAGCAAAGTGCGAAGTCCCTCCGTGGACAGAGCATGCAAGATGTTATCTTTAGTGGTACAGATAATCGTAAGCCACTGCCTCAGTGTGAAGTAGAATTAATTTTTGCGGATTGTGAAAAAGAATTAGGAACTGCTTTTGCAGAAGTCTCGGTCATGCGTCGTCTCTACCGCGAAGGTACGAGTGATTATTTTTTAAACGGCAAGTCGGCGCGCTTAAAAGATATTCAACGTCTCTTCATGGATACGGGTATCGGTCGCATGTCCTACTCGTTCATGGTCCAAGGACAGATTGAACAAGTTCTTTCATCTAACCCTTCCGAGCGTCGTTATCTTTTTGAAGAAGCTGCCGGCATCACTCGTTATAAATCTCAGCGCAAAGAAACACTTAATAAATTATCAGGCGTTGATGCGAACTTAGCTCGTGTCACCGACGTGATTGGTGAAGTGGGTCGACAAATTTCTAGTCTCCGTCGCCAAGCTGCTAAAGCTCTTCGCTACCGCCGCTTAAAACATCGCTACACTCATTTAGATTTAGCGTGGCAGGCCAAACAGTTTATCGATCGTCGCCAACAAGTGGAAAAGCTTGAAGGTGAAGCCAATGCTAGCCGTGCCGAAGTTCAATCGTTGTCCGACGGTTTGCAGACCCGCGAATCCGCCCTCGCATCTACCCGCGCTGCCCGCATCGAATTAGCAGAACTCGTCCAACGTGCCCAACAGGCTTTGTTTGATTTACGTACAGCGCGTGAGAATTCCGAGTCCGAAGCGCGCACCGCCGATTTAAGATCGGAAGATTTAACCGCCCGCTTGGCTGACATTCGTCGCGAGGCCGCTGAAGCCGAACAGGCAATCACTGAATATGAAACACGCTTGCGTGGAAGTTCCGATGTTAAATCTGCCGCCGCGGGAGATGTTTCAGCTGCTGATGCAAGCTTCCGAGAAAAAACTGCCGAGGTAGATCAATTAGGACGCTTAGTTACTGAGTCCGAAGTTCGTCTACGCATGGCACGCCAAGATATTTTAATCGCGGAAGGTGAAATGACACGGGCGCGTGCTGATGTCACTAACTCTGAAGTAGATTTACGTGGTCACCAAACTCGCTTGGTGGATTTAAATGATTCACTCACTCAAGCCAAAGCTGAACGTCATGGTTTAGAACGTCGTGCTAACGATAGCGCTACGGTTGTAAGCACACGTCACCAAGATTTACAAAATGCGCGTAGTACCGAAAGTACGGCGACCGAAAAAGTGAAGGTGTTCTACAACGACTTCCGCTCACTTCAGCAGACCATTTCAGAACAAGATCGTATTGTTGCTAAACTTTCCGCTCAGTTGGGTCTACTCGAACAAATGCAATCGCGTCTCGAGGGATTCTCCGATGCAGCGAAAGCAGTTTTACGCGGAGAACTTTCCGACGGTAAAGAAGCGGGTAAGGCATTAGCCGATCTCGTGAGTGTGACCGACGCATCTGTTGCTGGTCCTTTAGAGAGTATCCTCGGCGCAGCTTCCGAAGCGGTGGCTTTGGATAATATCGATTTCTTACCGGGTATTGTATCGCAGATGGGTGAACGCGAATTGGGTCGTGCGGTATTCCAAGTAGAAGCACCTCAAACTCAAAAAACTTCAGTAAACGCTCCTTCCTGGCTCCGTCAGGCATCCACCGCTGTTCAACCTAAGGCCGCCAGCCATGCTCGCCTTATCTCAAATCTTTTCGATGGATGTTATATTTGTGATAGCTTGGGCGATTTCCTTAAATGGTGGCGCGCTAATCCTGGATTTGAATTCTTTTTAGTAGCAACCACGAGTGGCGATCTCATCGATCGTCGTGGTCTGGTCTTCGCAGGTCGTCCGCGCAAAGCTTCTTCAGGCGCCGCGATGGGCGTATTTTCACGCGAGAGCGAAATTCGCTCTGTCCGTCAAAAACTTGAAGAAGAAAACGATAAACTTACCACGCTCAATGAGCAGGCGATTAGTTTACAAAGTCAGATTGATGAAGCAGAAGCTAATTTAGTTAATTTACGTTCGGCTACGGAAGCTGCTGCGGAAGAACTTTCTGTCGCTCAAGCCGATGAACGTTCTGCGCGTGCTACTTTAGCAGCGATGGACGAAAGAATTTCTCGCGAGCAACGTTTGTTAGATGAAACCGAAGTGGCTAAAGGTGAATCCATTATTCGTCGTAATCGCGCCCAAGATTTATTATCAGCCAAGGACGGTCAAGTCGCCGGTCTGCGCCAGGCTATTCTTGATGGTGAGCAAGATGTTGAACGTCGTCGCAAAGATGCTGAAACAAGACGTTCGCTCTTAGGCGACGTCCGTTTAAGTTTAGCGGAACAACGTCAGCGCCTCGAATTGGCGGGTCGTGAGTTGGCCGATTTAGAATCTCGAAAGATTGAAGCCACCGCGCGCTTGGTTGCTCGTCGCACGGAAGGACAGAACAGTGAGCGCGCGATTGCCGAATTAAAAGCCCAAGCGCAAACAGCTCGCGAAAATTCTCAGCGCCTGGCTGGCGAAATTGAAACTTCGACAAGCGCATTGGCTGGCCTGCGTGATGACTTAAGCCAAAAAGATTCTATTTTAGAGTCTGAAGATCGCGTACTGTCTGTTGATCGTGAACGTCTGCGTCAAACTGAGAGTCAACTCAAGTCCTACGAGGTTTCTCTCGCGGAACAAAGTTCACAGTGTAATTTTATTTCTGAGAAAGTATTATCTGATCACCAGACTGATGTGGCTAAAGTCGATTGGCGCATTGAATTATGGTGGGCGGGTGGCGAACCTGAAGGTGCTGCCGGCTTTGATGATTTAGAAGAAGCCGAAGAGGGTGAAGCCCAGCCGGTGAAGGAAGCTTCGGTACAACGCGGTCAGCCCACTGAGGATGACCTCAAAAATATCGAATCCGTCGATTGGCCTCCCTTGGTCCGAGAAATTTCTCAACTACGTGAGCGTATGGCGGGAATGGGATCGATTAATTTAGTCGCCGTCGAAGAATATTCTTCTCTGCGCGATCGTCATGATTTCCTAACCAAGCAAAGTGATGACTTGTGGAAGGCGAAAGAAGAACTCACGAAAGCTATTAACGAGCTCAACGACACGTCTCTTCGTTTATTCACGGAAACCTTTGAACAAATTCGCAAGAACTTCAAATTTACCTTCGAGCGTTTATTCGTCGGTGGATTTGCCGACTTACAATTAGTCCAAGCAGAGGATCCGCTGGAAAGTGGAATTGAAATTATTGCGCAACCACCCGGTACTAAGTTGAGAGGCATTTCATTACTCTCGGGCGGTCAACGTACGATGACCGCAGTGGCCTTGCTCTTTGCTATCTACATGGTGAAACCTTCGCCCCTTTGCGTGTTGGACGAATTAGACGCACCGCTCGACGACACTAACGTCGGCCGGTTCACTGATATTTTAAGAGACTTCACTAAATTCTCACAATTCTTAGTGATTACGCACAATAAGCGTACCGTCTCGGCGGCTGACACTATTTTTGGTGCGACGATGCAGGAGCGTGGTGTGACGAAACTTTTCTCGATGCGCTTTAATAAGGAAAGCGATCAAGCTGAGCCGACACAGCCGGGTGGTGGATTTACGATGGCACGTTGAGGTCGGCTTGCCTTGAATCCCTGAAGTCTTATAAATAGACGTATGAGCCGTCTGTTTGCCGCCATCCTTTTACTGCCGTCGTTGGTTTTTGCAGGGGTGACCTTTGAAACCGATTCACGGGAATTAAACCGTTCCCGCCCTGGAGCTAGTTACGCTGAAATGTTAGCACAGGTAACGCCAGCCGTGGTAAGTATCCGTATCGCAAAAACTATTCCGAATGAAGTGATTCGTCGTTTGCGTGGTCGCCTTACCGCTGAAGATTTAAAGCAGTTGAAAGTGGATGCACAAACGGGTGAAGTACTTTTGTTTCAAGGTTTGGGCTCTGGCACCATTGTAAATCCCAATGGATACATCATCACCAACCGCCACGTTGTTTTAATCAGCGATGATCGTACAGGTGGAGTTAAGATTGCGAATGCAGCTTATGTAACGCTTTCCGATAAAAGAGAATTCAAAGCGCAGGTTCTAGGTGTAGATGAAAAAACGGACATCGCAGTTTTAAAAATTAACGAAAAAAATCTGCCGTTTGCGCGATTCGCTGATAGTGACAAATGTCGCGTAGGTGATACCGTTTTTGCCATTGGAAATCCTTTAGGTGTCGGGATGACAGTGACGTCCGGAATAGTTTCGGGCCTCAGCAGATCAGACACTGGAGTTGGGCTGGCTTATCAGGATTTTATTCAAACCGACGCGTCCATTAATGCTGGTAACTCGGGGGGCCCACTGATTGATTTTGAGGGCAGAATTATTGGGATGAATACGATGATACGAACCGCCAGCGGGCAGGGTGGGAATATCGGGATCGGCTTCTCTATTCCGTCGAATTTAATTTCTGATGTGGCCTTAGATCTAGCTAACACCGGTAAGGTCACGCGCGGATTTTTAGGATTATTTGGAGAAGATCTTGAGACAGATATGGCGAAGAAGTTGAAGTTAAATAATGGTGCGGTTCGCATTACAGAGGTCGCGGAAGCTTCACCGGCATTTCGTGGTGGCTTGCGTAAGGATGATATCATTACGGCGGTGGACGGTAAGTCATTCGAAAGTTGGAATGAATTGCGTATTATCATTGCTCGCCGTAAACCTGGCGAAGTCATGCAATTATCGATGATCAGAAACGGTGCTAACTCTCTCGTGAATATTACCGTGTCGGAGCGCGCTCCAGGTAATTAATGCGCTTACTCCGTTCCATTCGCGAATTAACCGGTGGTCAGGTGCCGCCCATCACACGTCGTGCCACCCTCGTGGTCGGTGCCTTATTTTTTATTTCTCTGATTGTTTTCAAACCACAAGCGAAGGTCTATCCACGAGCACAGACCTTGGCGCACCCCGTTCAACTTTTACCGGCGGGGAGTGCGTTGGCTGAAAACGAGACTCTGTTGGATGCTTCAGTGATTTATTTACCTTCGACCACGACTGAGCGCAGGGTGGCGTCTTCATCCGAGAGCATCCAAGTTGAAGATGCCCCATTGCCTGGTTTTGGATCCCAATTTCGTTTTAACCCGAACCGTCCGCTCGATCTGCCTTTGGAGACAGAAAAATCTCAGGCCCCCAGTGCTTACCAGGCCATACCCTTAAAAGACACCCAGCCCTTCGCCTCGATGGGCTCTGCCAATTTGTCCCAAAATTCGATGGAGCCTAGGAGTGGTTTATATGAAGTTTATCCTGTAAGTGGGGCAATAAAGCCGATTTTAAGTGGAAAACTACCTAATAAAATCAATTTTTCTGATAAAAATATAACAAAAAATGACAAAATAGCCCCACTTTCGTCAAACTTAGAGCTTTTAATTTCCCTAGATTCGATGGGAATGCAGTCCGAGGCTCGATTATTGAGGTCCTCGGGGGATATTGAGCTCGATAATGAGGTAAAACAGTGGAGTTCTTCGATGGATTGGGGTCGTCTTTTAGCCCCTGGGTTTTACCGTTTGGTGATCGGTCCCTGAGGTTGAAACCTTGGGTTTAAAGAAGGCAAAAAAACCGCTTGACGATGGGCAAATCGATGGGCATTCAAACCCTTCCCTTGACGTCCAAAGCGCGTTGACGGTTCGCCCCTGTAGCTCAGTTGGCAGAGCGCGTCCTTGGTAAGGACGAGGTCGA
>Ga0214921_10002621_pt1 | contig 28961 bp, 39 predicted proteins | sample LL1505_MetaG_FD_177992 | JGI IMG/M metagenome (GOLD analysis project Ga0214921, IMG submission 177992) | Freshwater microbial communities from Lake Lanier, Atlanta, Georgia, United States - LL-1505 | ecosystem: Environmental > Aquatic > Freshwater > Lake | place: USA: Georgia | collected...
CCAAGAGCCGCCACTGTGCGGATCGTCTCCGCGATTGGCAGGATCGTGTACGGATGCACGCGACGCTCCTCCAGCATTTGCGCGAGCGTTGACTTACCGGAGCCTTGCGGCCCTACGAATGCGATGTTCACTTCTTGTCCTCCTCTACGCTATTTGCTAGGTAAGTTACTACCCAAGTTAGATGAGGCATCAGCGCCTCAAACTGACCGATGAGCAAGTTGTGCCTAGCACACAATACGCCTCTCACGCATTGACCACACGATCTTCTACCAGCGCAACAGGCGTGATCGTGATCGACGTGAAGGCTCCCTTGATGATCGTCCTGCGGAAACTGGCAACCTGCTGCGAGCATCTCATGCAGCACGGCCGGCGAAAGGTTGTATCTGACGGCTCTCCCCTTCACAGACTCCACGGCTTTCTGTCCAGGAGTCAAGGAAGACCACCAAGAGCGCCACTTAGCCGCCCTCTCAGCCTTTCGCTCTGCGTCGTACTGTTGCCAATACGTTTGCCTGTACGCCTTACGAGCTGCAATCTGTTCTGGCGTTCGCTTCGCCCAACGCTTACGTTGGCGCTCTGCGTCACTCATAGCCATTTAGCGCTTCACTCCAAGGATCTCGCCTAGCGGCGTGAGCCGCTGAGAGCCAGTTCTTTTAGGGGATATAGGGGTTCTATTCTCTTCTCTTTCTCTTTCTCTTTCTCTGTCCGTCAACCTACCCTCTTTTCGTGCTCGGTACCTTTCTCCACGAGCGGTCGACGAAGGGTCGACCTGGTATCGAGAATAGTTCGACACGGCAATGACACCGTCTCCAGATTCGGTCAGCAGACCACTTTTCAACAGTCCTTCCACACCCCTGTACAGGCGCGGACCAATGACCGTCTTGAGGTGCTGTCGGTTCTTGAAGACACCACCGGAGCGCAGCAGCTTCACCTCACCAATGATCGTGATGAACGCGCGGAACTGCGTGTCAGTCAGCGCCGAGATCTCCGCATCTCGATGTGCGTTTGCTACCCACTTGAACCAAACCATATGTCCTCCTTACTTCCTCAGCCGATATGTGTAGCAATACTTGCCTGCGGTCTCGGCATACACCGCCTGCTTGCTCTCCAGTGCTTCCACTAACCTCTTAGCAAATGGCTTCAGTTCGCCTTTGTACATTGTTCGAACGGCCTTATCGTGATAGCGCTTGCCCTGGTACAAGATGACCTTCGCTCCTGCTCGCTTACCTTCCAGTTGGAAGTTGCTCGCCTTGTAGATCGTTCCTGAATGGCCATATTCAGCGTCTGCATAACTGACCACCACCTTGATCTGCGTGTGCTTCTTCAGCCAGCGAAGCGTCCAGCCAATGAAGTACGACTCTGTGTTCTTCGGCGTGTCATCAATGCAGCACAAGCGCCTCAGCTCGATCACCTCCTCTGGCTTGTCAGCGAACCTGCGCCACTGATTAGCCATTGCCATTCGACCGTAGAACATTGCTCCGACCATCTGCATTCCGTCGTAGAGACCGAAACAATAGTCAGCGATGCAGCCGTTGATGCTTCCTGAGTAGTGCCACTGCTCTATGAACGCTGCTACCTCTGAGCGCGGCACTGGTTCAACCGTGAACTGCGTTGCGCTCATCGTGTCCTCCTGTGTTGGTGGCGAGAGGAGGTGGAGGTCGCCAGTCTCCTCTCGCCGTAGATGAGGCCGTTCAGATCAGAACGGCAGATCCTCAAGCGTGTTCTCGCTGCGCTCAGGTTCACCAGTTGGTGCCTGCTGCGCGTTGACCCACGCAATGCTTGGCTTGCGCTTGCAGAATTGGCCGTCCGTCTTGCCACCACAGGCATAGAACGCGCTGTACGGTTTGCCAGCCTTGCTTACGCCTGCCGGCTTGAACTGCCAGGCGGTGCGGTGGTCAGGACATTCACCCTCTGCAAAGAGCATGGCGGCGGCTACAGCAAGGTCTGGACTCAAAGGAGCAGCCTGAGGCTGCTTCACAGAATCAACGGAGACCGCCCTAGGAGCCACGGAGAGCGGCGTTTGACTGCCAGAGGTATATAGAGACCTCCCCACGCCAATCTGAGCGGCACAGCGACGCAAAGCGTCAGAGGCTGCTGACTTGTACGGCTCGTCATCCTGAGCGCTATTTGGGTAGCCGAAGTCTTGTCGAACGGTCGTGGTGCCGTCAATGACTGCAACCAGTGTGCCGTGGACGACCTTGGAGGCAGCGTCTGCCACCTTGACCTCAAACTGCCAGCCAGCCAGACCGAGCACATCGTCAAGGCGCTGAGCTACGGCTCGCGCGTCGGCGTAGGTGTAGATCATGCCGCCGCGTCCTGGACGCGTCTTGAGATCCGTTCCGGTGAACGGTGCGGCCAGTGCCGCTGCAATTTCCTTACTCATGTTCAGATCCTCCTAGTGTCTCGATTGGTCGCAACTGCGACGCGTGTAGGTTGAGCGAATCAAACATCGCTACAACGCCATTGAGCAACTGCTCGCCTTTCTTTACCTCATACCCCTCCTTCTTGTACTCATCCGATTGCTTGACTCCTGCAATCCACGCGCGCTGGAATCTACGAGCGTGTGGCGGACCATCACGGAGCTCTCCTTCTGCGAGCTGCAAGAAGACGAACGCGTAATAGTCACAGGTCTGGTGATCGATGATGTAGTCATAGAGCGACACCTGATGCGTCACCTGTGGCTGCACCGTATATGCCTTGGCCTTCACCTCAACGCGAAGACCGCAGACGATAAAGTCTCGGCGCGTCGTGTTGACGAACTGATACGGCATCTGGCGTTCCTTTAGCGCAGCAGCGAAGACAGCCTGACCAACGCAGCCAGTCCAGTCCGTGTTGCCTGGCGCCTTGTCGGTGCGCAGGCGCATGGAGTCTGTTGACTTGTGAGTGCGGAACATCTCCTCTGCGGCGATGATGATTGCCGGTGTGATTGGTACTTCGATCACGCGTCACCGTCCTTGCCGTGGACGCGGAACACGCGCGCACCTGGCTTCTCTTCTGTGAAGCGCTTGACCGCTTCCTCATAGGTTTGTGGCGCAGTGGTGCGGAGCACATCGGCAATGCTCTCCCAATCCACCTTGATGCTTGGCTTGTTCTGCTTCCATGTCGCAAGCCAACCGTGACCCTTGACGCCTTCGCCGTCACCGATGGCTTCCTTGATGGCGATTGCCATCTCCTTCAGCGCAGCGTCGGCAGCCTCAGCCTCAGCCTTCGCCTCAATGTAGAGACGCGCGATGTGATCGAGCTGCGGATCAGCTACGGCGTAGGTCTTGCTGCTCTGCGGATTTACTTCAGCGAGCGTGTCGCTGTCGTTGCCGGTCAAAGATGGCGGAGTCTTGGACTGCACCAACTCGCGGAACAGGACGGCCTTGTCAAACAGTTGAGTCTGGTAGACAGGGTCAGCCTCTACTCGCTCAATGCGGAAGACCAAGCCAGAGAGCAGTACTGCGACGTCGGCGTACTTAGCGCCAGTCACAAACATCTGCCACTGGACCTGGTCAACATATTCAGGCGGCACAGGGAACAGCGCCCACCTACTAGAGGTTGACGTCTTGATCTCAACCAAGCCTTCAGGATCGCCAACGATGGTGCGGTCGAGCGACGCCATCGCCCAAGGGTGCTCCTTGAGGCGCACAATGCCATTCGACTTGCGCAGCTTGGCTCCAGTCTCCAGCGTGTAGAAGTCGGCGACAGCCTGCTCAAGCAACTGGCCGCGCTGCGCGGCTGCTCCTGCCTGCTGCTCTTCAACCTGACCAGTCAACTCCGCCCACAGTCGGTACGCCGTCTTGTATGGCGACGTGCCGTTGATCGCGGTGATACCGGTGGCAGTGATGCCGCCCTTGCGGATCTCGAACCACTGAGGACTGCGCTGCGGTGCGTTGATGAACTCGTAGCGGCGGCTCATCTGCTCACCAACCGGAATACAAGTACGCCAAGAACCCACAGCGCCATGATGGCGACGGTGAAGTTGAAGCGCTCGCGGTTACGAGCTTCTCGCTCTAGGCGCTGATAGTCGCTTACAAAGTGCGGCCGCACAACCATCTTGGGTGTGCTTTTACGATTGACTTTCACAGTGACCCTCCAATGACTAGGACGATGTAGATGCACGCGATAAAGAGCGCGTAGCCGATACCGTCAATGATTGCTGTCCTCATCTTGACCTCCTCGTCAGTCCAGCCGAATGGCTGTGTCCTGCCTGACATCGGCATCATAGGGTCAACGCTTCGCGGCTGTCAACCGTGTTGCGTGAGTATCTTTTATGCAGAGTGGATAGCCCCTAGGTGGAGGAGGGACCACCTAGGGGAAGCCGTCTAGAACGGCTGCGATAAGTCCTCAAGGCTGACTGCTACCAGCAGCCGTAGGCAGACCCCACAGAGGATCTCGTCCGTAGACTCGACCTCCCACACCCTAGCCACCATCTCGCACACCGAGCAGGTGCCGAATGGCTTAGGCACGGTTAGTCCTTGTGTGGACCGTTGCCGTTGCGGATCTCTTGCTTCGCCTTGCCGACACCGAACTTCGGATCGTCAGGGTTGAGCGCGCGCACGATGACCTGGAGGCACGCAGCGATGGCGCCTGCGAAGATCATGTCCGCCTGATCAGCGTCCAGCTTGGTGATCTGCGAGCCGCTCGCCAAGGCGATGGCGAGACCTGTGCCGATACCAGTGCGGAGCGCTTCAATGATCATCTCGTCAATGCCGGTATTGGCAACGATCCAACCGATTGATGCGCCGATCTTGGCGCGGATACCCTTCTTGCCATTGCTCGCCTTCGCGGCTTCAACGAGCGCAGAGATGGCCTCCTTGCCCTTGTCATCCCAATCAACGCGCTGCAAGGCTTCCTCAGCGTCAGCAATCACAGCGGCTGTCTTAGTACCCTTTGGCATAGAACTCCTCTCTGCGTGGCTCTTAGGTGCCTCTACGGCGATTCTAGGAGCGGCTGCGAGCCGCGAATCAATGTGCTCGTCTAGAGATGCTACCGCGACTGGCGTCGCTACTGGCGCTGGAGCCACAGCCTTGCCAGGGTGCGTGACGATGAGCAGCGCCTTGTAGTCGGCGGCAAGTTTGCCAGCCTTGACCTTGCTGTTGGCAATCTGGCGCAGCTGCGCTTCGGTGACTGGCACGCCGTACTTCTCGGCTGCGGTCTTATCGTCGCGCGTCGGACACGCCCACTGCCAGCCGTGGTCTTCGCACCACGCTGCGCTGGTCATGTGACCGTAGCCAGCCTTTAGGTGTGCAGGGTCTTTCTTTGCCCACCACTTCTTCCAAACGTCATGCCACTTGGAGATATGCACGTCTTCTGGATAGCCGACAGGCTGCTGCACCCATACCATGAGCGCAGCGCCCTGCTTGGCTGCTGCGACTGCGTCTTCCCACGACTTGGCGTAGCGAGCCTTGCCGCCGAGTTGCGCAATGGTCTTGACGGCCTCAGGCAGCGAGCCACCGGCATCGTTGACGCCCTGCTTATCCTTGCGACCTGTTGCCTTCTCGAATGCTGCTACGCCGTCAGCGGCGCTGTAGTCCACGGTGTAGCCAGAAGCCCACGAGACTGCGGCCGCGCAGGATGACCAGGTGCAGTCATCTAGGATCTGATTCGCAGCGCCCTTGACCTGCGCTTCAGCGTCGGCGTAGAGCTGCGACTTGACGCGGTACAGCGGCATTAGCGGTTCTCCTGCTTGATCAGCACTGCCAGCGCACGACCAGCGGCCTCATAGTCCAGCGCAGCGCTGATAGGGTGACCCTCCGTGACACCGACTGCGTACTGGTTGCCGTCATTCTCAATGCGCCAGAGCGTGCCGCCGAATGCCGTGTGATCGTCGTTCGGAACGACTGCCACCCACTCCATTGGCGCGGTGTCAACGCGCGTCCAGCCCTGCTCGTGGATCTGTTCGATGTGGTCTGCTGCGCTCATTACTCCTCCATCCACCTAAGTGGTCCAGTGATTAGCCAGATCAGCGTCAGTCCGCCGAACAGCGTCGCCATTGTGGACTGCGTGTCGCCCTCTGGCAAAACAACAACGGCGAAGAGCAGACCGAGAATGGTCCAGGCTCCGCCTACGAGATCAACGATGATGCGCTTGATCACTTGTCTACCTTTCTCGCCGCAGCCGCAGCGCTTGACGCAGCGGCGACGGCCGCACTTGCAACCTGGCTGATGACGATGGCGACCGCCACCGGTGCAGCCTTCTTCTTCTCGGCAGGTGAGAGATCCTTGCCGAGATTGGTGATGGCTTCAATCGCCTTGCTCACCGTCTCAGCGACAGCAGCGACAGCCTCACCAACCACTGCCGCCGTTTGTTCTGCAATGTTATCTGGCGATGCGCTCGGAGACGGCTCTGGCTCCACGCTTGGAGTTACGGACGGTGAGTCACTAGGTACAGGAGTGGGATCAGGAGAAGCGGACTCAGGCGCACTAGGTTCTGGCGTAAGGTCAGGCGTGGGCGACGGCTTGGGTGTGGGAGTCGGTGATGGGATCGGCGATGGTTGAACACTTGGCACCTCACTTGGTGTTGGCTCTACAGATGGTGACGGCTCTGGCGTCGGTGTTGGAGACGGCTCCACGGATGGCGTAGGATCTGGCGATGGAGATTCTGAAGGACTTAGTTCTGGCGTTGGCTCAACAGATGGCTCTAGGCTTGGCTCTGGTGACGGTGTTGGAGTGGGTTCTGGTAGAGCGCTCGTAGTCAGCCACGCAGCCGGCACGACGCCGTAGCCAAGCGTTGGTGCGCCGTACCAGAGACGCGCACACGCGCCACCACCCCACTCAAACATCCAGATGTCGAGCGCGTAGGACTGACCTGCGACAAGCTGCGAGTAGCCCTCATTTGGTCCAGACCAGTGACCGCCGCAGCCGTGAAAGTTCCAGTCATCAATTGTCAGCACGCCATCTAGCGTCATGTACCAGCCATCGTCTGACCAGTTGAGGAACTCCCACTGGCCGCTCTCTGGCACGGTGAGCCAGCCTGTGAAGTGGACCATGAAGAAGTTTTGAGGACATCCCTCAGCAGCAGGTGCGCCACCCCAATCGAAGTCGATCATGGTGACTACGCCTGAGTAGCAGACTGGCTGCTCTGGCTCTTGCTCCCATGGACCGAGACCGAGCATGACGCCGTCATAGACCGTCATCGTCACGCCCTGCTGTGGCACATCCTCAGCGCGCACGATGGGCAGGAAGATGAGCGTGCTGAAGACGATCCCTAACAGTGGGAACGCGGCGCGCTTCACTTAGCGAGCAGCGATGCGAGTAGCGGCACGAGTACGCTGAACAACAGCGCACCGATAGCCACTAGTCCTCCTTTGAGTTTGTCCACATCCGAGCGCACCTGATCCAGCTTCGCGGAGTGTGCGTCCAGTCGTTCGATCAATGAGTCAATCTGGCGTGGCGTCATGGTCGCTCCTGAATCGCGCCGCAGATTGCACAGCACGCGTTCTCGCCGATTACTTCTTGACTTTGACCTTTGAGTTCACATCCAGGCGTTGTGCAGATCAGTTCCCACATATTGCGCTCCTCATCCAATTGGGAATGCTGTGATTTGGGTATAGGAGAGCGAGAGCGTCAATCCGTTAGTCGTTTGTGTTGTGCCGTAGAGTTTGATCTTGCGCTGGCTTGTGCTGTCCGCGATCCATACCTTAGTCACAGCAACAGTTCCTCCGCGTCCGGATTGTCCAAAGTTATCAGCACGACCGTAACCGAGCACAGCAATCTGAGTATTTACGCTGTCGGTGACGTCTGCTCGTACAAAAGCATATTGAATGGTTGTTGTGTTGAGTGACGCATACGCGGTATACGTAAGGAGCCATCGTTGTCCAACAAAATCAGGTGTAAATGTTGCTTCAGCATTAGTGAGCGCGTAATAAGTTCCTGCGGTCGTGATCGTCGTTGTATCAGCAGATCCACCTCTGTCGTATCGACTGAGCAATGATCCTTCTAGGTTGGAATAGCCAGTAACTCTAAAGTCACCGAGTGCTTCAACGCTGGTAGCTTGTAGCGACACACTATCGGTGCCGTTGAGCAGCGAGTTGTTGCCAACATCTAATGCGCCAAGGCCAGGTCCATCGCCCAAAGATAGCGTACCGGCATCATTGATGATGTATGCAGGAGAGTTTGTTGGCGTGCTTTTATCTGTCAAGATCATTGCAGGTGATCCATTTGCAATACGAACTTCTGTTAGGTCAACGGTTCGATTGGCAGACTGAGTTGCAACTGTCGCAATGGTGATGGTCACCTTCAAAAACGCAGCATCTGCCGGAGCGGTTGTGCTTGCTGAAGGCAATAAGGCAAAAATATCTGGAGCCGTCAGCCCTGTTGATGTTGTGAGAGCCGAGAATGGGGCGTTGCTAGAACTAAACGCTGTTCCAGTTGTTGTTGTTTGATCTCCCTGATAGAACTGGCAGGTGAGCTGTGCGGTTGCTTGGCTGGTGTTCGTCGCATTGTCAAAGCTTGCCTCAGCATAAAAACTGAACGAGCGAGACGCTGATGATGGAACAGGCACATAGCGCGTCAGCGTGGCGCTCTTACCAGTCAGGGTGCCGCTTGCAATCGTGAATCGCAACACATTGCCAGAGCCTGCACCAGAGTCAGCGACGATAGCCGCAGTGATCGCGCCTGCACTGTTGACATCGGTGAATGTCCAGTACGGCAGTGGATTGTCTTCTGCAATGGTTGCGGTCGCCTGATCCGGTGGAATGGCAAAATCGCCATTCGCTACACCAGCCTGGATTTCGCGTAACGCAGCTGGACCGAAGAGCAACGACGTCTCACCATCGGTATTATTTGCGACGAGTGGTGCGCCCTTGTCGTTGTTGACGCCGCCTTCATATGCAGCAAGGCCAGTGACGTTCGTGCCGTACTTACCCATATCAATCCGCTCCAATCAATACGCCGAGACCCTTGAGGTACTGCCGACGATAGTCTGCTTCGATCTCGTACTGCACCTGATACGTGCCGCCACCTTCAGCGAAGCGCATCGTGACTGACGGAATGTAAAGGATCACGTTCGACAGATCAAGGCTCGGCGCATTGATCTTGACGTACTGCCCTGGCAGCCATGCCTTGATAAGAGCGTATGGTGTTGCGGCCGCAGCTGCATAGCCCTGGCTGTAACCGTACGACCAGTCAGGGTTTGATGTCTGGCTGAGGCTCGCTCCGCCAACCGTGAATGAAACGGTACGCACTGGCTTGCCACGCGTGACCATCGTTGCACGCGCGAGCGAGCCAATTGTCGCGCCACGATCACTGAGGTTCTTGACCTTAGGCGCACTGAATACCTCATGTGGAAGCGGACCATTGCGCGACGCCTGACCAGCGCCGTTGCGGCTATAGGTTCCGGTGTAGGTGCGGAAATACGGATCGTTGGTTGGCGCGCTTGGATACGCGCTGTTGCTGTCGTATCGAGCGACCGTATCCGCAGCTTGAACAAAGATGCCCTTGACGATCTGCGAATGATCCAGATTGACGCTGAGGCCGCGTGCCAGAATTCGCGTTGGCGTAGTCGTACTGCCAGTCTGGACGTTGGCAGGATCAGTCACGATCTCTGCTGGTGCCGTTGCATACGTCGGAGCCACAGTCTTTGGTCCATAGTTGAGACGGCCATCCCCATCAATCCAGTAGCGGTACTGAACCTCTGCCACGCCGCCTGCTGCCTCTGCAATCTGGTCAAGCGCGCTCTGAAGCGTGGCCGCCTTGAAGGATTGCTTGCCAATTGTCTGCGCTGAGCCAGTGAAGATGGCACGATTACCGCTCACGAGTGAGGTGTCCAGAATCTGACGTGTTGTTGAATCGTTGACCTGATCGTGGATCTTTGCCAGCAGCGCATTGACGTGAGCCTGGTCAGTTGATGCCGTGCCTCCCTGCGTGAATGAGTCCATGGAGGACTTGACGTTGATGTTGGTCTTGGGATTGCGAACGATGGTCTTCTGAAGCCAGCCGTCAGCATCTTCAACGCTTACCGTTGCGCGCGTACCAATGCCGTTCTCTAGCAGCTGCGCATCAATACCGCTGATATAGCCAAGAAAGAGTGGCGTCGTGCTGCTGTACCGGCTATCAAAGAACTGGACGCGCGCATTGTCGTAGACCGCTCCTGAGCGCCACCATGGCGATGTGCCACTTGGCGTCTTTGGCTCGATAACATCGAACGACATAGAGCCACCACCGCCATCGCCTGAGAGCGTCATCGTCAGGCTGCCAAGATCAACGTATGGCGTGGTCGTAGCAGTTGGTGATGGAAAGGTGAGCAGGTCTCCGCCAGTGCCTGCGCCAGTGACTCCTGCAACGATGAGCGTGAACGGATTCGCCATTATGGATTGCGGCCCTGTCGCTTGAGTCGCGTGATTGAATCGCTAACTACCGTGTCAACTTTGCCAGTGCCAATATATACATTAGTTGTTGTTTGTCCTGGCACTGAAGCGCCAGGAAAGAACAGCATCCGAACAATGTTTGACTGACTGTCTGTTCCAGTCGGTGCGGTGATCAATGGTGTTGTTCGATTTTTTAGATTGAGACTTTGAGCAAGTTTAGCGAGTGCGTCCGCCATTTGTCCCTGTTTGATTGATTGATCAATCACAAACGCTGAAGCGACAATTGGAATTGCAGCCAGAAGAGCAGTACCAACAATCGCTGAAATGCTTGCAGTAGCGGCAGCAGCAGCACCTCCTGCTGCGGCTGCACCACCAGCGGCACTAGCCGCAGCTGCGGTAGCAGTTGAGGCAGCCATCATTGCACCAAACTTAGTAACGGCAGCGGCGACGAGTTGGCTAGTAATGGCACTTGCAAGAGCCGCAGGAATCGTTGCGGCAATGTTTGCCACAATCAATGCGGTGAATGGATCCATGCCATCCTTCACTAGGTTGGCTATAATCGCGCCCTTGAGTCCACCGAACGCTGCGCCAATGCCTGAGACCAAGAGCGTGATCGATCCACCTGGTCCGAGCAGGTCATCAGCGCCCTTGCCGATGCCAGCAATCTTGTCAACGAATCCTTCAATCGCTTTGAGCGCTCGTGGCACTCCACGCTGAACCGCATCAAACATCTGTGGCAGTTTGTCGATGATCTTGTTGACGATAATGTCAGCCCACTTCTGAAGCTGTGGCGTGTTTGCCTTGATCGTATTAGAGAGTTTCTCGATATACGGATTCAACGCCTTGAAGAGTTTCGCAACGGCTGGAAGGAAGGCCTTTCCGAACTGTTCCTTCAGTTCAGACGCACCAATCTTTAGCGACTCAAACGATCCGGCGACCGTATCTGCATAGGCTCCTGCTGCACCCTTGGTCTTCTTGAAGAGCGCGTTCAGCGCCTCCTGACCCTTGATGCCCTTCTTCGTAATACCGAGTGAGGCGAGCAACTTGGCACCGCTTCCTACATACGCCTTACCTACGGCAATGGTTGCATCGCCGAGAGACATACCAGTCGTGCGTGCCAGGTTCATTGCAATGGTCTGCATCTTCTGCGCCACTGCGTAGTTTTTAGTGAATCGTGTGCTGGCCTCTACGGAGGCACGGACCTCATCGTCCGTGAAGGCGAGCTTCTGACCAGCAACGATCTGCTTCTCTACGGCCGCAGCGACAGCCTCAGTTGCGAATCCGCGCGCCTTGAGCGCTGCGTTGAGCTTCGCCGTAGCTTGCTCATCGAGCGCGGCATCCTTGATGGCAGATGCGGTGAATGCGCCAACGCCAGCAGCGATACCGGCAATGCCGAATGTCAGTTTCTTGAAGTCAGAGCCAATGCCACTCGCCGTCTTGCCAAGGGTGCCAAGCGCCTTGTTGACCGTCTTGATGTTTTTAGACGCGGCATCACGAGCGCTGATCGTTGCATTGACTTGGACGTTAGGCATTCGTTACTCCTACCCTGCTCGGAGGTTGGACATATTCGGCTTGATGCCGAATACCTGTGCGTCTTGCTTCAACTGCGCAAGACGCTTGTTTGCCGCAAGCACCTTGATCTTGTCGCTCGCTTCTCGGCGGCGCTTGCCTTCAGCCTGAAGCGGCGTGAGTGGACCAATGAAGTCAGGCTTGTTCCATTGCCGGAGCGCCTGCTCCTGCTGGAACTTTGTTGCGGTGCCGTTGGCGTACTCGATCTCAAGACCAAGCACCTTATTGCGCATCGCTTCATCGTTGATCAGCAGGACAATGGTCTTCGCCATGGCGTCCTTGGCTAGTTGAATATTAGCCTCTACCGCCTCAATGACGAAGTTGTTGCCACGAATTCCTGGATGCTCAATGAACTTGCGGTCGGAGAAGAGATTGGCAGCAGTGATCTTAGGGATGGTGTGCGGCTTGGTTCCCTTGACGGCGAACCATGCGTACCATGCGTGCTTCTTGCCTGCGACTGGTCCGACGATGGCGCCTGGTCGAGTGATGCGCGAGCGACGACCGCGGACGCTCTTGGCAAGTTGACCGAGATCCTTGGGAGCCTTCTCGCGTACCGGCTTCGCCAGCGCACGCGCAGCGTTGACCGTAGCGAATTGCTCTAATTTGCGAACACCACGCCAACCAAGGGAATTGAGAAAGACCTTTTGGAGCGCTTCGGCTTCTGCTCGGACATTGCCTTGCAGCTGGATCTCGACTGTTCCCTTAGCCACTTACTTGCTCCTTGGTTGAATCTCGCAATACAAACCCCAATAGGTCATGAGGTCTTCGGCGGTTGCGGTCTTCAGTATCTCCCAAGGTGGCACGCCGTAGGCGGTGCCGAGTGTGTGCGCGATGATCTCAGGGCTGGTTACCACGACCGACTGTCCGATGGACAGCCGCTTGGCTTCCAGCCTTACGCGTTTGGGAGTGCTGAGATTGTGGCTGCCCACTTCTCCATCGCAGCCGTGATGGCCGTCACTGGAGCATCAAGGATGTCTTCGGCAGCGTTGCCTTCAATGTCCTTGAAATTGTGGCTAACAACCAACTTAGCGAAGGCTGCGAACTGGACGGCCGTGTCGCCCTGTAGGTCGATCAAGATACGAGCGCTTACGTTGCGTCGCAGCTCAATCGTCCAACCGGCATACGAGCCGTCCAGTTCAATCTTTACCGTGTCCATATTGACCCTCCTACTAGCGCACTAGGCGCTGCTTCTATCAGCCTGGTACCGCCGAGAGCGGCGAGTCAATGATCACTTGGATCGACTTGCCAGCGCCAGCCGCTACCGTACTGTCCATTGCCAAGCGGCAAGTGACTTCATTGACCACGACGCCATCGGTATCAGCCGAAAGTGGAACGACGTTCTCCACCGTCCACGAGCCGAGAATCCAGAGCCCATAGTTATCGCTGGTCGTGCCAAAAAGGCGCAGGAACTTCTGGCTGCCAATTGACGTGATTGGGAACGACGTCGTGGCGGCTGAGTTGCTCGCTGCCGTGAAGGTCAGCGTTGCATCAAGCACGCCAGTCAGTGCAGCCGTGGCTGCCGTGAGGCTTCCGTCAAGCGCCGTGATCATGCCAGCACCAGTCTGAATTGACAGATTGAAGTTATAGATCGACGCAAAGTCGGTTGCAGTCGGCGAACTACCAGCCTTCGATGGAAAGGATGGAGCCGTGCTCAGCTTCATCAGTCGGCCAGGGATGAGCGGATTCGTATTGATCGTCGTTGGATACGTCGCCGACGTGCTCGTCACAACCGTTGCAGCGAGCGTTGCGCCAGCCTGCACCAAGCCGTTTGCATCTGCCGACAGCGTGATCTCAGTTGGAACGGCGTCGCGGATGGTGTACTGCTGCACACCGTCAGTCACAAGGAATGACAGGAAGTCAAGCGTATCGACATCGCTCTGGTTTGGCGTCCACGTCCAGGTATACGGCGAAGCCGTACCGGAGGTGGTCGCGCCAATCGCCTGGAAGAAGATCGGCAGGGTGCGGAGCGACGCAGGCGACTCAGCGATGGTCAGTACCGGAGCCTTGGCCGTAATCGTTGGCTGGCTGGACTGAATCGCGGTGCGCTTGCCAACAGAAGTCGTCTCGCCAAGGTCAATCGTCACGCCCAAGTCGAGCGAGCCGATGGTCTCGTTGTAGAGCACTTCGCCTGTAGCGGTGCCGAACGTAGCTGCGGTTCCGAAAGCAGACTGCGACGCAACAGCGATTCGCGTCAGAGCCTTTGCGCCGTAGGTTGCCATTGTTTACTCCTTGCTCTACGCGGTGAATGCCACGGTGTCATAGACCGTGACTTCCGCAGTTGCCTGAACCGTCAGGTAGTCCTGATCGGCATATGTATCTGTGCCGAGTGTAGTACCGGTGACAGCGACCTGCACCGCGTTTCCACTAATCGTCACAGCTCCGTCAAAGGCTGTTCGCAGCCAAGCACGCCAAGTGTAAAGGTCGCGGTACTTCTCATCCATGCGCGGAATCGGCAGGATGAAGAGCACGCAGTTCACTGTTAGTACCGTCGTTCGATTGCCATTGCCAACCGTGATCTGATCGCCGCCAGGGAAGAGCACGGCCGCAGGCGTGACAGGCAAGCCTTCAGGTGGCGTCGCGTAGACCTTACGCAGCTGATAGCCGGCAGGAGGATTGACTGAGGCTAGTCGATCAGCAATGGCATCAAGGATTGTTAGGTCAGTCACTCAGGGGCCTCCTCAGGCATACGCTCGTTCTTGCCGATGATTTTTCCAGTCTCTGCGTCTCGGACGATCTCGGTGAGCATACCAGTCTCAGGGTCTAGGTAGGCTGGCTCAGTGATCACTGCCATTACGATACCTCCGCATACTTGCCAACCTGAGTAGCACTGGCTGTTCCTGTTGATGATGCGCTGAGGTCGGTGCGACCAGTTTGAGTGTAAACGGCAACGCCGGTTGCAGCGTTTGCTGCGCTAGATGTGCGAGTTGCTCCGGCAAGCACTGTCGGACCTGCAGTAGCAACGACAATCAACGAGATCCAGTACTCAGTACCAGCCGTCATTGTATACGTTGCAGGGTAGCCACCTGTCGTGTCTAGTGCGCGAGTGTATTTGGTATTGTTTGAACCAAAAATCGTCGTATCCGATGCTGTACGAGCGACCAGTGTGAACGTTGTTCCGCTGCGCGTGTAGATTCCATATCGAATCAGTGTTGGCGTTGTCGGCAAAGTTCCTCCACTGGTAAAAGAAATGTTGCTAACCGTAAAGTCTCTGTGAGGAATAAGAATATTGTGATAAATCGTTCCGCTTGTAATCGTTTCAGTTGTTGTCAAAATAAACTTTGGAAGGTTGCCAATAACTCCACTTGCGCCAAAGGTATATGCCTCCCATCCTGCCGTCGCGATGTCATAGGTGGTCTTGACGTTCTTCGGCGTTGCAGCCGTTGTGGTGCTTGTACTACTTGTGGAGTCAGTCAGTTGTAGTACGCCAGCCGCACTGGTTGATCCTGCGCTGACGCTGACCGTAATTGCAGTCGTGCCGCTCGTGCTGATTGGCGACGTGCCGCTGACGGTTGCGACCTTTGCATCCGCAGCATCCTTTGCTGCTTTTACTGCGGTCGAAGTAGCGGCAAGCACGCTGCTCGTGGTCGATGTGGAGTCGCTGAGCTGCACCACGCCAGATGCTGAAGTCGATGCGGCGGTGACGCTGATGGCTGGCGTCGTTCCGCCAGACGAGACAATCGGCGCAGTTCCAGTGACGCTCGTGACGGTGCCTGCTGCTGGCGTCGTCCACTGCGTGTTGTAGTTGGTTCCGTCAATCTTGGCGAGCACCTGTCCTGTGGTGCCGCCAGTTGGAACGCCAGCACCTGTAGCGCCGGTGGCACCGGTGGCGCCGGTAGCACCTGTCGCGCCTGTCGCGCCGGTTGCGCCCTGAATCCCTTGTGGGATCGTGAAGTTGAAGACGGCGGCGCTTGACGTGCCGACGTTTGTGACGCTCGCAGATGTGCCAGCCGCGCCAGTAGTAGTGCTGCCAGCAGCGATAGTCGCGGCTGCACCAGCATCGCCAGTGTCGCCCTTATCACCTTTAGCGCCAGTCGCACCAGTCGCGCCTGTTGCTCCTGTAGCGCCAGTCGATCCTGTAGCGCCAGTCGCACCTTGAATCCCTTGAGGAATAGTGAAGTTGAACACGGCCGCGCTTGAAGTACCGCTATTGGTGACCGTTGCGGAGGTGCCTGCTGCGCCTGTCGTCGTGGTACCAACAGCGACCGTAGCGGCTGATCCTGTTGCGCCAGTGTCGCCCTTGGCTCCTGTTGCACCGGTCGCACCTGTTGCGCCGGTGGCGCCAGTGGAACCTGTGGCGCCTTGGATACCCTGTGGAATGGTGAAGTTTAGGACAGCAGCCGTCGAGGAGCCTGAGTTGCTAACGGATGCTGAGGTGCCAGCAGCACCTGTGGTGGTCGAGCCGACGGCAACGCTAACGACGGTTGCGCCAGTTGCGCCCTGTGGTCCTGCGGCGCTGACATCAATCGTCTGCGTGACTGGAGCAACTGTGACGGTCTGATTGTTCTGCGTGACCGTGACCGTCTGCTCGGTCTTGGTGACCGTTACGCTCATCGCGTCACCTCAGGCGAGACGTTCGCCGATCCCTCCAACAGTCGAGTGACCACGCCGCCGCCTGAGACAAGTTCGAGATCCCACACGCCAGCCCACGGCGCTGTCAGCGCAGCGGTGACCGTTGCGGATGCGGTGATCGCAATCGTGCCAGCTGCGCCGCCGAGCACAATGTCACCAGCAGCGCTGGTCAGGCTGAGAATCGTTGCGCTCGCATCGTAGGTTGAGCGCACCTGCATTCGCGCCGTGTAACCAGTCAAGTTGACGGCCGTGCCGGTTGAGTCCTTCCAAGTAGCAGTCAGCGAGAGCGTTGCGCCTTGCTTGATCTCCAAGTCGTAGCGATTGCCCAATGCCATCAGCGTGCCAACCCTTCTCGTCGTCGATATGGCTCAAGAATCAAGGCGGACTCTGGATGCAGAGCGCGGCTCATGCGGAGGATGCCACCAAGGTCAGCAGATCCGATCACGCCGAATGGCGCAGTGCGGCTATTCCAGACAGCGCCTGCCTGGATGATGGCAGCCTGTGTGACCGCAGATGGAACGCTCGGCCATCCAAAGACGCCAACAACCTTGACGCCAAGGAATACGCCCTTAGGGAAGTTCTTGGTCCATTTCGCCGAGCGGCTGATTCCGGTGTATGCCCAACCATCAAGCGCATAGTTCTTTGGCGTGAGCTGGAAGTCGGTGCCAGCAGTCCACGTCGTTGAGTAGGTGCCATCGGCGAGATCGTCAGTGGTCAGCGTCGTGACGCTTACGAGATCATCGGTGAGGCAGTAGTCGTAGGCTTCAGCCGTGTAGTAGCGCGTCTCGGTCGCTGTGCCGAAGCCAGTCTTACGGTCACAGTACAGATCGATCAGCGTATCGGTTGCGTCCAATACGTTCTGGAGTGCAATGTCATCCGTTGAATCTGTGATCTGCACGGCCGCCTTGAACTGCGCGAGTGTTGCGTAGCTCATCCCTCATTCTCCACGATTTCTGCCACGTCAGCAGCCTCAACAGGCACGATGGCTGTCTTGGTGCTCTGCTTGACAGAAGCGCGCTCTACGTGGCGCGTTGGTGCCTCTGCGTCGACATCTGCAACAACCTCAGCCAAGCCAAAGCCGATCAGGCTCTCCGCCTCTGCCTTAGGCAGATCAACGATGGAACCAGCTGGATATTCACCGCGTCGCTTTGCAAGTCGAACGAGCATTGAGAATCTCCTTACCTGCGGTTCAGGGGAGCCGCCGAAGCGGCTCCCCTTCCCCACTAACTAACCGTCGCTAGACGATTAGGCGTTCTTGAGGAACTTGACAGCCGAAGGCTGCGCAAGGCCAGTCGCGCCACGGACCTGAACCTTGTACGAAACAAGGCCAAGGTTCCACGCGTACTCGCGGCTCGCCTCAACAGTCACGCCACCCACGATGACACTCTTGATCTGGTTGAGGTCACCGAAGAGCACAGCCTTGACACCGGTCGCAGGAGCGGCGATGCCAGGGGCGGTGTAGACAGGCTTGCCAAGAAGGCGATCAACGCCACCCTGACCACCTGGCTGGAAGAGCGGAAGGCTGCTCGACGTTGTGCCAAGGATCTGCCCAAGAGCGGTGTCGCTCATGAGGAAGCCTGACTTCGGCGCGTTGCGGTACTGCTGCTTCACCGAGTACTGAAGAGCAACAAGCTCAGCGTAGGTGAAGGCAACCGTGCCAGCAGCAGTTCCACCGGTACCAGCAGCGCCAACAACGGCGGTGCTTGCAGCGGAACCGTGAGCAATCGCCATCTCCTGACCAGCGGCTTCGCTGATCATCGCGGCAACGTCAAACGCTGCATCGTTGATAAGCTCGTCCGAGACCTGGACAAGAACGGCGTACTTCACAGGGGTCAGGCTCAGAGCCGAACCAGTGAAGTCATCTTCCGTGATCGTGCCGGCTTCAGCGACTGAACCAGCCGTGGTGCCGAGCGCCGATACCGTTGGGAACTTGATGTTGTTGCCGGTGGCAACGTTCATCACATCCACAACCGCAGGGTTGATGTATGGGTTGATCTGACCAGCGATGACGTTTACGCGGTTGTAAACGGACACTGGATTACCAAGACCGGTGCTGGTCGTGATGTCGCGATACTCAAAGGTATCAACACCACCAACAAGACCGATTGAGCGAAGGCGGTCATTGTCCGAAACGGCCTTAGGAGCCGTCGGAGCAACAACGGCAGCGAACTCGGCGCGAGCCTCGTCAGCAGCCTTGCGAGCCTCGTCAGAAGCCTTCTCTGCGCGGAGAGCCTCGGCGATAACGCCAGCCTCAGCGACGAGCTTCTCGAAGCGCGCCTTATCTTCACCCTCAAGGGCGATTCCCTTGTCGGCTGCCTCTACGGCAATGCCGCGAGCCTCAACCAACAGATGCGCTCGCTTGTCAGCAAGCTTTGCGATGTCAGACATTGGTCTGCATCCTTTCTCCGCACATAGGCGGACTAACTATTCTTTGCTCTCCTCGGAGGGTTGCTCTAGCGCGGACTCGCCTACTTAGGGCGGTGGGGCGCAGGCACGAGTCCTAGAGTGCGTCACCTTCTGCCGCTTCAACAGCAAGCATTGCCGCAGCGACGGATGGGTCAATGACCTTCTCCTGCTTTGGCGCGAGCTTCGAGCGGACAGCATCAATGACAGCCACTTCCTCGGTGGACAGTTCGCGTCCAGCCTTGACTGCTTCAAGTGTGGCGACCAGCGCCTCAGCCTCTACGCCGATCTTTGGCGCAGTGACTTGGCGGATCGCCGTGAGACCAAGGGTCGCAGGATAGGCAGGAGTCTGGCCACCGGCGGCAAGGATGCTCACCTCGAAGAGGTTGGCTTCCTTGATCGTGCGCTGATTGCCATCCCATGCATCCTGCACCTTCTGGAATCCGAATGACCAGCCTGCGGCTTCACTCTCGTGCGTCAGCATCGAGATCACCTTGGCTGCGTCTGGATCGGCTGGATCAAGTTTCGCCTCAACGCGAAGACCAGTCTCGTCCTCAGTCAGCGTTAGGCGGCCACTCTTGGTCGTTGCCAGAGCGCGTTGCTCGTCATGACCGAAGAGGAAGGCGATGATCTTCTGCCCTGCGGATGCGCGTGAGAGTGAGCGCTTGAATGCGCCAGGAGCGATGCGCTCCTCGAATGGAAGACCCTGCGAAGGGCTGTTCCATACGCTGGCATATCCGGTCACGGTGCGCTGACCGTTAGCGTCAGCCTCTCCGAGTCGGAACTCGCCAATCGGCAGTGAGCGAACTTCTTTCTCTTTCACGTCAACAATCTCCCTATCTTCAGATGCGATGAGACGATCTGCCCATGAGAGTACGCGATCAGTTGCTTCTGGATCAGTTGTTTCCACACCCCACAGGAAGCCTGCGACGGCACCTGGTCCAGGGAAGTCTTCGTTGTTTGCATCGCTGTTTTGTGGCACGCCTTCCCAATCGCCACGATGACGGCGAATCCATGCGGCCATGCGTACCAACTTCTCGGTCTCAACGCGACCGGCTGCGAGTTCTCGCGCCTCTGTGATTGTCTCTGGCTGCAAGCCATCGCCTGCAAGACCGTCCTCTACGAATGCCAATCCGCGAGCTGCGGCATTGCGCACATAGTCAGGAACGTCATAGACGGCGCGCTCCTCTTCGGCGAGATACTCGTCAGGCGTGTAGGCATCAAGACCGAGACCGCGAGCCATCTCTCGAACGGCTGCGTCATTGTCAATGGCGTACTCCAACTCGTCGCCGTACTGCTCCTTTAGGAGACCGTACTTGTACTCCTTGAATGCCAAGCCGGTTGCGAAGGCGCTGCCCTCAAAGTCATTGAGGTGAACCTCTTCAACGCCAGCGACCTTGTTCTCTTGCAGCCATGCGCGCGTCTCTTGGAGTCGATCAATCTTGCGAGCAGAGACGATGATGATCTGCTTATCGCCAGACATAACCTCTTCGTTCAGCGCATCGATTAGCGGCTGGTTTGGCTGCTCGTTCTCAAGGATGAGTGTGCCGTCCAGATCTACGATGACGTAGCTCACGCGTTTGGCTCCTTGCCTACGGTGCCGATATTGAGCGGCTTCCAGAACTCATTGCCACCGGCAGGCAGCGGCGCTCGGTCTTCCAGTGCGCGGACTTCGTCAAGACTCAGGAAGCCGTTGTTCAGTGCCACGCTGTAGGCGTCGTAGCGCTCTTTGGTCGTAGGTCGAAGCAGGCCGTCTAGGTTGAACTTGACGAACGTCGTGTTGCCAACGATCAGGCGCTGAAGCCCTGCCTCAATGCGAGCGATGAGCGGCCCAAGTCCAAGACGCAGCCACTCAATGCTGATTACCTCAACGCTGCTGTATGAGGTGTTGCCACCTGGATACTGCATGAGGTGAAGCGGCACGCCATAGATGCGAGCGATGGACTCAACGCCCCAATGCATCGTCTCAACGAGCTGCAAGTCGGAGATCTTCGCGCTCATCTGCTGGAAGTCTGCACCACCGGTAAGGACGGCAACCTTGTGCATCTTCTCTACGCCTTCGTGGCGTCGGCTGAATGATGCGCGGAGTGAGTCTGCAACGTCCTGCGTCAACTCGCCTGGCACCTTGATGACAGCGCTTGGAGCAGCGCCGTTCTCGTAGAACTTCGCGCTAAACAACTGCGTCGCAGATGCGAGACCAAGCGTCGTGCGGTGATGCTCAACAGGCGACATACCGCGCTGATGACCAGCGGTAGCGAAGAGCGGAATATGCACCATCTTGTCTGGACCAACGGTGAATGCACCAGCGTCAGTCGTGACGGTATAGAGCGGCACGCCCTTCTCGTCCACCTTGATATCCACTTTCTGCGGATCAAGGACGCGCGTCTCAACGACGTCGCCAAGTCGGTCGGTGAGGAACAGGACGAACGCGTTACCGTCTAGGAGCAGTGAGGATGTCAATGCATGACGGAACTGGAAGCCTGTGTAGTTTGGGTTTGCAGGGATAGGCTGGTCAACCCATGATGGTCGTGTGACTGGACGTCGAACGCCACGGTCGCGAATATATGCGCCAACTGGCAGGCTAGCAACAGTGTCAGCGTACAGCTTGACGGCCGCATACACAGCGCCAATCGATGTGGCGTTCTGCTGATTGATTGGAACACCGGCGGACGAATCTGCTGGCTTATCGCTGAACCATTGTGCGCCAGAGATGGTGCGCTGCTCAGAGAGCAGGCGGCGAAGGATGCTCACTTACGATCTCCTAGCGTGTAGCCGAGCGCAGCAATGGCTACGCCTGTGGCAATCAATGCGACTGGTACTGAGAATAGCGCCACACCTGCGATGATAAGTACGCCACCCACAATCTCAAGAATATTGCTGATCATAGATTCACCCACTCCACTTTCGCTATCTGTTTTGGTTCAACCTGCAAGAACTTTACACCCTGATACGCCACGACGGCAGAGACGGCCGCGTCAATGCGGTCAGGCGACGCCTTGTACGCCTTGGTCAAGACCTGCCCATAGCGCGTCAGGCGCGTATGCACATTGCTGATATGGCGAGCCAAGAGTGGATTGCCGTCATGCCGCAGCCCTTCGCCAGTCGCTACCGCCGTGAAGAATCGGTCTACGGCTGGACCCATGCGCTCAATCGTTGCGGTGGGGAAGACCGCCACGCGCTTGCCATACCGGCGCGTCCACTCCTCGATCTCGGAAGCCCACCCTGGAGGGTCGCAGAACAGCGTGGCGTTGTAGGTAGTCATGATCTGCTCAACGACGGCGTCCACCTCAGTGCGCGGCACCGTCCAGTCAGGGTCTCGGTTGGTGTCGGATTTCTCCCATGCCTTGATGAGGAAGACATAGCCGTCCATCGTGCTGCCAGTCAGCACCGTAGCGTCGCGTGCATACGAGCCGTCAAAGCCCACGCTGATCTGCTCGCCTGGCACGAGTACGCGGTCAGGATCTTTGAGTCGCGCCCATGCCTCTGCGCCAATCCAGCGGTCTGGCGGCTGCACGAAGCGGTTCAGGTGATAGCGCTGCCACTCATGCATCGGCACCTCGTTGGCGCGTGCGAGCAGTCGATCAATGTCTACGAATGCCGGAGCGCTCGGATTCGCCTGTTCAAGCGCAGCCCTGCGGCCAGCGTCAGTCTCTAGGTCGTGGCTATCAGCAGCAGCCCACCACTCGACTAGGAAGCCAGGGTCGGAGACTTCGCCAGAGGCGATCTTCTTTGCGTAGGTCAGCATCCGGCCGAGCAGCGTGTTCTCGTCGGAGCCTGCGGTCGAGATGTTCAACTCCAGCGCCTCGGCTCGCTTGGCAAGTGAGTTAGAGAGCACGAGATGCACGCGCTCTTTGTTGCCTGTCCACTCGTGCAGCTCGTCCGCAATGAAACAAGTAGGGCGTCCACCGTCATTGGTACCGGCTGCAGCAGCCACGCGGTACATACGCCCTGGACGATCTTTGATCAGGATCTCGGTGTCGTAGACCTCGAAGTGCGCAGCGAGTGGACCCTGCGTGAGCATGATCCGTGCGGTGCCAAAGAGCAGGTCAGCCTGCTCGAATGATGCGGCTGCGATGGGGATATTTGGCGAGCGTGGAGCCTTTGGTCCAGCCAACTCAGCCAAGGCAATAGCAGCGAGCAGCTCGGTCTTGCCGTTGCCCTTTGGTGTGCCAAGTAGCGCGCGCTTGACGATGCGTCGTTCGGTTTTGGCATCGTACTCGTACAGACGCCAGATGTAGGCGCGCTGCCACGGCTCCAGTCGAAACGGTTCGCCGAACTTGTCGCCCTCACCGTGGACTAGGTTCGTCTCAATCCACCGGCAGACCAGCCCACCCCACGACGGTGGAGGTGGACTACTGATCGGCGACGAGTAGAGCGGCCTCTTCGGTGACGCCTTCGGCGTCGCCTTGATCAACGTAGCGTGGGTCTTCCTCGCTGTTGGCTTCGGCGACTGCGGCGTTAGCGATTCTGGCATTCAGTTCCTCCAGGCTTCTCGCGGCTTCACCGTAGACGATGCCGAGTTGCAGCCCTGCCTTAGGGTGCAAACCGAACCGATCCTCTAGCTGACGGATCTCTGCATCTACGGCCGTGCGTTGACGATACATCGGATTCAAGATCTTCTGCCCTTGTGAGCCAGTGGTCATCGGCTCCTCGCGCAGATAGATGTCCATTCGCTCGCGCTCCTCGTACATCGAGAAGAGCCGCTCAAGCGCAGGGTACTGCGCAGGCTGAACGACCTGAGCGAAGGGCGATGACCAGAACACTTCCCAAGATTTGACCCAACGCTCGGTCAGATGTGCCGGTGGCGTAGGCACTGAGCGTGGATCTACGGCGATTTGCGGCAGCACGCCAAGGTCTTTGGTCGCTCGGTTCTGCCGTTTCTCAGCTGGTTTCTTGGCGCTCATAAATAAATCTCCAGACCCTACGCAGGCTCCACACCGTACACGAGATTGACGAACTCGTCGCTGGATACCGTAGCACGCTCAACGTTTAGAATTCTGACCGCCCCTCCCCTTGAGGTCACGGTCGCGCTTCGCCCACCCCTTGCCCTTGTAGACCACGGCGCTTGGCGTGAGCTGCAAGATCATCCATGGTCCGCACTCGCAGCGCGGAGTGACTGGCTCAAAGCCAGACTGCAAGCGCTCTTCAATCCGTCCGCAGGTCGGACACTTGAAGCTATAGAGCGGCATGAGGAGTCCAGTCTGCGCCAGCCCAATACGGCTTGCCTGCCTTGCGCTCTTCAGTGCGGCGGCAGTAACTGCACTCGCCGCAGGTTGGAGCGTCAGGCACGATGGCGCGTTGACAGAGTCTGCACCACAGCACACGGCTGCACGGTCTGCGCTTCCCTAGTCCACGGATGTCGCCAGGCTTGCAGAGATGCTCGATCACTTCTTGGCTCGGCGCGCGGCGCGGTTCATAAGCTGTGGCTCTGGCTGCTGGATGCCGAGCCGGATCTTGCCTGACTGGACCGACTGGAAGAGCGGCTCCCACTTCTCCTTGTAAACCGTGTCAGCGTCGTACTCGTTCATCGTTGCGGCTAGGCGTGCGCGGTCAACCGTGCCAGCCTGCGTGTTCCTGTAGTTCTCGCAGAGCGCTTGGTAGATCTCGATCACATTAGGAATCATTGCGAACGACTCGTGGAAGTCCTCCCAATGAACCTGACCATTAACGACGTGACCGTAGTCACGCACAAGCTCTGGCTGCGCGGTGTGATTGCTAACGATGACTGGAGTGCCGACGGCCTGAGCCTCAATGACTGGTAGCCCAAAGCCCTCAGATCGAGAGGCTAGGAGCAGCACATCGGCGGAGCGCATTAGTCGAGCAACGGTCTCTGCCGGTACGCCTGCACGCATCTGCACAGAGTTCACCCATCGGATGCGATCCTCTGGAGCGTTGAGCGACTTCAGAAGTGGGATCAAGTTGATGCCGTCCATATGGCCCCATTTGTCGGTGTGCAGGTACAGGTAGGCATCTTCGTGACCAATCGCAAAGATGGTCCAGGCGTGGAGCATCTCAGGGAACGACTTGCGCTTTCCCTTGTTCATTGCGGTGATGATCGTGAGGTGCGCGTCTTCTGGCACTCGGAGAGTCTCGCGCATTGGCTCTACGCCGCTGTGCCAGATTGCGCGGTCGATGGCGTGAGGAATGTAGGTCAAGCGGTCTCGTGGTACGCCAGCCTCCAACAGAAGCTGCTCGCCATTCTTGCTCATGGCCACGATGTACTTGTTGCCACCCTTGATGCACCACTCCGCCACGCGGCGTGGCACAGGCGAGTGATCCACCGGCACCCAACAGACGAGCGGCAGGTGATGCCATGCGTCAGCGACGCCAGTCCAGACATCAAAGAGCGTCAAGCCGAAGCCACCATCTCGCGCAGCCAGCGCGATGTTCTCTGGTCCTGAATCGTTGGCGTACTTGAGCAAGCCCTCTGCGTAGATGTTGATGCCGTTCCACTCCATGTTGACTGGAGCGCCGTAGTTAGCAGCCACGCTGAAGTCATGACCTGCTTTGAGTGCGCGTAGTCCGAGCTGCGCGATCTGCGTGCCATAGCCGGTCGGTGCCATGGGCGTGTTAGAGACTGCGACGATCTTTGCCATGTGTCCTCCTACTTGTGCTTAGTCACTTTGCCGTGACAGATCCTGCATAGCGTCCGAAGCATATACGTCGGAACGATAAGAGCGCCACCCTCCGACAGTGGCACGAGATGATCGGCGCTGAGTGGGTTGCTTGGGTTGCCATCCCTCTGGCCGCATAGTTCGCAATAGGGAACCTCCTTGCGCTTCTGGATGCTGAGCCGGCGCCACTCTGGCGTGTGATACGGCGAAGGTCCACGGTTGCGTGCCCACTCGCTCGCCTTGAGTGGTCCGCAGACGTTGCAGCGGTTGCCGTGCGTTGTGAGCACGCCACAGGTCAGGCATGGTCGCTGTGTCCGCTTCACGTCTTAGGGAAGTTTGGCAGGCTGAGATATGGCGCGATGATGCGAGCAAGGTGCTCAACCGTGCGCTCTTCGCCATCTTCAAGCTGCGGCTCAATGACCGCCCACGCCAACTTGCCGAGCGAGTCCTCAAGGTTCTCGGAGATGCGTGCGTAGCGTGAGACCACCAGGTGCATCAACTCGTGCGCCAAGATCAGGCGCTGCTTCTCTGGCTCCTGCTTCCAGAAGTCGAATGCGACGCGCAGGTCAGCGGTCGGAGCCTGAGCGTGCGCTTCAATGTCAGCCCATGCGTCAACGTCGGACGCGGCCTCAACGATCGTGACCTCCCAATGGTCAAGACCCATGACGGCCTGTGCCTCGGTGACCCACGCCTTCATGACGGCGAACTTGTCCTGCTTAGCCATTCGCCCTCCTGTCGTGGTGGAGCAGGAGTGGAGTTGCACCACTCGTACCTCGCTGACCGGCAATAGCCATGATGGTCGTGCGAGCGTCTACGCTGCCCCAAGGTAGGCCCTGCCGATGGGAGGACACCACCGGCAGGGCGAGAGACCGCAGCGCCATAAGGCGCGCGGCCGCACAGGAATCGTAGCGCATCACTTCTTCACCTTGAGTGGAAGATGAGACACAGGACGGAGAGGGCAGGCGGCGTCCCAACAGGTCGGCGTCTTGGTCTCGTCGGCGCCAGCGCAGTAGTTACACATCCGCTCAATCGCGGTGACGTAGAGGCGCATTCGGTCAACTGGCAGCGTGGCTGCTTCGCCTACTTGTGCAGCTCGTACCCACTCGATGTCGATGTCCTCAACGAAGGTGCCGCCGTAGTAGCGCTCGCGCATCCAGTGAACGCTGCGGCCGTAGTTCGGCATCAGGTTGAAGAGCGCGTTGAGTTTGATCCCTAGCGATCCACTCCATGCCGAGCAGGCGAGTTGGAACTCTCGTTGCAACTTAGGCACTTCACCTCGGTGATGGTCACCGCCAGCACGCCTTTGCCGAGCGGCGCGAGACGAGAGAACGCGGCTGGACTTAGGTCGATTGCTCTGCTCTTGCTTGTCCATGGCTTCTTTAGATCCCTCCTGCACCCTCCGGCGCACTCATCTCTTACCCACACCACAACGCAGCGGCTTGGCTGGTCAGCCCTGCACACGCGTACCTGATATGGCTTCGCATAGTACGAGAAACTCGCCACCGCTGCATACCAGACCTGCTCGCCACCTCTGCCGCCTTCTGCGACGGTCAGGTATGGCACGCAAGCATCTACGCGTCCAAAGTTTGTTACGCCCTTCGGACAGTGCGTGCCGTACCAGGTAGCGACGCCATGCGTCGGTACGCCGTGCGGCGTTAGGTCTGGTCCTCCACTGCCAGTTAGCAGCGACAAGGCCAGCAGTGCGGCTATCAGCTTCTCGGCCCTAGCAGGTCGATGAAGTCCTCAAAGTCAAGGATGATCATCGAGCGGCGCTTGGTGCCAGGTCCAGGTGCATCGCCCACAACCAGCGCGGCGATCTGGCTGCTGTTGCCCTTCACGGATCGAAGCCAGCCGTCGTAGCGCTCCGAGTAGGAGCCATTGCCAACCTTGCACTGGATGACGATCCAGTCGGACATGACGTCGGTCTTGCCGCCGTACTGGCCGACACGGACGCCACCAATCTTCTCGGCGACCTCACGCTCAAAGGCGTTGCCCTTGTTGCGTGCGCGCTTGCCGCGCATCGCCTTGTCAGCGTTCTGCTGATCGATATCTAGGTCGCTCATCTTGCTCACTTTCTCACCAGCCGTGCGAGCAATGCCTGCCCACCATCTGAGAGTGTAAACCGCGTGGACTGGATCTCGATATGTCCAGCCTTGAGTAGGTCAGCGATGGTTGCGCGGTTGAAGATATGCTCGTTGAGAAAAAACCAACCCTCCGGCGCAACAGCATCGGTGTAGCGGATGCTTAACTTGGCAAACTGGCGACCAATCTTTGGGTCATAGCACCACGCATCTGCGCCATCCTGAACGCACCGAATCCCTTCGTCTAGCTCAGGTGTGAGGATCTCGATCTGGCTCATTTAACGCACGCCTTGTGCCGCCACTCAAAGCGACGACCCTTCTCGTGAATCACTAGCACGCGCTGACCAGGGAAGACGATCCGCTTCGGATCAGTGTAGTCAATGAGCTTGCCGCACTCGGTGCAGTTAGTGACAGTCCATACCGGCGGCTTGGCCGCACCAGCGCGTTTGGTCTTTACGCCTGCCATTGCAACGCCCTCCAGATCCAGACCACTGTCGCTGCCGTAGTGAGCAGATAGATCATCGACGGTGCGATGCCCTGCCGACGCTTGATGCTAATCGGCAACGACGCGAAAACGATCAACGCGAGCGCGCTGTTCAGCACGACGAGCGTCACGCCAATCCAGTTAAAGCCGCTCATAGGTCACACAGCCCTGACAGCAGCGCCATCCGATCGGTCGCTAGTTCTACAACCTGCTCAATGGTCTCGCCTTGAAAGGTGAGTTCCGAGCCTGCCGTGTCGATCAGGACAATCGTCCAGATGGCCGGATCGCCAACGCGTACTAGGCCGTCGTAGTGATAGCCGAGCTGCGCAGCGCGCGTCTCAAGTTCCGTCAATGCAACGTTGCTCACGATTCCTCCTCGTAGGATGACTGCCATAGACCGTTATTCACCATGTGCTTCCGCAGGATTGCGTAGGACTGATCGGCTGTCAAGTCTGTCGTGTCGATCTGGAGGTCGTACTCCGTCTGGAGATAGCCAAACTCGGTCACATCGCTGACGCCCTGAAGGACGCCACGACGCTGTGTGCGCGCCTCGGCCGTCGCATGGACTCGGACGATGACGATGCCAGGGATGTGATGCCGGAGGTAGTGCGCCTCTAGCGGCAGTCGGACGTCATCCACCACCACAAGCCGATTGGAACTCTTGACCTTGAGGTACTCGGCGTGCCACGCCTTGATCCAGAACGACGCGTCTAGATCTCGGAGCTGCGCGCCAATGTCTTGCAGGATCTCGCGACCTGAGACCTCAATGTCTAGACCCATGCGGCGCTGGCTGTACTTCTTGCTCTTGTCGAAGTCCTCTCCGTAGCCAAGAGCCGCCACTGTGCGGATCGTCTCCGCGATTGGCAGGATCGTGTACGGATGCACGCGACGCTCCTCCAGCATTTGCGCGAGCGTTGACTTACCGGAGCCTTGCGGCCCTACGAATGCGATGT
>Ga0214921_10002622_pt1 | contig 28956 bp, 38 predicted proteins | sample LL1505_MetaG_FD_177992 | JGI IMG/M metagenome (GOLD analysis project Ga0214921, IMG submission 177992) | Freshwater microbial communities from Lake Lanier, Atlanta, Georgia, United States - LL-1505 | ecosystem: Environmental > Aquatic > Freshwater > Lake | place: USA: Georgia | collected...
GTACTTCCCGATAACGTTGTTATCGTAGCGGCAGGTAATCGTGATAGTGACAAAGGTGTTACATATCGTATGCCGATGCCTCTCGCTAATCGTTTCTTACACTTAGAAATGCGAGCAGATTTTACAGCATGGCAAAACTGGGCTGTGAACAAAGGTATTCACAAAGACGTTGTGGGTTACCTGTCATTCGCTAAACAAGATTTGTATGATTTTGATAGTAAATCTAGTTCACGTGCGTTTGCTACACCTCGTTCATGGTGTTTCGTTAGTGACTTGTTGAATGATGAAGATGACACCGATACTGATACATTGTTCAATTTGATTTCAGGTGCTGTTGGTGAAGGTCTTGCTGTTAAGTTTGCGGCACATCGCAAAGTTGCAGGACGCATGCCAGAACCCTCTGATATCTTGTCAGGTAAAGTTAAAGACCTTGCTGTTAAGGAAATCTCTGCAATGTACTCATTGACAATTTCAATGTGCTATGAATTGCGTGATGCACTTGAAACAAAGAAAGTTTCTAGTAAAGAGTTTCACACAATGGCTGATAATTTCTTTAGTTATATTATGGCAAACTTTGAAACTGAGTTGGTTGTAATGGGTGCTAAGATTGCACTTAAAACATATAAGTTGCCGATTGAACCCTCACAGTTGAAAAACTTTGATGAGTTTCACAAGAAATACGGCAAGTATATTGTAGAAGCAGGTAATTAATTTTAGAGTTTTTGGGTGAGTATAGTGTGAATATATTCACCCTTTATTAATAAAGGAATAATATGTCAGGTAAAAAATATTTTTATGCTTTGGGTCAAAGTTGCCGTGATCGTGGATTGACTAAAAGTCAAGCTGAGGACCTTTACCTTAAAGGAGCCTTAGATTATGCAAGGATTTACTTTGATAAAGGTTATCGTAAATTATCAATGTAATTTTGACAATTAATACATTCTCTGTTACAATAGAGACTTATACAATAAAGGACCAATATGAGTGAAGTAATTAATCCCAGCAAAAAACGTAGTCATAGTAAGAAATTTGATAATCTTGTAGGACCTACAGATAGTAAAATTGATCACCAAGCACGTGAACGTTTGGTAACAGCACGTATTGGTTTGTTGTTACGTCATAGTTTTTTCGGTAATCTTGCTACACGTATGCAACTTATCAATGCAGATGAATGGTGTAGTACAGCGGCAACAGATGGATTGAAATTCTATTATAACAGTCGTTTTATTATGATGCTGAAACCCAAAGAAGTTGAATTCTTAGTTGGGCATGAAGTGTTACACGTTGTATATGACCATATGGGTCGTAGAGGTACACGTGATCCGCAAATGTGGAATATTGCTGATGACTATGCTGTTAATGCAGATTTGAAACGTCATAAAGTAGGTGAGTTTATTAAGACTGTACCTTGCTTGTATGAAACAAAGTATGACGGCAAAGCCGCTGAAGAAATCTATGATGATTTGATGAAGAATGTTCAGAAAATCTCTATTGATGATTTACTTGACCAGATGATTGATGATCACATGGATGGTGAAGGTGATAGTGACGGTGATACTGAAGGTGAAGGTAACAAAAAAGGTAAACGTCCCACAATGAGTCCCGAAGAACGTGAACGTGTTCGTCAGGAAGTTAAACAAGCAATTATCAATGCGGCTAGTACAGCAGAAGCCGGACAGTTGCCAGCTAACGTTGAACGAATGATTCGTCAACATACTAATCCAGTTATGCCTTGGCGTGAACTGATTCAGACAAATTTGACTAGTGCTATTCGTTCAGATTATAGTTGGATGCGCCCTTCACGTAGAGGTTGGCATATGGATGCAATTATGCCCGGTATGAATCCCGGTGAAGAAATTGATGTAGTAGTAGCACTTGACATGTCAGGTAGTATTAGCAACAGTCAAGCACAGGCATTCTTAGGCGAGATCGGTGGCATGATGAATAGTTTTGATGGATACAAGGTCCATGTATTCTGTTTTGATACTGAGACATATAATCCAAAAGACTTCAGTAGCGAGAATATGGATTTGATTGAAGAATATGAGCCAATGGGCGGTGGTGGTACTGACTTTGATTGTATCTTTACATACTTGAAAGAAAATGCAATTAATCCGAAACGTTTGATTGTATTTACAGATGGATATCCTTTTGGTAGTTGGGGTGATCCAGACTATTGTGATACAACATGGATAATTCACGGTGATAAGAATCCCAATCCCCCTTTCGGTACTTATGCTTTGTATGATGAAAAATAATGAGCTGGCTTGATTATATTATAATTTCAATACTTATATTGATATTGATCTGGCTTTTTGTTATTACCTTAATTAGATTTTTGGGAATGATAAAAGATGTCGATGATTAAATCTTGTGAAGAAATAATCATTTATGAAAGCCCGGACGGTGGTAAGACGGTCTACTCACGTAAGAGTGGGTCGTCTGACCAACATATGCTTAAAGAAGATACAGATAAATATCACGTTACTAAATGGTATGAGTGGAAAGAAATTCTTAAGTTAGCAGAAACAGAACCTTCATTAGCAAACGCAATTAACAAAGCAGAGATGTTATATGTCCTCCTCAAGAAAGAAAACTAAACACTATCTCGCAATGTGGCATTCACAAGGTCTTGAATGTTTATTTGATGTTGAATACTACATGGATAGATACAATGAATGGGAAAAGCAAAAGGTTGTAGCTATTCTGAAAGAAGCACGTATCCCCGATCAGCCTATAGGTATCCCATTGCAAATGCTAATCCTTCGTGCTAGAGCAAATAGCCAAAGAGCGTATGAGATTTATGAATTCAATAGTACTTTAAAGTATAAAGAATTTACAGAAGCATTTAATGATAATCCTCAACCCATTGTTGAATGGATTAGAGAAAACGGTAAAAAAGTCTATAGTGACTATGTTAAACAAGATAAGAAGATGATTGTATGATGTATATTGGTACGAGCCTCGGTGGATGTTTACTTAGCTTGATGGCAAACGAAGTGTCCGAGGATGATGTTATGTTCATTGTAACACGCACAATGTGTCCTACTTTTGACTCTTTTATGAATGTCGTAAAGCAGTATTACTCCGAAGGGAATCCTTATGCCCGTAATCCTGCACTATATGGATTAGGTACTTATCCGTTAGATGGTGTAGTTGAGCTAGCTACTAGGTTGTACTATGCAGGTAAAATTCATCAACCCAGAGTTTATGCTGAAGCAGGTGGTTTTGGTGTTGCATATTCTCATCCTACAAAATATGGACATGGTTTGTGGTTGCAGATTGTTCCTACTAATGATAACTCTACTCCTGCAGTAGTTGAAGCATACGAAAAGTATAAAATGTTGGATAACTTAACAAAATGATTGACTATCAATTAGACCCTATTACATGGTTTAGTGAAAGAGAACTGACATATACTCCTAAACATTTTGTAGTAACATCACAACCTTGCACAGATGAATCTAAACAATGGGTATTAGATAAATTAAGTGGTAGATTTTGTATAACATATCCTACATTAAGTAATAACAATAATCTAATTGAATTACTTACCCCTAGTTGTATAGCGTTTGAAGATCCACAAGAAGCAGTATTTTACGAACTTAAATGGTCATAAATGGGTAGATGGAAATTTTGTAAACAACAAATTTCTTATTAAATAACTTTAGCATATTACAAGGAGAACATAATATGAGTTTTACAAGACATGTAGGGAAACACGGAGACAGAAAAGTAGCTGTAATTTTCCGAGAAGTACCAGGCGAGCCTCATATGTGCTTGGTTACATATACCGAAACAATTAATAAAAATATACATGATTCACTAATTAGATGTATTGAGAGTGATATTGGTCAAAGTAGTGAGAATTTAGCCGATGCATTGAATAGAAACTATACGCAAGACGGGCGTCCAATTTTACAAGTTTTGCACATTGAAGGTCAATTAAAGAAGGTTAATACAGAACAAATTGTAATGACCCCGGCACCCAACACACGTATTAAATTAAATGAACTTAATAAAATACTTGACGAGATGAAAATGGGTGAAGATGCAGTTAAGCGTATGGCTGAATTAGATAGTAGTCGTGGGTTACAGGATCCAGCTGATGTTGCACGTAGAATGCGTGGCCCACAAACAAATTCACCAATCGTAGCATCAAATGACTTGTTAGGTGATGCATCGTTGGCTAAACAACGGTTAGAGCAAGCACAAAAAATGGAACGGGAAGCTAAAGGCTTGTTAGCTGAAGCACAACGTTTAACTACAGAAGCACAATCTTTAGATCCATCACTAGCTCCTAAACCAGTCAAAGCAACCAAAACTAAAAAGGCAGAGGTTGTACAAGAAGTAATTGCTCCGGCAAAAAGAAAATATACTAAAAAAGTAACTAATGTCGCCTGATTTTATTGATAAATGGGAACACATCCTTGAAGATATTGAGAAGAATAAAATACCAGTTGAATTTATTAAAAAATTAATTATTAAATTAGAAGGTAAAAAGCAACAAACGATTAATATTCAGAAGTTGCTACAACAGGGGTTAGATCCAGATCAAGTAGAGGATGCAGTAAGTAGAAAACTAAACGAACTAGAAGATTTAATAGTGAGTGTAGAATTTATACTTAATGTACAAAGTATTGCAGAAACAGTACAACCTGAAACAGATAGGCTTTTAGGTAAACTTTAATACAACTAAAAAGCCCTGATTGCTCGGGGCTTTTCTTATTAATGTGATATAATAATTTATGAAACAATATTTAGAATTACTACAAGATATATTAGATAACGGAGAAATTAAAGATGATAGAACCGGTGTTGGCACTCATAGTGTTTTTGGACGTCATATTCGCTTTGATTTGCGTAGGGGCTTTCCCGCAATCACTACTAAAAAACTTGCATGGAAAGCTTGTGTCGGTGAACTTCTCTGGTTTATTGAGGGCAGTGGTGATGAACGTAGACTGGCAGAACTTACCCACGGCACAGCAGAAGGAAAGGTTACTATCTGGACGCCAAATGCATTATCGCCGTATTGGAAACCAAAAGCGAAATTTGAAGGCGATCTCGGCAGGGTCTATGGAGTACAATGGCGTCATTGGAACAAATATCGTACAGAAAAAGACATGGGCGCGGCACACAAAGGTGGCACACGCCTCGCTGTTGACAAAACAGAAGTTGACCAATTGGCAAATCTCATTAAAGGATTAATTGAAGATCCTAATGGGCGCAGACATATATTAAGTGCCTGGAACGTGAGCGAGTTAGACGAAATGGCATTGCCCCCTTGTCACGTTATGAGTCAATATTATATTAACAAAAATAAAGAACTATCTTGTCATATGTATCAAAGATCGGTGGATGTTTTTTTAGGCCTGCCCTTTAATATTGCTAGTTACGCATTACTTACTCATCTATTGGCACATCATTGCGGTCTGAAAGTAGGAGAACTTGTAATCAGTACAGGTGATACACATATCTATAAAGACCACGTTGAACAAGTTAAAGAACAATTAACACGTGAACCATATCCATTGCCGACATTAATGTTAAATGCAGAAAAGAATAACATCTTTGAAATGACAATGGAAGATATACATTTAGAGAACTATCAAAGTCATGGCCCTATCAAAGCAACAATGGCAGTCTGATACTGGACTTAGACCTAAATATCAGGTACATATATCTGATACAGGAGAAGAGTCAGTATCTATTGCTCACGTAGTTCATACTATTAGAATGGGTGATGTTGAAGATCCTGATTTGTTTGCAGCACAGCCTATATATGAATGGCAACACACAGAAGCTGGTAAGTGGATAATGGAAAACTCTAATCCTAAACCCAGTTGGCATCGTCAAGTAGATTATACTACTTATGGACAACTATATCTGATTAGAGCATATCTAACACATAAACAATTAACATTTTGGAAGTTGAAATACGAATGAAAATATTAGTGACAGGTGGTCTCGGCCTTATCGGACATCACGCAGTTAATAAATTAGAATCGTTAGGACATGATGTAGTTATTACTGACACTCGCACTACATATGGCATTATTCCTCAATCTGAAATTGACTATCTTATGGGTGAACGTCTTAAGAAAATTAAGACAAACTACATATACAATATTGATATCAGCACAGCAGATAGCATTGATTGGTTGATACAAAAACATCAGCCTGCAATTATTATTCACATGGCTAGTTTCCCTCGTCAGAAAGTTGTTAACAGTAATCCAGCAATGGGTGCAAGAACAATGATGGAAGGATTAATGAATTTATGCGAATCAGCAAAGAAACATAATGTATGTAAATTTATTTATATCAGTAGTTCTATGGTCTACGGTGATTTTACTGATGATGTCACAGAAGATTACAATTGTAAACCACAAGGTCAATATGGTATTATGAAACTATCAGGCGAGCATATTGTTAAAGACTATAGCCGTCGTAATTGTTTCAGTCACACTATCATTCGTCCAAGTGCAGTATACGGACCACTTGATGTAGAAGATAGAGTTATCGCTAAGTTCATGTTAACTGCAATGCGTGGTGGCACACTTAAAGTTAATGGTGCAAGTGAAACATTAGACTTTACTTACGTAGAAGATGCCGCAGATGGTATCGTAGCAGCCGCATTAAGCTCCAACACAAACAATAAAACATATAACATTACAAAGAGCCATAGTCGTAGTTTATTAGATGCCGCAAACTTAGCAGTTAGTATTGCTGGCAAAGGTAATATTGAAGTCAAAGACAAAGATGCTGACTTCCCAAGTCGCGGTGCATTAAACATTGATCAGGCACGTAGAGATTTTGGATATGATCCACAAGTAGATGTAGAAGAAGGATTTCAAAAGTATTATGACTGGCTTAGTAATAGCCCATTTTGGTCTCAAAAGACAATACAGTAATTTAAGAGATGAGTTACTAGACGCTACAGACCGTGCTCTTAAAGACGGACAACTTGTAGGAGGTCATTATACCCGTTCGTTTGAAGAATGGCTAAAACATCGTACTAAAACAAAATATGCTATTATTGTACATAGTGGTACACAAGCATTAGAGATTATTGCACGTTGGAAAAAGATTAAGCATAATGAAGTTAGGGTAGAAAATCCAAAGATTAATATTCCTAATCTAACGTACCCGGCAACACTGAATGCATTCTTAACTGCTGGCTGGGATATAGAACTAGTTGATACTGATAAGAACGGTATTACTGAAATGGGAAACAGTGCCGGCGTGTATGATTGTTTGATGGGCTATGCAGGTCGTAAGCCATGGCCTAATGCTAGTTACTCAACTGCATATGGAATAATAGTTGATGGTGCACAACATTGGTTAGTGGCAGACGGTGATGTAGGTGGTGGAATGTCAATTAGTTTTGACCCTACAAAGAACTTACCTAGTTCAGGTAACGGTGGTGCTATTGTAACCAATGATGAAAAGTTATATCTTTATGCTTCAAGTTACCGAGACAATAACAAACCTTATTTTTATGAGGTTGGAACTAACAGTAAGATGAGTGAACAAGATTGTGCTCAAATTTTAGTTAGAGCAAAGTATATTGATGAGTGGCAAAAGCGCAGAAGTGAGATAGCAAAATATTGGTGTGACATATTTAGAGAGTTACCTTTAACTTGTCTATCAGATACCAAAGATCCACATGCTCATCAAAAGTTTGTAATGTATTTATCCGATAGAAATTCATTACATTCATATTTAAAAACAAATGGAATAGATAGTAAAGTTCACTATGAATATGTTTTGGGTGATCTCCCTACAGCAAAAAATCTTAGTAAACCTGACATGTTAAGCACTAGTGTAATGCTTTCTAGAGGTGTATTAAGTCTACCCATGTATCCGGAATTGACAGATATTGAAATACAATATATAGCGGATAAAGTAAAATCATTCTTTTGAAGCATAAATAAGGGTACTATGTGGATACTATCAATACTACCCGACGCCGCAATACATATAATCTTTATACTAGGTATTTTGGGCACAATAGCAGGATTCGTCCTAGGATTCATTCCCTTCATTAAAACCTACAAATTAGCAATACAAATAATTAGCTTACTTGTGTTAGTTCTTGGTGTATATCTTGAGGGGGGCTTAGCCGACTATAAAGAGTGGGAACTTAGAGTCAAAGAGATGGAAGCTAAAGTAGCACAAGCTGAAGCAAAATCAGCTAATACAAATGTAGAAATACAGGAAAAGATTGTAGAAAAGACTAAAGTGATCCGTGAAAAAGGTCGTGACATTATACAGTACATTGACAAAGAAGTTGTCAAAAAAGAAGAAGTTATAAAATACGTTGAAAATTGTCCAGTTCCTAAAGATATAATTGATTTACATAACCAAGCCGCTGAATTGAATAAGGGAGCAAAGAAATGAGATATCTCTTAATTGCTCTATTATTAGCAGGATGCTCTACTACAGTTCCTGTCACTCAAAAGTTCCCTAATGCTACCCCTGAATTAATGAAAAAATGTGAAGACCTCAAAAAGATTGAGGGTGACAAAGTAGCTATTACTGAAATGCTGAAAGTAGTCGTACATAATTATTCATTATATTGGGAATGTTCAGCTAAAGTAGATGGTTGGCAAGATTGGTATAACGCACAAAAGAAAATCTATGATAACATTGCAAAATAGTAGCATATTATTGGTTTGTTTATTATTTGTTGGGTGTGCATCAAACGATCATTATTCTATATATGTAGAAGCTCAGAAGTCATTAAGTAGAGATGCTACAGTAGCAGAAGCCGCACGTATTGCTGCCTTAACAGAATTATCTAAGAGTTCAGACAATGAAGTTAAGATACAAGCTATTAAAGCACTACAAGAAATACAGTATAATAAGCGTCAAATTATTATACAAAAGCCCAAGAGTTGGTTAGACTTTAGATAAATACTATATAAATTAGGATTTATTATGTCGCAAGAAAATATTGATACTGAAAGTTTACCATCTGGTGGTGATCCATTACGTACTTCTTTTGACAACAGCAACCTTAAAAACTTATTTACGTTACCTATTTCTAATTCAGAAGCAACAAATGGAACGTTAGTTGAAGTAGTTAATACTACCCAACCTGTAGGAAATATTAATAATATTGGAAATGTATATATTACTAACAAATTTGATAGTAGAGCAAACAATCCGGTATTAATTAGACAAAAAGCTAAAGTAACCAAGCCTATAATAGCACAAGCTTCTACATTTACTGAAGTAGAATCATTAGAAACTAATACCAGTACTATAACAGTTGGACCATATCGTAATCAAGAATATATTAACATTGGTGCAAGTCCCAATGATGGTAACGGAGATCCATTAAGAACTGCATTTAGTAAGATTAATAATAATTTTAGCAATTTATTTCTTACTACTACAACTACATCTACTGCATATACTTTGGGAAATGCACAGGGTCAAGTTATATTTGAAGTGCCTGTAGTAGAATTTTATCAAGGTGAATTTCAAATACGATCAAGTGATTCAGGAACACCTGACATGCAAAATATTACATTGACTGCAAGTATTACTAATAATCTAGCCGGTGTAAGATTCAGTGGACATTCAACATTATTTAGAGGTAATGCTATTTGTAGATATAATATGGATGTATCAGCCGGTAATGTTAGAATTTTGATAAATCCATTAGCAGACATAGGAATAGAACATTTTATAGCGGCATATATAACTTATCCAGATCAAGTAATTATATCAGGAATTGAGATTGCATTAAATGGATATGCTAATGGATATTTACTAGGCACCGAAAACAATTTAATATTAACGACGGAATCACAATGAGAGCAAAAGAATTTATAACAGAACAAAGATTGGATCAAGTTCATGATGGCTTAGATATAGCATCTCCGGCTCTCCCCAATACGTATGTTATTCCAGAGTTAAAAAACAACGACTTCTATAATTTATATCGTTTCGGTGTAGCAATTGCCGCAGTAAGAGGTGAAAGCGGAGACGATGATGTTCAAAATGGATTTAAACCTAACTTTAGAGCAGAAACTAGTTGGGGAGAACATCAGGTTGTTAGTTCATTTGATCCTAAGGTAGGAGAATTAATTGACAAGGCACTTAAAAAAGTACATATATCTGGTAAGAAAATGGTAAGTACTCCGGGAAGTGAAGAAATGGATGACACCTTAACTCAGTCACCTATTAAAGGATTTAAAGGATATAAAAGATGAGAGCAAATGAGTTTATATCCGAAGCTACGATCGGCAAAATAGGAAATAGAAAACAAATAGCTACAAAAGGTCTACATAAGTTCCGTGATGAAAACTGCGCCGACCGCACATATGAGTTGAACAGGATCATGATGGCTGCAGCCGCAACTGATGGAACTTTTGTACCAGAAATAGATGGCGAAAGTTGGGCTGGTAGATATAATATTGCAGTACCTTATACCCAACAAGAGCAAGATATGTTAATGATGGCATACAAAGCCGCAGGGTCAGATTATCACGATTTAAATAAGGGTGATCTAAAAAGTAAAGAGTTAGATAGTACCAATACTCAAAGTACTGTAAAACCCTTTAAAGGTTACAAAAGAAAATAATTCAGGGCATATCAATTAGAATAAGTAATAATATCAAATTACAGGATTCTAAATGATTGATATTAACAACACGCTTGACTTATTAAAATTAAAGTTTTACAACGAATGGCTTTACCAAGCCCATATATATGAAGAAGGTGACAGTCAGTTTCATAAACAACTTACTTCCCAAATCATTACACAATATATTGACCCGTTAAATATTCCAAAAACTGCGAAAATCTTAGATTTGGGTTGTGGCCCTGGTTATTTCTTAGATGAAATGAAACAACGTGAATATACCGATCTTACTGGAATTACATTAAGTCCGGGTGATATTAAAATCTGTGAAGATAAAGGTCATACGATTAAAACATATGATTTAAGTTTCTTACCACAAAAAGACGGTTATTTTGATGAAAGTGTAGACTTTATCTTTTTACGTCATGCATTAGAACATAGTCCATATCCTATCTTTAGTTTGATGGAATATAATCGTGTATTGAAACAGGGTGGTAAACTTTATATTGAGGTTCCTGCTCCTGATTGTGAGCGCAAACATGAATGGAATTTAAATCATTATAGTATTTTAGGTGAACAACAATTAGCTGCCTTATTAGACCGTACTGGTTTTGCAATTAATAAATTTGAAAACTTTGAATTTAGTTTAAATACACCCAATTCAGAAGATGCAGAAAAACCTGTATTAATGAAAGAAAAATACTATTGTATTGTAGCTACTAAAGCTAGACCACTAGATATCAAATAAAAACGATAAATACTCACTAACAGTGAGTATTTTTTTATGGCCTATCCAGAACCAACAGAAGTAAGTCCTTGGTACTTACGCAATATAACACAAGCATTAGCACTTGATGAAGCATCCGGGAATGTTTATGTCCGTACCGGCTTTACCGGTAATATTGTTATTGAGGGTAATGTTAATATTCCCGGCAATATAGATGCTCATATCTCAGAGATTGGTACATCCGGTAACTTAACTGTTCCTTATATGCCTATTGCAGGTAATATAACAATTGATACTGGGCAATCAGTTGGTATCAGTGGTAATGTTAATATTGGTACAATGCCTAACGTCAATGCGACCGTATCAGGAACAGTAGCAGTTAGTTCAATAACAGGTAATCTTGCTGGTATTACTGCAAACGTAACAGTAGTAGATGGCGGCGGAAGTATTACCGTAGATGGAAACGTGGGAATTACAGGAAATGTCAACATCGGTACAATGCCAAATGTTAACGCAAACATCACAGGTGGCAATGTAACCGTAACTCAAGGCACAAGTCCATGGATTGTGTCAGGTAATGTAGGAGTAACTGGTACTGCTAATGTAGCATTTGGTGGCACACAGCTTGATGCATTTGGTCGTTTGCGTGTCTCAAATCCAGTAACATTATTTGACAGTCAAAATAGATATCTACCCGGAAAACAATTTAGTAATGTAACTGCTACGGGTGGAAATGTAGTATATGTATCAAATGAAAGCAGTTTTAATTTAAACGTTAGTACTGCCAATGGCAGTAGCGCAATTCAACAAAGTAGATTTGTACAACCATATCAACCAGGTAAAAGTATGTTGATAATGGAAAGTTTCTGTATGAGTACATTAATTGCTAACTGCCGTCAGCGTGTTGGTTATTTTACTACAGAAAACGGAATATACTTTGAAGCAGACGGTACTACATTATATCTCGTTATTCGTAGCAGTGCATCAGGAGGTATTGTTGAAGAACGCATAGCACAATCTGCATGGAATGGTGATAGACTTAACGGTATACCCGGTGCAAACAATCCTAGTGGCATAACACTAAACCCAGCATTGACAAACATATTTTGGTGTGATATTGAATGGCTGGGCGTAGGTAATGTAAGAGCCGGATTTGTTATTAACGGTCAGTTTATTTTATGTCACACATTCCAACATGCTAATCAATCAGGCAACACTAAGGTCTATATGACTACCGCAACGTTGAATCCAAGATATGAAATTACTAACACAGGTACAACTGCAAGTAATTCAACATTCAAACAAATTTGTAGCACTGTTATTTCCGAAGGTGGATATACCCCTGCAACTACTGAAAATTATGTAAGTAGTGGAATAACTCCTACTAGAGTGGCCACAGCCAATGTGTTTACTTCTATAGCAACTATTAGATTGAATCCAGCATATACTGATGCTGTAGTAAAACCTAGTCAATTAGATTTGTTACTAACAGATGTACAATATGGACAATACCAATTGGTGCTCAATGCCAGTAATGTTGCTGGTCTTACTTACGCAAACATTGCCAACAGTGTAGTTCAGGCTAATACCAGTGCAGTTCAAATTGGTGATGGTACAGTGTTGTTTGGTGGAGTTACCAGCAGTAGAGATACTTTTGCAATTAGTGAAGAAATTTCGTCAAGACTACAGTTGAGCAGACAGGCAAATGGAACCCCCGACACATTAACTTTGTGTGTGGGTTATGGCAACCCCAATGCTGATTTACTGTGGCGATTTGGCTGGATGGAAATTACAAACTAAGTTTGTACCCAATAAATACTCACTATGAGTAATGCACCATCGTTAGTAAAGAATCCTTATACTAAAACAGTTTTTAAAACTGATAAAGAACTACAGGATTTTATCAAATGTTGTGACCCAGATACAGGTTATCTATATTTTATGGATAACTTCTTCTATATACAACACCCTACAAAAGGTAGTATGGTCTATCACCCTTGGCCCTATCAAGAACGATTGATTGATACCTATCATAGATATCGCTATTCAATCAGTCTGATGCCTAGACAATCAGGTAAATCAACTTCAGCCGCCGGATACTTACTCTGGTACGCCATGTTTGTGCCAGATAGTACTATTTTAGTTGCGGCACATAAATATACAGGTGCTCAGGAGATTATGCAACGTATTCGGTATGCATACGAAAATTGCCCCGATCATATCAAAGCAGGTGTAACAACATACAACAAAGGCTCATTAGATTTTGAGAATGGCAGTCGTATCGTTTCAGCAACAACTACTGAAAATACAGGTCGTGGTATGTCTATTACACTACTATACCTTGACGAGTTTGCATTCGTTCGTCCAAGTATCGCTAAAGAATTCTGGACAGCTATTACACCAACATTGTCAACTGGTGGTAAAGCAATTATCACAAGTACACCAAACAGTGATGAGGATCAATTCGCTTATATCTGGAAAGGTGCTAACAAGACTGAAGATGAGTTTGGTAACACAACTGAATTAGGTATTAATGGCTTTAGAGCTTATAGAGCACACTGGAGTGAACAGCCCGGACGAGATGAACAATGGGCTACAGAAATGAAAGCACAACTCGGTGAGGATCGTTTCAACCGAGAGATTGGTTGTGAATTCATTATTGCTGATGAAACATTAATCAATCCAAACACATTGATTGCAATGGAAGGTATGGAACCCATTAGTCGTATAGGGCAAGTGCGTTGGTATGAGAAACCAAAGAAGGGTAATATCTATTGTGTAGGATTAGACCCAAGCTTAGGTACCGGTGGTGACCCTGCTGCCATTCAAATCTTTGAAGCAAACACTACTACTCAAGTAGGTGAATGGAAGCACAACAAAACTGATATCCCGAGTCAAATCAAACTATTGGCACAGATAAACAAATATATAGCGGAATGTACTAATGAACCCAATAACATCTATTACAGTATTGAATGTAATGGTATAGGGGAAGCCGCTATCATATCATTAAGCGAATACGGGGAAAGTAATATCCCGGGTATCTTTATCAGTGAAGCGGGTAAAGGTCGTAGAGGATTCAATACTACAAATAAGAGTAAATTAGCAAGTTGCGCTAAGTTCAAAACACTAGTTGAAAGCAAGAAAATGACTGTAAATAGTCGTAGTCTTATTAGTGAAATGAAAGCATTTGTAGCACATGGTGGTAGTTATGCCGCTAAAATCGGTGATACTGATGACTTGATAATGGCTAGCTTATTAGTTACACGTATGTTACAGCATTTAAGTGATTATCATGTTAATTTAGAGACACAGATGCGTGACCACGATGAATACATAGCACCTTTGCCCTTCTTTGCGGTCATAAGCTAAGACAGAAAAGATAAATACAATATGGCTAAAAATCAAGAATCAATCAACCGCTCATTATTTGAGCTATTACGTAGTAGAGGGTATGCCCCAACACTATTAGATACTTCTGGTAAGGAAATTCCAGTACCAGAAGAAGCAGAAGTCTTTCAGTTTAAGTTTACTAAAGACGGAGAAGAATATGGCACAGTAACAGCATCTATAGATGGATTACACAAATTAGTAATTTACTTTGGTGATGATGTTGCTAACAGTGAAAAAGAAAATAATGGTGGTGATGATTCTTGGTACAAATTATTAAATCATTTAAAGCGTTTTGCACAGCAACACCAATTAAGTTTTGAAGTTAAAAACAGAGACCATTTAAAATATGATATGGCAAAAAGGGAACATATGAAAAAGCAAGAAAGAATATCAGAAGGCTACTATCCAATGGGTAAAAAAGCTAGTTATAATGACAATATTCCAACAGTTAAGATTGTTATTGAACATAGTCGTCAAATTGAAGAAGGTGAACAACGATATCGTAATGTAAACCGTATTTTCTTAGAGAATACACAAGGCGAACGAATTCTTGCTCCTACAACTAAGCCAGGTATTGCTCAAATATATGCCCGTCATCTAGCTGAAGGTGGTTTACCACATGATGACCGTTGGAATCATATTGGTAGTTTATGTGAAGAATATCAAAAGATGGCAGGATTCGTTCGTGCTACACGTAACAATCAATTCAACGAATCAGCACAACAGTTGGTTAATGAGGGTATTAACCATTATCAAAGTTTAAAAGAATCATTAAGCAAGATGCGTGGTTCACGTGGTTACAATAGTTATTTTGAATCATATACTCCTCCGTTAATGGAAGATGAAAGTGAAGAAAACAATTTGAACGAATTGTTTGTGCAAGAAACATTAGATCCACGTATTGAAAGTGTAATGCCAATATTAAGTAAGTTACATAAAAAAGTAGCTGAGATGAAAGAAGTTAATGAGTTAAGTGAATGGGCTGAAAGCTTAACTGAAGCGCCCGGCGCAGAAACATTAAAACACAATGATGATACTGAAGCTAGTAATCTAAAAGCATTTGATTTAGCTGAAGATGATAATTTGCAAGAACCTGCCATTGATGAGTTAGATGAATCTGATACGCAATCTAGTAATCCAGGTGGTATTCCAGAAGATGATTTAGATGAAGGTATTTTAGATACTGTTAAGAAAGTTGGAAGTAAAGTATTTGACAAATTAGGTGGTGGTAGCGAAGAAGACCTAATTAAAAAACTACAAAAATCAGCTGGTGTACCACAAACTGGTAAGAAGCCTGAACCAAAAGATAAACCAGTTGGTGAAGGTCTAGACGATGCTCATCAAGCCGATCAGAAAATCAACACTCCTGCAGTACAACGTAAAGAAAAAGGTGGTGATTGGAAAGTTACTACACAAGATTTAGCCAAAGCTGATGAGAAGAACATGACCAGCCAAGCTGGTATGGCTGCGTTGAAGAAACGTATGAACACTATTGAAGAAGTTGATATGGGTCAAGCTGATAGTTCATTAAGAAATAATCTAAAACAAAACAATGATAAAATGGATCACTTTACTGCGTTAGGTAAAGCATCAAAGAAAATGGGTCACGATCATTTTATGGATGTACCTGATGACAAACTTGAAGCACTTAAAGCAATGGTTAAGAGATTTAGATCCGGTGAAGAAGTTGATGAAAGTGCATTACAGGCATACTTGGGTGATAAGAAGTACGGTAAAGATGGTATGGATGCATTGCGTAAAGCAGGTCGTGATGATGCTAGTGAAAAGAAAATGCAAAACATTCGTGCCCATTATAGCGATAAAGAAGAACCTATATCTGAAGATGAATTTGCAGGTGACTATGCTACAGGTGAAGCAGGACAATGGCGTAACAAAGGTCCTAAAGCAAATAAGCCAGCAACGATCGGTGATCTAGTTGGTGAAGGTGAAGAGAAAGATAATGATACTCTTGATCCATGGAAACATGTAAATCCTAGAGTAGACAATCCTAAAATTAAGGGAACTGATAACCGTGCTAAATCTGCATATTATCCTACTCCTAAGCCCCCTGTTAAGAAATTAGATACACCATATACTAAAGAGTCAGTAGCAGAAGGTTCTGATGATTTGGCAAGAATATTAAACATTGCTGGAATTAAAAAATGAAAATTTCATCATTATTAAATGAGGCTGAAAAAACTAATAGCAGTACCTCTATGGCTTTGCCAATTGATAAAGATTTAATATATAGAGCTAGAAATAAATATCCTGGTTATTCTGCAGAACAGGCAATGATATTGTTAATTGCAGATGAAATGAAGAATCAGGAAAAAACAGATTCAACACAAAATACATTGATAGATACTCAGAAACGGGAGAATGAACGCTTAAGAGGATCTGTACAATCATTGAGCCAAGAATTACAAGATTTTGAACAACAATCAGTTGAAACCGATCGTGAAGTTGCTAGGTTGAAACAATTAAGTGGCATGTTAACTACTGGTGGTGCTAGTACACAGCAAAAAGCAAAAGTTAGTGCTGATGAATTAGAAAAACTTAACAAAGATTTGGAACAATTAAAATCTAAGCCCGGCATGGATCCAAAAGTATACAATGAATTAAGTGATCAACTTAAAATATTAAGTACAAATAAATCAACAGAACAAGCTGATGTTAACCAATTAAAAAATATGGTAAAAGATATTGAAAATCAAGCATCGGTTAATTATAAATCTGTTGCTAAAGAACTTAATCAAACTAAACAAAGATTGTCAGATAAAGAACAAAGATTTAAAGAATATAAAAGTAGTTTTAAAGATTATAAAAAAAGCACTACAGATAAACTTGAAAAATTTGGTCAAGAGATGAAGAACGAGTTAGACATTTCAAGACAACTAAGAGCCGGTATTCAACAAGATGCAGAAGATATTAATAAAATGAAGGTTGAACTTAGTCAAAATCTGGATCTTATAAATAAAAATATTGAAAAAATGAATATTGATTCATCAGATAAAAGTGTATCAGACATTCCATGGCTTGTTGGGCAAGACACACCTTATAAAAAACCACCAATAGCACAGAGTCCAAATAGTATACAAGAAAGTATAATTTATACAGAAGGATATAATGTTGTCCCATCTCGTCAATATCGTAACGCTAAATATAATGAATGGTTAATAAAACATTTACCTGGATTGTTTTCTATGTTTAAAGGAAGATATGCTGATGAATTAGCAGAAAAAGACTATACAGATAAACAAATAGTTGATACATTAGAAGAATATGTTCCTATGTTATACAATTTGGGTGATGAAAAAACACCACTAACTGCTGAACAAGTTAAACTTTGGTTGGATAACGTTAAATTAAAATTATGGGAACAACCAGTTCAACATGAATTGTTTAATGAAAGCCTAGAAAAAACATATGCACGTATGTTAGACAAAATAATTGGACTTCCCTACATCTAAAAAGGGTTAAAAATCTATACAAAAAAATGTGTTTACCCATTAACGGGATAAATACTATCGACATTGAGAGTTAGACATGCTATACTAACTCTTGTGTTAGTCGTTTCACAGGGAAGCGGTGAATATTAAAAAAAGAGACCATCTCAATTTATAAGGAAATAAAATCATGGCATCATTAGCAGAGATTCGTGCCCGTATTGCGGCACAAGAAAACAAATCAACATCTGGTTCAACACAGAAACAATCAGACAATTCTATCTATCCCCACTGGAATATGGACGAAGGCACAACAGCCACATTGCGTCTATTGCCTGATGCAGATAGCAACAACCCATACTTCTGGGTAGAACGACAAATTATTAAACTTCCATTCAATGGAGTTAAGGGTGATCCTAATGTTAAGCGTATTGAAGTTCAAGTACCTTGCGTTGAGATGTATGATCCAAAAGCTCAATGCCCAATCTTAACTGAGGTTCGTCCATGGTATAAAGATGAAACATTGAAAGAGTTAGCAAACAAATACTGGAAGAAACGCAGTTATTTGTTTCAAGGTTTTGTTCGTCAGAACCCAATTGGTGATGACAAGACACCAGCAAATCCAATTCGTAGATTCATTATTAGTCCACAAATCTTTACAATTATTAAAGCAAGTTTGATGGATCCTGAGATGGAAGAATTGCCAACAGACTTTATGCGTGGTCTTGATTTGAATATTAAGAAAACAAGTAAAGGTGGCTATGCTGATTATTCAACAAGTAATTGGGCACGTAAAGAGTCAGCATTGACAGAAGCAGAGCAAGCCGCTATTGAAGCACATGGCTTGTACAATTTGGCAGAGTTCTTGCCAAAGCGTCCCGGTGAAGCAGAGTTGCGTGTAATCAAAGAAATGTTTGACGCAAGTGTAGACGGTCAACCATATGACTTAGAGCGTTGGGGTAGTTACTATCGTCCTTGGGGACTAGAAGCACCTGCAGGAGCGACAGCGGATAAACAAACAGCTACTACTGAAACTAGAGCACCCGCAACAGCACCCGTAGCAGAAACTTCAGCACCATGGGAAGAAGATGCAATGGCAGCAGCCGAATCTATCAAGGTTCCTACAGCACAGCCGTCAAGTGACAAAGCACAAGACATTCTAGCAATGATTCGTGCTAGACAAACCAAGTCTTAACAGGTAATAGGGAGCATTTGCTCCCTACCTAAGGAGAACTCCATGACAACAAGTGACGAAAGATACCGCGCCATAAAGCAAGGTAAAAAACTATTGGAAGAATTATGCGATCCAGGTAAAACCCCACGTGTTCCTAGTATTATTAGAGATAGGGCTAGGGGAGCATTACGTCATTACCCAAATGATTGGGAATTAGAATCTATTGCAGAAAAATGTCCAGATATGCTAGACAAACAATCAGTAACTATGTATACTAACGGTATACATAAACAATAAAGGAATATAAAATGACTAAAAATTTAAACAAATTGTCAAAAGTAAATGAATCATTTACGGTTAATCGCTACGATAACGGCTTTATGATTGAAGTCGGTGGAAGAGACAAAGAGAATGATTGGAAAAACTGCAAAGTTATGTGCAGTAACGAAGCAGAACTTTTTGAAGTAATCAAAGAAGCACTAGCAATGGAAGTGGATAATTAAAATGGGAAAACCTTTTGACATTAGTAAGTTCCGTAAGGACATTACAAAAAGTATTGAAGGTCTATCTATAGGATTTAACGATCCTACTGATTGGATTTCAACTGGTAACTATGCTCTCAATTATCTCATTAGTGGCGATTTTAATAAAGGCGTTCCTCTTGGTAAAGTTACTGTCTTTGCCGGAGAGTCAGGAGCAGGTAAATCATTCATCTGCTCAGGAAACCTCGTTAGACACGCACAAGAACAAGGAATTTTTGTAGTTCTTATTGACTCCGAGAACGCACTGGACGAAGCATGGCTACATGCGTTAGGTGTAAGCACAGACGAAAGTAAATTGCTTAAACTTAATATGGCTATGATTGATGATGTGGGTAAAACTATTTCAACATTCGTTAAAGACTATAAAACTTTACCAGACGGTGAAAGACCTAAAGTACTATTTGTACTTGACAGTTTAGGTATGTTGTTAACACCAACTGATGTGAATCAGTTTGAAGCAGGTGATATGAAAGGTGACATGGGTCGTAAGCCTAAAGCACTAACAGCACTTGTTCGTAATTGTGTTAACATGTTCGGTTCATTGAATATTGGTTTAGTTGCTACTAATCACACATATGCTAGTCAAGATATGTTTGATCCAGATGATAAAATCTCAGGCGGTCAAGGTTTCGTTTATGCATCAAGTATTGTTGTTGCTATGAAGAAATTGAAACTTAAAGAAGATGAAGATGGTAATAAGATTAGTGATGTGCGAGGTATTCGTGCCGCATGTAAGATTATGAAAACTCGTTATGCGAAACCATTTGAATCTGTTCAAGTTAAGATTCCTTATGAAACAGGTATGAGCCCTTACTCAGGATTATTAGATATGATTGAGAAGGCTGAACTTGTTAAGAAAGAAGGCAACAGTTTAGTTTACACAACACTTGATGGTGAAATCATTAAGAAGTTTCGTAAAGCATGGGAAGCAAACACTGATGGTTGCTTAGATAAAGTTATGAGTGAATATGGTCAAAAAGCAACAACAAAGATAAGTACTGTAACACCTGAGGAGGAGGGTACAGAATGAGTTTAGATTTTGTTGCTGAAGTTTGGGATGCACTACGCACCCACATTGATTTCAATGACCGTGGTGATGCCGCAGATACATTAATCAATTTATTGATTGACAACAACTACGAGACTGACGATATCAAAGATGCCTTCAGAAGTGACAAAGAAGTGCTTAGTGCATTGAAAGGTTACGCTGAACAACATGATATTGAAGATGACTACGAAGAATACGAAGAAGATGAAGATCAAGACCAAGACGAATGGAATTAAATGTCAAATTGGTATACAAGGATCACAACTAATTTAGCTGTGATACCCGATTTTATTTCACATTATGACAATGAAATAATTTCGGCAAAGAGTGATGTAAAGGTATACGGCAATGTTGAAAAGAACATTGCCGCATTACCCGGAATTACAGAACATAGATTTAATCAACTACAAGAGATAGAAGCAGTATTGAACTATCTCAATATTCAATTACGGAAAATTCGCCGAAAACATTTTCAAAAATACTTAGAAGCGTATAATAGAGCATTAACAAGCCGTGATGCTGAAAAGTATGTTGATGGTGAAGATGAAGTAGTAGACTTTGAAACACTTATTAATGAAGTGGCATTACTAAGAAATCGTTGGTTAGGTATAATGAAGGGTCTTGAAGCTAAACAATGGCAGATGGGCCATATCGTGCGTTTACGTACAGCTGGAATGGAAGATATCACAATTGGCTAATAACACAATAACTATAGCAGGCGCAATAGGAGGTATATCACCTCAATCATCTCTTACAATGGATGATACTTATCTTAATAATTTGTTTAAAAACATACACAGAAGTGACTATGTTAAACGTTATGAGGTAATTGAAACTACTGAAGATGTATTGGCACTAAGTGTTGCTTGGAAACGTCTACGTGATACTAAAGATAGAGCTACACAATATATAAATATTTCTAGTCTGTTAGATGATAACTTGTTTAGACAGGTAGAAGAATCTGATAGAATACGTGCTAATCAGATTAGAGATTATTTTAGCAAAAAAATTATGCTATGGTCTCTTAAAAATATTAAGTTATCAAAATATAGACAAGACCTAAATACATTTATTCATGGTAATGATAAAAAAGTTACAGATGAAATGTTACCCATTGTTTTTAGATTACCTGAATTCTATGAGTATGATGTTAAATTTGATACATTTAAAAGAGAAATCAAATTAGAATTACCTACTTTTACATCACCTCCTATTAAACAAATCACTACATTAACACCAGTTGCAACTTTTTATAAAAGTAATAAACGCACAAAACAGTTTGAATATTGGTTAAAGAATAGTAATGGCAATGCACATATGATTGCTATTGAACCAAAAAACCCATTGAAACACATTTGGGATAAGATGTTTGCCAATGAGCATTTGCGTATTGAAGGAACATATTTCCCTAAACAGTTTGATGAGTTACAATACTATCAACTAGTAAATTGGAGTCTTGCATGATGAAACTAGATGAAGCTACTGCTATTAAAGTAGCAAATGACAAAACAATTGCTAATTGTTTGTTACCTGATCCTGATCCTTGGGATGTTACTTTCCTTAAGGGTTATGTCAATAAAAATAATAAAGTTAAGGGAAAAATTGGCGAGATATATGTTGAAAGGATGATGCTATACTTAGGTCACTTAGTTGCACCTGCAATAAATAAAGGTCACGATAGAATTATTAATGGTACTCTAACTGAGATTAAATTTGGTGCTGCCCATCGTAATCCAAAAAATAAGGGAATTACAATGACTGATGTGTTCTCATTCAACCATTTTTCTGTTAGCAAAGATTGGCAACGTGCTATACTAGTTGGTATGAATATTGATTGCCAGCCATATGTAGTCTGGTTTTTTAAAGATAATTTTATAAATGAGGTATCTAAAAGTAATGCCGATCGTAAATACTTTAATAGACAACAAGCCGGGAAAAATGGCGGTAATGATGATTGGCTGTTTATGACAGATCCTAATTCATGGCAAGAATTTATGAATGAACCTTGGGTAAGACCTATATCAGAATGGTAAAATTAGCTGACATTCTAAATGTACGTTACTCAACACGTAATCTATCAGATATAGACTTTGATGCCGCCGTTCCCAATCTGGCTAAAGAATTAGAACAATATAACTTCTTACCTCATTATACAGATGATGTACTGAAAAAAGACTGGCAACAACTATGCAAGTGGACTACTACTGATACAATAATTAGTAGTACATCACGATTGGGTATGAAACTAAGTGAACACTATTGCCCTAATTTTTACGACATTGAAAGCAGTACTGGTACAAGTTTTAGAAGTTTGTGGGTTCAATCTAATTTAGAAAAAGTTCTTAGATGGAATCGTAAATGCCATAGCACACCATATCTTAGTGAATTAAAACGTGGTATATACTTCTGCTGTAGTCTTACTAAAAATACAATGTATCGTCCACAAATGATGAAACTAGCTTGTATTAAATATAAGCCAGAAGTTGTACTAGATCCTTGTGCAGGTTGGGGCGGAAGAATGCTAGGTGCAGTAAGTTATGGAGCACATTATATTGCTTTTGAACCTAACACTCAAACATATGATAATTTAATGAAGATTGTAAACTTTTTAGGTATACAAAACAGAGTCACATTGATATGTGATGATGCATTGAATATGAAACAATACAACTTACCTAAATGTGATTTAGTATTGACAAGTCCACCATACTTTGATTTAGAAGTGTATACACATGAACCTACACAATCAATTACAAAGACACCTACATATCAGGATTGGGCTGATGGATTCTTACGTGAAATTATTAAGTTGGGTATAGAACATCTAAACCCAAATGGTGTTAGTTGTTGGAATGTAGGTAAGGTTCGTAATAGAGATATGGCCGATGATGTATTAAAATATCATACTGAGTTTGGATATAGCAAAATTGATATATTGTCGGTTCAAAGTAGCAAACGACAAAGCAATCAGAATACGGTAAAAAATGCTAAAAGTAGTGATGATACCATAGTGTACAAAATTTGACATTAAATGGATTTGGCTATATAATAGATTCTTATTCAGTTGAAAGGTGTGTATGGGATATCGTGTTGTTGCTGACAAATATCAAATGGACGAAATGCGTACCAAATATGGTCCTAGAAACGGCTTAGAAGGTCCGTTCAATTTCTCCGGAAGAGTGTTGTATTATGACAACAAAGAAGGTCAATATTACGATCCTAGGACGGATTTCTACGTGGAACAGTCGGAAATGAATGAAATTCATGCTAGTTTGATAGCCAAAATTTGACAATAAATGGTATCCGTGATACAATACTTGTATTGAAACTGATAAAGAGGACTAGAAAATGACTACAGAATTCAAATCTTGGGACGAGTTGTCAGAGTTAGAACAGGCCCGTGAGATATATTGGGATATGCACAAAGATGCATATGGTGTTCGTCCACGTTGTATTGATACAAGTGCTTGGACCATTGAAGATTTTGAAGCTGAGTTTGTCATTCTCGGTCAAGCTATTGAAGCTGAAGAAAAGGTCCGTATTGCGGCACAAGAAAACGCTATTTTCTCTTTTGAGAAAAGGGTTGATGACCTGATCTTTTCAGGTGCTAAGGACCGTGCAACAGCAATGCGCTGGATCCACGAAGCCGAGGACACTAATGGTGATGATGAGTACTTGTGCTATACATTGGGCTTGCCTTATCAGTATTTCCGCAAGGTAGCGTAATTTGACAATAAATGGGCATTGTGCTATAATACTTGTATTGATTGATTAACACACAGGAGAAATTATGTCTACTATTCGTATTTTGTCAGGTTCTTATCGCAATGAAGCAGTCAAAGGTGAAGTGTTTACACTTGTCAAGGGTTTTCAGACAGGTAAAAAAGGTAGTTATGTGACTGTTAAAAATGATGGTCAATTCCCAGGTCGTAGTGCTGAAATTAAAGTTTTAGTAGATACGATTGATAATATTGAATTTTTAAATGGAGATAAAGTTATGGCTAATGCTGTAGTAGAGTTTAAGAAAGAATCTGTTAAAGAAACAGAACAAGAAGCAATGGACCGTATTGCTACACGTTTTGAGGTCCTTGATGAAATGTCACGTGCATGTATCAATGGTGATATTCGTGCTATGATTGTTTCAGGCCCGCCCGGTGTAGGCAAATCACATGGTGTTGAAACACAAATGGAAAAAGCAAGTATGTTTGACAAGCTTGCAGGCAAACGTGTGCGTTTTCAAATTGTTAAAGGTGCTATGACAGCACTAGGCTTGTACACTCAATTGTACAAATATTCTGACACAAAGAACGTATTGATTTTTGATGATTGTGATAGTGTTTTTACTGATGACTTGAGTTTGAACATTCTCAAGGCCGCACTTGATTCAGGCAAGACACGTAGAATTTGCTGGAATAGTGATTCACGTTTGTTGCGTGAAGAAGGTATTCCAAATACTTTCAACTTCAATGGTAGTGCTATCTTTATCACTAACTTGAAATTTGGCAATCTGAAATCTAAGAAATTGCAGGATCACTTAGAAGCATTGCAATCACGTTGTCACTTTCTGGACCTGACAATTGACGGTGATCGTGACAAGATGTTGCGTATCAAACAGGTCCATCGTGATGCTGAAGGTGGTTTGTTCAAAGACTATGATTTTACTGAAGAACAATCACAAACTGTGATTAGTTTTATGTGGGACAATCATACTAAATTGCGTGAAGTGTCCTTGCGTATGTGTTTGAAAATTGCAGACTTGGTTAAGATTAGCCCCAACAACTGGCAGAATCTTGCTAAGACAACTTGCATGAAGTCTGCATAAACTTTCTATAGTACTTCGGGGAACTTAGGTTCCCCTTTTTTCCTTTATATATTGCATTTATCTGTATATCATTGTATAATTATTGAATGGTTGAATTGAATAATAAAGAACAACTTATCTATTACATGGTAACAAACCTACGTTTAAGTAGGTATGACATTAGGTTCCTTCAAAACCTTGAAAAAATTATTGTTGATAAAAAACGTATTACTAGTAATCAAGTATTATTGGTTGAAAAACTTATAGCAAAATATGAACGACAATTTATAAAAAATGAATTGTTCACTAGTAAATTGTTAGAACTACCATGGAAAATATCAATAGTAACAACCACTGAAGAATATACATCACCACATATAGGTATTTTAGATGACAATATCATATTAAAAACACCTTATAATAAATCATTCATTAGTGCATTTAGGTCACTTAGTCAATCTAGCTATGTATGGGATAATGTTAATAAATACTATATCGCTGATTTGAGCACCTTTTCTTTAAAATTAGCAATCAACATGGCTTCAAAATTCTTTAATGAAGTTAGATATAGTGCTACAGTTAAAAAACTATTAGAACAATTATCTTCTTATGAAGAAATAACACATTGGAATCCCACTTTAGTCTGTGTTAACGGTAACTATTTAATAGCATGTTCTAATAGTGCATTAGATGAAGCTATTAAACATATAGAGTTAAACAAACAATTAACTACATTAGCAGAACTAGTTAGATATGGAATAGAGATTGATAGTAGTATTTTATTAACAGATGAAGAACGATTCGCAGGATCATACAATCCTAAAGTAGAATTATCAAACATATGTGATATTGTGCCATGGTTACAAAACATTAATTGTGATTATGTTTCGGTATCAGGTATAGGATTGACATCTAGCATAAAGTTTAAAAATGAATTAAAACAATCATTAGCAAGTGTAGGTATTAAGTATAATGATACAACAGTAATACATGATAATTTAAGCAAGTATAAATTTCCAGTTATGGTAAAATTTAAATTGGTTCGTGAAGAACATAACAAAGCGGCAAAAGTAATCAATATAGTAAATAGTCAACCAGTTAACTGGTTGTGGAAAAAGAATGAAACAATGTAAAATAATCGTCAAAGACGAAGTGAATGTAAAAATAGAAGGTCTTGACCTATCAGAACGTAAAGCATTGATGAAAATGTTTGAATACGAAATACCCGGAGCACGTTACCTTCCTGCGGTACGTTTAGGTAGATGGAATGGTAAGGTAAGCTATTTCAGTTTAGCCGGCAGCACCTATATCAATTTACTTCCCGAAATACTTCCTTATTTAGACAATGCAGGATATGATATTGAACTAGATGATTTAAGAGATTACACTACAACCTTTACTTTTGACAAAGTGTCCGAGGATACATTCAAACATAAGAATTGGCCTAAAGGTCATCCCAAAGAAGGTACGCCAGTAGAATTACGTGATTATCAAATTGAAATTGTAAACAACTTCTTAGAGAACCCGCAATCATTACAAGAAATTGCTACAGGTGCAGGTAAAACATTGATGACTGCCGCACTTAGTTATAGCATTGAGAAGTATGGACGTAGTATCGTTATTGTTCCAAACAAAAGTCTAGTAACCCAAACAGAAGCAGATTACATTAATCTTGGATTAGACGTTGGTGTATACTTTGGTGATCGTAAAGAATACAATAAGACACATACAATTTGTACTTGGCAAAGTCTTAACAATATGCTTAAGAAAACAAAGTCGGGTGAAGCTGAAGTAGAGATCGGTGATTTCATTGAAGGTGTAGTCTGTGTTATGGTTGATGAAGTACATATGGCCAAAGCAGATGCATTGAAAACATTGCTTACTAGTGTATTCAGCAAAGTGCCCATTCGGTGGGGTTTAACAGGAACTATACCTAAAGCTAAGTACGAAGCACAAAGCATCTATGTAAGTTTGGGTAATGTGATTGGTAAACTCTCAGCTAGTGAATTGCAAGATCAGGGTGTATTAGCCCGTTGTCATGTGAACATTATGCAATTACAAGATGGTAAAGAATTTACTAACTATCAAAGCGAGTTAAAACACTTGTTAGAAGATAGTGAACGATTGGATAAGATTGCTAGTTTAATCAGTGGTATTAATGATACTGGTAATACATTGATCCTTGTTGATAGGGTTAATGCAGGAAAAGAGATTGTTAACAGATTACCAGGTAGTGTATTTGTTAGCGGTGCTACTAATATGAATGAGCGTAAGGAAGAATATGACGAAGTTGCAACGAGTACGAACAAAATTATTGTGGCGACTTATGGTGTGGCTGCTGTTGGCATTAATATACCTCGTATTTTTAATCTGATTCTAATAGAGCCTGGAAAAAGCTTTGTAAGGGTTATCCAAAGTATTGGGCGTGGAATTCGCAAAGCAGAAGATAAAGACCATGTACAAATCTATGACATAACCAGTAGTTGTAAGTTTGCCAAAAGGCATTTGACTCAACGTAAAGCCTTTTATAAAGAAGCAAACTACCCGTTTGACGTAGAAAAGTTGACATATAGATAAGAAAGTGTTATAATAACAAAATGCGTATACTTACATTAGAAAATTCCTATTATAATCTTGAAACCCTTCCGGAAGAAATAGATGACCTTCGCTTTGCGATATTAGACAATAGTAATCCACAAAATGTGGATTATCATTATATCCCATTAATCTTTTTAGAATCATTTAACAGTCCTGCACTTGTATTAAAGATTGGAAATCAAACAATTAAAATGCCCGTTGATTGGCAAATATTAATTGGGGAACAAGAACACGGAGATTTAGAAACATTACCTTTAACTAGTATCAATGATAGAGGTTTCAATTCATTTGAATTTAATCCGTTAAGTAGTTTTAGTCCAAGTTTTTTACCAATTGAAATTGTAGACATTTATCACGATGTAACATGGTATGCACCTAGATTAAAGAATGGTCAGTTCCTGTGTGTACCAATTGATGATGGACCTAAGCCAAGATGTGTATATTTTGTAAAAGAGATTAGTCGTAACTGTGAGATTGTGGACTATTCCCAATCTTTTTAAATATGGCAACTAAAAAGAATACTCCTATTGATGAGAAATTTGTAGCACAAGACTTTGACTTGTTTGATGCTCTTACAGCTATGGATAAAAAAGACTATGGTTATTATGATAGGTTAACAGAAGAACAACA
>Ga0214921_10002623_pt1 | contig 28955 bp, 34 predicted proteins | sample LL1505_MetaG_FD_177992 | JGI IMG/M metagenome (GOLD analysis project Ga0214921, IMG submission 177992) | Freshwater microbial communities from Lake Lanier, Atlanta, Georgia, United States - LL-1505 | ecosystem: Environmental > Aquatic > Freshwater > Lake | place: USA: Georgia | collected...
CAAGGTAATATCGGTCCGCAAGGAGCTACCGGTCCCACTGGCGCGTCTGGACCAGCTGGAACTACAAGTCTGGCTTCTTACGGAGAACTTTATCATGTTAATGATATAATAATTGATTTAGGCTCGGTACCAAATTCGTATATTCAAGTAACTGGTTTAGACAACGGGTTAAGTTATAATACAACAGTTTCAAACAATCATATTGTACTCTCAAATACTGGTACTTATCTTGTAAGTATATCTGTAAATGGCACTGTTAATCGTAATAATATAAGACTCAATTCGGTTATATATAATAATGGCAATCCTATCTTACAAACTAGTTCCAGTATAAGTTATCAACAATCGGGAGATGAAAAAAGTGTTGGTTGTACTACTATTGTACATTTTAATGCCGGTAATATATTAACACTTAGAATGGCTTATACAGGAAATTCTTCAAATGTTTTATTTAGCAGTCATTTAATACACCTTTCAATAGTTCAAATAGCTTAAATTAAAAATGAAAAATAATTAAATAACAAGAATCAAAACCAAAATGAGTTTTATTACGACTAATATTACACCTATGATTAATCTGACTAATAAGGATTGGAAGTATATAAACGCAGCTGCTGATATAGCAGAAAAGAGTAGATTTGATTCTTCTAAGCGTCTCGGAGCTTGTATTATCGGGAAAGGGTCGTGTCTTCTATGTAGGTGAAAATCAGCATCGGGAGATGACAGGAAGAAAATATCACGTATCGCTTCATGCAGAAATTAATGCATTGTTTAAGAGTGTAAAAAGTATGGATAAAACAAATAGATTATGTGCCAAGAAAAAAGATCGCCCAGCCCTCTCTATTTATGTTGTCAGGTTGCTTAAGGGAGCGCCTCACAATGGAAAAGAGAAACCGAAATTTATGTTTGGCAATAGCAAACCTTGTCTTAATTGCCAAAAATATCTGGCAGCATATAATATAACTAAAATCAAATATACCGATATTATAGATGGTCAAAATGTGCTATGTGAAATGAGATTTAAATTTTAATAAAAATATTTTTATTAAAATAAAAATGTCAACACCTCAAAATGTTTGCACTGATCAAAAAACTTTTAACAAGGCTCTTCAGAATGCAGCTAATTATGTAGAAAAGAAAAATACTCCCGATCCCTGGGTTCAAATGCTAGCCCTTGGTCTTCTCGTGATTATTCTCGTTTATGCCATTTTACTTGCCTCTAAAGTCGTGGATGTTAATGATAGAGTGCTCCACTACACGATAGCCATTTTATTTTCGCCATTTTATATAATTGCCCATGTTCTAAGTATGCGTGCTTAAATTAAAATGATTTTTCCCCCTTTCTTTATAAGGAAAGATACTTCTTTATTAAATATGAGTAACGAAATGATTGAGATATATGAAAATAATCACCCTCTCTATGATTATAAATATAGTCAGCGAGAACTGAATGAACAAAATGTAATCTTACATCTTGAATGGATGATTACTGTTTCACGGGAGCTACACATTGGAGATGAAGCATCGAGTACCGCGATCTGGAACATTCATCGCTGTCTTAACATTTTCAATGTGAAAGAATGTGATTTTGTTAAACTTGTATTGGCTAATTTGTTTTTTGCGAATCTGTATGTTGGAAACGGAGAGCGTGAATACATTAAATATACAGATTTTTTACAGTATCTAAATCCATACGACCCTTCTAAAGAACACAATGATGAAAAAGTTCATTCGATTACCATTTCAAACGGTTCAGAGCGTGAGTTTCTGGAATACTGTCATTTTGTTTATCGAGTCCTTGATTATAACATTTTTCACCCCACCCCCTTTTTGTTCATCTCGAATAAGTTTAAAGATATATCTGAATACGAATCATGCCGTAATATAGCAATGAATATATCTAATTACGTATCTGTTTTTTCTAGTATGCTTGAATTTAAAGCTTCAGAAATCGCCAACTCTTGTATTTTTATTTCAAAGTTTATTCTGGGAATTGAAAAAGAAAATCTATCTTTATACGATAGCTGCACCCAATCAGTTTTAAAGTATCTAAAAAGTTCATGTTATTATCAAGAGTTTCAATCGTATTATGATAAGATAGACGAAATTACCATTTCACAGTATTTACACTCTTCGGCTATTATAACACCGCTCACTTTATTTGACCGCATTACTTATCGTACATGTTCCCCTTATTATGCAGTTCAATATATTAGTCAAGGAACTTACGGTAGGGTTTTTTATGTAAAACACAAGTGTACACAGAAGTTTTATATTCTAAAAGAACACATTCCAGATGAAGATATTGGATTTACAGACTGTCTTATTCGTGAGACAACCACACTTAGATTGCTTCGCGAATTTCCTCATAAAGGACTTGTATGTGATGCACAGATTTTTTTTGATGGTAAATATAATACGATTACTGGAAATCACGGGAACCCTTTAAAATACAAGAGTAAGAATGCCAAACAAATTGTCAAGAACCTATTTGAAGCAATCAATCATCTCAATAATATGGGGATTTATCATCGTGACATTGGAGCAAACAATGTTCTTGTTCATAAAACAAATGTTAAAATTATCGATTACGGAATGTGCATGGTTAGGTCAAACATCGTGTTAAAGGCGAGTAATACATGTACTCTGTGGTATCGTCCAATTGAAGTTTTATTGGGGTATTCTAGATATGGAGAAAAACAGGAATCTTGGTCTATTGGATGTCTATTAATACGTTTATTTTCTAAAGATTTTCCATTCAGTGATACGTGCGATATAGGTCAGATATTCAATATCTATAAATTACTAGGTACACCACAGATAGATTCACTTCTAACTAAACTTCCTCTTTTTAGTGAAAAAAGTCCTAGATGGAATAAGAAGCTTCAATTTGAAGATAAACAACTTCAGGATTTAATAGAAAAACTCTTGTGCTACGATTATAATGAACGATTGAGTATTCGTGATGCATTGAGTCATCCATATTTAAATTGAATTAAGTTATTATAGCACAAGATATATAAATATATAAAATGGAGAAACCTCAAGAATGTATTATTTGTTTAGAAAAATTAAACGATGCCGACAATGCACTTCAATGTGGACATTGGATTCACATTTCTTGTATTCAAAAACAGTTTAAGCCTGAATGTCCTGTATGTAGAGCACCGCTAAATATTAAGGTATTTGGTAAACTAGTCGTGAATATTTATAATAATGAAAGTGGTGATGATAACGATGATTTCACTAGCGATAGCGATATTTTAGATGAAAGTAGTTCAAATGAATACGACGAAACTAATTCACAGGATTACTTGGATTATAATGAACGTATTGTAAGAAATGAGGATGATGAAAACTATGACGAAGAGAATCCTTATGGTGATGAATGGTTTTATGAATACGTATGATTTTATATATCGGATGTGATATATAAACTATGCCCATTTATGTACGCAATTGCCGTAATTACCACTAAAACTTTGTATTCCGCAATCAATACATTTTTCCCCAATAAATGAGTGAATTTGACAAGACGCACCTTTTTCCATATCATTATAATAATCTGACGGACATCCACACTTGTAACATTGTTTTGTTGAAAAACAACAACCCATTTTATAGATAAGGATTTTTTTATAAATAGCTATTATGAACAAGGAAAGAGGGGCTTTAATTGTTATGTACTCGGGAGAGGGTAAACCTATCGAAAAAGTCTCTGTAGGGGATGTATTAATGGGCGATGATAAAAAACCTCAAAAGATTATCAGAGTCTTTTCAGGTTACACCTTAATGTACAGACTTGTTTTAGATATAGGATCCCCGATTATCATTGCCAGAAATCATGTTCTTTGTTTTAAGGTGAGAAACCCAAACAAGATCTTTTATGTCGAATCGGCAGAAGGATATAGGGTTAATTGTCTGTTGTGGAGTAATAACATTCCTACTATGCTGACTCGATTTTTCGGCAAGGGGAAGAGGATTCTCAAAAAGGATGCTAAAAATACAGCTGTTCATTATTTAAACGAAATGTTAACAACAGATTGTTGTTTAATAGATGGAGATGTCATAGAAATCACCCTTGAACGTTTTGTTAATCTAGATGTGACTATTCAAAAAATGCTTAAACTATACAATATAAATGGACAAGATATAGAGATTATTAACATTACCATAGAAAAAGGGGGAGATTATTTTGAACAGGAATATTTCGGTTTTGAACTAGATGGTAACGGTCGTTATATTCATAGTGATGGTTTGGTTATGAGAACCTAATTCACTCCATAATAATAAAGAGCAATTTTGATACAAATTGTTGCTGTTATAGTAAAATAAATACTCTTGTCTAAATGCAGATGGATATCTATTTTTTCAGACTCTTTTTGTTCTCTTTCCATTTTATATAAAATGGAAAATAAAAATTTAGAATAAATGAATAGACTGGAACACTTAATTTTTCTAGTTACTATATTAATTATCTTTTTGGGAATGATTTGTAAAAGTGCTATATGTACTTGGTTTTATCTTAACGTTGTAGTTAGTATATATGAGCTATATATAATATATAATCGTCAGAAACTAAAAAAGAGTGATTGTGAGGACAGTTTTTGGGAGGGAGAGAGTGAACCTAAAAATTTAGCGCGTGATTATTGGAACGATTATGCTTGTAAAACGGATGAGCGTTATTTCGAAAACAACAACTATGTTTTTATATTCGAGGGACTCAATGTAGTAGCCACTATTCTATTAGGGCTGGCTATTATTAAAAATAAGTTTATTGGTGAAGTTTTAACATTTCAATTTCTTAATGCGGCTTTTTACTTTGTTACACTAAAGGAAAAAAGCGGAAAACTGAATTACATTTATAAATCAATTTCAGCCATTTGGTTAGCATTCCCAACTCTTCTTATGTATAAATTAAGCCGTAACCCATGATAACGAAAGAGAAGTACCTGGTAATATATTAAAAGTAGTAGCTCCTTGAGTATAATTAAATGGTACATTGGGCAAACCTGCAGTCCAACCCACTAGATTTCCGTACACCTCTAAATAGCCTTTTTTATCAATACTTAAATTACCAACTGATGATTTAATACCATCTCCACCTGTCTTACCATTAGCTCTAAATATTGTAGAAGCTCCGTCTTTAGGTATGTATTTTTTAGGTATAGCCATTGTAGATTTCGGTACTCCTCCAACTATTAGGTCTGAGGATAGCGGTGACAAAACGGCGGTGACAACGTTTCCTGATTTAGTTAAATCAACTTTAATATTTGTATTGCCATCAATAAAATCTGCGGGTTTGTTACCATTGGCATCTCGTCTAGTATCTCTTGGAAGGGTTAAAGTAATACTTTCGGTTTCATTTTCTGTTTGGGATGTCTTGAGATTTGATAATAAAGTCACTAAACCTACTATTAAAAGCATCACACCGACACCCGATAAAAATACTTTATTTTTAACAACATCCATCAGTTCGCTACCAGTAAATACTAGAGCGACTACACCAACTACCATGAGAACTCCTGCTAAGATATAATTTGTATTCATTTATTTATTATTTATATTTTTTTTGTGTTAATATTAAATTCTTCTAAAAGAATTTTTTGTAATTGATACAAATGATTTTTAGTACGTATTTTATTTTTTACAATGTTATAGATACAATTTTCTTTTATAGAATATTTTTCTTTAAAAAGAGTGTCGATAAGTTTTAATTTGTCGTCTACATTAGGTTCAGTTACGGTAGTGGTTGTATCTTTAGGTTTTCTTCTTACAGTAAGAATATTTACTTTGGGTTGAAAAGTGTGTTCAGTTACGGTAGTGGTTGTTTCCTCGGTAGGTTTAGTTTCAATATCCTTGTTAGTAAATGGGTTTATTTTTTCACTTACAGGAACAAATTCTATTCTAGGAGCAGCGTATAGTTTTCTCTTAAGCTCTTCTTCTGACTTTTCAAATTCAGCTTTTGATTTTTTAATTTTATCCTTAACTTTCTTTATTAGAGCCTCTAAACGATTATTACAATCATTGAGTTCTGTTCCCTCTCCAAATTCTTCATATATATCATCGCATTCTTCTTGTACTTCCCCAATACGCTGTTTGTAATAATTTAAATCATCTTTCTCTTCTTCTTCAATAGCCTCTTTGGTTTCTTCAACTATAAGGTTTAATTTGTGTTGCGGTTTATGCCTACTTGCGTGTTCATCGCATAGATTATCTTCGCAATTAACACAATAATGACTTGCATTCTCGACAACATTTCTCTCAAGACAACGAGCACACATTGTTCCGATTGGTATTATTTCTGGTCCTTTTAACGCAGCTTCATGTTGTCCTTTATATTTTTTAATTGTGTTATTCATAACAGTAAGAGATAAACCAGATTTAAGTCCTGTTTCGATAACAAATCGTGGTATAGTTTCGAGATCCATATTTAAAAATGCTGCGAACTTTAAAAGATGTTCGATATCATCTTGTAGTTTCTTTTTGTTTAGCTTCTTTCCTTTGGTTACAATTTTATACAGATCTATAATTGAATCATTATATATTCTTCTACTATCTTCTTCGCTTATTGCTTCTTGAACATTTACTGACTTTAAACTCAGTTTTTTAAACACGTCCATTTTTATTTAAATAGAAAATATTTATTAACGTATTTATCCATACTCGCAACTTGAGTTCCTACCTGAACGATTTATCAGTAAACATTGGGTAAATTTTAAAGGTATTATTTAAAATTCTTTCTAATTGATGGAAATGACTTTTAGTCTGTATCTTTTGTATTAAAATATTATAAATACATTTGTCATATTCGAGTTTATATTCGAGTTTATTTTTGATATTAAACAAGGTCTCGATTTCTGTTAATAACCGCTTTATAACTCGGTCTGAAAGCGGTGTTTGTAGGTTTTTATCTTTATTATATTGCTTCATGTATAATTCTTGTGTATCTTTTAATTCTTTCGCACAATCTTTATATTCCTTAGAATCCTCTCCGTATTTTTCAAATAGTTCTTGACATTTATCTCTAAGCTCATCTATATCAGCTTCCAGACCTTCTCGTTCTTCTGCTACCCAATCAGATTCGCTAGTATCACTATCACTATATTCCTCTCCACTGACAGGACTCTCTTCACTAATAGTAGGACTTATTGGTAATGCCTTTGCGCACTGCTCATATTTTTATATTTAAACAGAAAATATTTATTAACAAATGGATCAAATTGTATATTTTCAAATTACAGATAACAATGCAGTTATCCCTACTCGTGGAAATGAATATGCGGTAGGTTATGATCTAACTATTATCTCTAAATACAAACAGCTCACATCCAAAACAGCTCTTTACGATACCGGAATTAGGATTCAACCTGGAGAAGGTTACTATACTGAAATTCTTCCTAGAAGCTCGTTAAGTAAATCGGGATATATGCTCAGTAATTCAGTGGGTGTTATTGATCCCGACTATAGAGGAAATTTACTCGTTGCACTGACAAAAGTAGATGATAGCGTACCGGACTTTGTATTTCCATTTAAATGCGCACAATTAGTCTTGAGAAAGGTGTTTGATTATAAACTTACTCCGATGAGCGAGTTATCCTCTACTGAAAGGGGAGATGGTGGTTTCGGCAGCACAGATTGTAAAAAGGAAACTAATTAGAAAATAATTTATTCCTCGCCATTGCTATATTTTCAGCAAATCGTCGAGCTATAATTGTTAATTCTGTAATATCTTCTGGTAATAAATTTGCTTTGTTTTGTCTAATCTCTTGTATAACCGTATCTGAATTTGTTGTTTCGTTCAGTTTAGAAAGAATGGCATTCAATCTATTATTGAACGCGTCAATTCTCTTTTTTGGAATTGTAATATCAAAAACTACATTTTGATATTCAACCCCTGATATAGTCCATAAATCGCTGACTAATCCACTCAAAAAATAAGAATAAGAAAGATATCCATAACCCAAATCACCCCAATTCTTTCCCCAACTATTCTTGAATTTAATCAGAGATTTCTTATCATCATAACCTATAAACAAGAGAGCATGACCGCCAATTATCTTTCCTGAAGGTTGAGGTATAACCCCTTTCTTATCCATTAAAAAATTTTGGAAACAAGTTACTCCTCCAATAAAAGGAGAACCTCCTTGAAGAAGTTTTTTAATTGTTTGAAGTAATTCGTTTCCATTACCCTTTATAGAAGCATATGTCTGTACTTGGTAGTTTAAAGCTTCGCTATATACTTTTTCATCCGGTTTTTGGTAGTAAAGACGTGTATTATAAGGGAATGATTTTTCCGTAGAGACACCGTACTTTATCATTGCTTGTAGCGTATCTCGAAGATACGCACCCGAATCATCGTTAGGAGAGGTTTTTTCTATGTCTACTCTCGTAACATAATAAAGAAATCGTTCAGATAGTAAATCGTCGATTTTTTTCTCAAACTTATTATAAAGAAATTCGACTAGTCCAATAGCTGCAAATGCTGTGCATGAACCTAAAGCCCCTTGATCTTTAACCGAACTACAATAATTTGATAGGTCGACTAAAGTACTCTTATTATCCAAAGTATTAGTTGTTCTTACTGTATAATCGCGTTTATCAGCCGGAGAGGCTTTGAAATTAAATTTGTATGTCGGCATTTATTTTTATAATAATTTTTATTATAAAAATGTGGAAGTTAAAAAACGAAGTTGGTCGTGGGATGTATGCTAAAATTTATCAGGGTTGTGATAGTAAAGGAGATTGTAGTTATATATGTAAAACTATATTAAATGCTCAGGATAACGATGTTCAAAGAGAGATTAGCATCCAAAAGAAATTGAGGCGAGTGGCTCCTGTAATCAGAGATTATTTTAAAGTTGATAGTACACATTATATAGTAATGGATGGATTAGACATTACAGTTAGAGATTTTTTAAACATGTTTAGAGATCAAGATTTAAAAGCTTTGTTTTTTTCTGATTGTAAAGATATTGCCACGGAGTTGGTTTATTATGTTAACCGCAAATGTATTAATCACGGAGATGTCCATATGTCAAATTTTATGTTTAATTTCTCTACTAACGGTAAAAAATTTATTAAACTATACAAAGAACAGGATGGAAAATTCTCACATCGCGGCGAAGAAAAATTAAAAGCTATATACAAGAACACTGATGATTTTTTTGGGATTAAATCGATGAGGGTAATCGATTTTGGACGTTCTACTATTTGCGATGATAAAGAAAAATTGAAAAAGTATTTTAAGTTATGAATTTAAATTATAAATAAAATGTCTAAGCTGTATACTAAAAAGGGTGATAATGGATTAACCGCTCTTTATGATATGAGATTATGTAATAAGGAAGACCTCGTATTTGAAGTTTTAGGTGGCCTTGATGAGCTCTCTGCTCACATTGGATTAGCCTGTGCATTTCTAGAGAATAAAGAGTCTTCCAAAATTCTACGATTGATTCAAAGTAAACTACTTGATATTGGCAGCGATGTCGCAACTGTAAAAAATCGCAAGTCTGTAGTAGAAATAAAAGAAGGCGACGTCGCTTTCTTGGAAATGTATATTGATGAGATGGACTCAAAATCGCCACCATTAACTGAATTCATCTTACCAGGTCATTCAAATGTCGACGCTCAATTACATGTATGTAGAGCTGTCTGTAGAAGAGTGGAACGGATAATGTGGGGCTGGTGGAAAGGACAGGATAATACAGATGTTCAAACAGTCAGATATATTAATCGCTTAAGCGATTTCTTTTTCGCAATGGCTAGACTTTATTCAGAAGGTAAAGAAATAAGAAGAAGTGAAGCTGTTAAATTTGAACAGTAAATTAATTTTTAGGATAAGCACGTCTTAACCAACACTTATCAAGGCAAGAAAGTTCAGTATTATGTGGAAGACCGACAGGATACATAAAATTATCGTCAGGGAAATAATAATGCATAATAGAATAAGGGTCGTATACAGAACCTACAAAATTTCTTTCAGGTGTAAAAATTTGAGCATTAACTTTAGCTCTAGACCAGTTATTTGGCGGGGCTCCGGCAATTTGATATATAGCTTCGCAGTTCCAAGGTAAGTCTGCATCACGCCTACTATGTTCGTGTATCATGCCTAATGCGTGACAAAATTCGTGAATAACAACGGTAGCTTTACCTTTTGCTGCCGGAAAATCATAATCGCGATCATTATCTAACCAACCTAAATTCATACTCGGACTATTAAACTCAGATTGACGACCTACATAAGACCATGCACCGTCGTCTTTATCAAATGTAATTTTTATATGTTTAATTCCGCCTTTTTCAAGTTTTGGTTCCCAGTTGAACTCAATACCAACAACAGGAGCAAGTATTCTTTCAACTGAATTTCTTACAAAATTTGCTTTTTCGACGCTATAATTTTTATCTCTAATAAAAAATACATTTAATGCTTTAACTCTCCAAATCATATTTTTAATAAAAGCAGCCTTTACTAAACCTGGTTGCATTTTACTTATAGCACTTTGAGACATAGATTTTGATAGTTGAGATTTCATTTCATTTTCAGGAGGGGCAAATGTTTTACACATACCAACTTTTTTAGGTTTCTTTGGGGTTCCAATTTTTGGACATGATTTTGTTACACAACAACCTGATGGAAATACTGGATAATTAGGATTTTGAGGGGTTGGATTTCCACAACCTGGACAATCTTTACCTATAGTTGATTCACCTCTAACTACCATATTAGAAATAGAGTTTGAAGCATCGTCTTCGGATTCCGTGTTTGAAGAGGTTGAACTTTTACGAGTCAAAAAGAATAAAACTATTGATAAAATGATTAACAATACTGTTAAACCAATTAAGATTTGTTGATGATACATTTTATTTATATTAATATAAATAAAATGGAAATCTCTCTTAAAAAATCAAATAGACCCGGAAAAAAATACATGGTGAATGTAGATGGCAAGACAGTACATTTTGGAGCGAGCGGTATGTCGGATTATACAATTCATAAAGATTCGGAACGAATGGGTAGATATATAGCAAGACATAAAAATAGAGAAAATTGGACAAAGAGTGGTATTAAATCGGCTGGATTCTGGAGTAGATGGTTGCTTTGGAATAAACCATCACTTTCCGCTAGCAAGAGTGATATAGAACGAAGATTTGGTGTGAAAATTAAAACTGGAATTAGTCAACGTAGTGTTTCTAGAAAAGTTCCACGTAAGTCAGTTTCGCGCGAACGTAGTTCCGGTAAACGTAGTTCCGGTAAACGTAGTTCCGGTAAACGTAGTTCGCGCAAGGCTTCTCGTAAACCATCGGCTAAATACGAACGTTGTGTAATGGCAATTAAATCAAAACCTTGTTACAAAACTAAAAAATGTAACCCATTTGCTATTTGCACTGCTAGAGTTGGTCGATATTAATTTACTTAAAAGATTTTCATATTTTTCTAAATGACAACAACCAAACAAACATACCAAATCGGTAAAACTCAGAAGCTTGTGGATCTAAACGGAGACAGTGTCAATTTCGAAGCTAATTTTCACGTCAAGTCTCAAAACGGTGAGCAATTTGATTTAGTAGCTGTCGATCAGACAACTTTGGATAATGAACCGAAACTTCAGTTTCAAAAAGTAAACGGTGAAATATCAGGTACTGTTACTAATGATAAAGGGGAATATCAGAATTTTTTCCTTGTCTTGCGTTCTGATAAACCGTGTGTTTGTGATATAGAAATTACAAAGAAAGAGATAGCTAAAGTAAATAAAGATTTACAGAAAACAATAGCACACGAAGGTGGTCAAATTATCGAAGATAAAAAAGTTAGAGAAAAGAGCAACTTGTTTAGTCTTAAAAACATTATAATCTTTTGTATTATCGCTTTAATATTGTGGATAGCTTACTCTTATTATATGAAATATATGAATGATTCTGGAAATCAAGGTAATGATATTCCGATGGAACCGGTAAATGTTCCCGATATCACTCTTAACGCGGTTCCTAGTATAGTTCCTAGCGTAGCACCAGAAGTGATCCCAAATGTGGTTCCTAGCGTAGTCCCAAATATAGTCCCTATCACAGCCCCTAGTGTAGTCCCTAGCGTAGTCCCTAGCGTAGTCCCTAGCGTAGTCCCTAGCGTAGTCCCTAGCGTAGTACCTAGCGTAGTCCCTATCACAGCTCCAGAAGCGATCCCCGTACCACCTCGTAGTTCTGTATCTAGATCACTGGAAGGTTCTCCTCTTTCATCGCCAAGTTCTTGGAATTCTGAAGAATTGAGAGAACAACTTAAAAAATTAAGAAGAACATAACTTAAAAACATCATTGATTAATAAAAAATGTCACAAATTTCAATGAGCGAACTTTTAGATGTATTTAGTCCTTCTTTTAGAAATGCTAGTAATATTATTCAAGCTCAAACTAATAGAAATCTTAAATTTCCAATAGATATTGTTAATGAAGAAAAGACCATTTATATCTACGCAGAGGTACCAGGCATAGATAAAAACGATATAGATGTTGATTTTTTTAACAACAAGCTAACTATTTCGTTTGATAAAAATAGAAGTTATGAACCACCTCAAACTACCGAAATTAAATTTGGTAAATTTGAACGCACTATTACATTGCCAATTTGTATTACTAAAAGAGAAACAGTCAGTGTAGTATATAATAATGGTGTATTAAAAATTAAGATTAACAAGCTCGTAGAAGAAGAAAACAAATTCTCAGTTAAAGTGTCAGAATAGATATGTTCTCATAGAGTAAATTTTAATAAATCTGATTTATTAAAATTATCTTTTAGCCATCATTTGACTTCTAAGTGCGTTTTTAGCATTTTGTATACCTTTACCACTTCTCAAAAAGTAATCGCTCATAAGGAAGGAACCGATTTTGGTTCCTTCCAATTCTTGCATTGTTCCTTCTCTTACACGTGTATTAAAAATATTTGAAAAAATATCTAGGACAATCCAAGGCTGTGCAAGCAATTTATCCATTACAATATCATCATCAATAGATGAAGCTACTACATCATATACAGGAATACAGCCTCCTCCTGTAGAACAACCTTCGTATGTACAATCTGTATCTCGCGTAACCCATCTATGAATAAGAGGTGAATTCGCCACTGTTGGGTCGAATGCTTCGTATTTAAGTTCGCAGTTATCACTCATTTGTTTAAGATATTTCTCCATTGCTGTGTTTCTTAATAATAGTTGACCTTTGGTAAGATAAAGGGCTGATGATTGATTTTGATGGTTTAAAAGATTTGTTGGTTGCGTGGCAACGGGGTAAATTTTACTAGTATCTTGATTTAAATATTCGCATACACCATCCCAATTTTTAGCACAATATTGAGACATATAAGCTTGACATTGTGCTCCATTTGGACTAAGATATGCATTACCAAGAGTATTATTAAAACCGGATTCTAATCCGGAGACCGCGCAATATGTTAAAGGATTGCTAGGTTTAGTATCACCGAAATTTGCAAGGTATGAATACATTTATCTATGTAAACATTTTATTTCTAAAATTGATTAAAAGAATAATGTTCTTATATTAAATACAAAATATGTCGATGGAAAACAAGATGGATAATATTAATATGAATCACCCTTTTGATACTATGGGGCTGTTCACTTTTTTGAGAACATATGCTCGTCGTCACGATGAGAACAACCCTAATAGCACTGTCGAAACTTGGGATCAAACAATTACAAGAGTGGTAGAGTCGTGTAATTCACAACTTCACGTTGGTTTTACCGATCAAGAAAAGAAGGAACTTTACAATTTGCTTTTCAATCTTAAGTGTTCGGTGGCTGGTAGGTTCCTGTGGCAATTGGGAACCAATACTGTAAACAAACTTGGTCTGCCTAGCCTTCAAAACTGTAGTTTTGTAGTGGTAAACGAACCTGTAAATCCATTTACATGGGCAATGAACTTTTTAATGTTGGGAGCAGGTGTTGGTTATCGTATTTTACCTGAAGATTTACAAAATCTTCCTCAGGTAAAATACGCACTTGTAACAAGAAAGGATACTAAAGATGCAGATTTCGTGGTTCCAGATTCAAGAGAAGGTTGGATTAAATTACTCGCTAAAACTCTCAAGGCTCATTTTTATTCAGGTAAAAACTTTACCTATTCTTGTGTGTTGTTGCGTAGCAAAGGTGCCCCGATTAAGAGTTTTGGTGGTTTAGCTTCGGGTCCAGATGTTTTATGCGATGGTATTGATAAGATTAATTCGGTTCTTAACAAGAGAGCGGGCATGAATCTTAGACCTATTGATGCACTTGATATTATGAATATTATCGGTATGATTGTAGTATCAGGTAATGTTAGAAGGTCTGCACAAATCGCTCTAGGTTCAATTCACGACAAAGAGTATCTTCAGGCGAAGAGATGGGATCTTGGTAATATTCCAAATTGGAGAGCGTTTTCAAACAATTCTGTTATTTGCGATGATGTCAAAGATGTATTAGATAATGAAGATTTTTGGAAGGGTTATGACGGTACCGGCGAGCCTTACGGCCTTGTAAATATCAAACTTTCAAGAGCATGCGGTCGTTTGGGTGAATTCCAATATCCAGATCCGGAAGTAGATGGTTACAATCCTTGCTTAACTGGTGACACACTAATCCATACAAATGAAGGGTTAAGAGAAATCAATGACCTTGTAGGAAAACCGTTTACCGCAATTGTTAATGGTAAAGAATATTCATCTACAGAAAAGGGTTTTTGGAAAACCGGAACTAAACCAGTATTTAAGATGATACTTGAAAATGGATTAGAAATTAAAGCAACCGATAATCACAAGTTTTTAACACGAAATAATCTAAATAATGAATGGAGACAAGTCATTGAATTGAAAGTCGGAGACGTTTTAAATCTATCAGATAACACATCTCTATTTTATAAAGATACAACACTGGTTGAGAAATTATTTAATAGCCATAAAACTCAAATTACAAATGACTATAATATGTGTATTGTTGATTGTGAAAATATTAAACATACGCAAATATTATTGTTTGCTCACGGTGTATACTCTTCAATTCGAGGAAACGATTTGATTGTAGCAAGAGATTGTATTAAACAAGTACTATTTTCACGAAAGACAATTGATTTTGTCTCTAAGATCTCTTCAATTGAATCTTGTGGTGAAGAAGATGTTTATGATTGTACTATTAATGAAATTCATTGTTTTAGTGCTAATGGTATTATTGCTCACAATTGTGCCGAGATTAGTCTCGCTAATCATCAAACGTGTTGCTTGGCTGAATTATATCTTCCTAATATCAAATCATATGAAGAGTTGATTTCGTGTACTACTTATCTCTATCGTATCTGTAAGCATTCACTCTCTTTACCATGTGCTGACACTAAAGAAACCGAACAGATTGTTCATAAGCAAATGAGAATGGGTATCGGTGTAACTGGATATCTCCAGTCAACCGACGAACAACGTGGTTGGTTAAAGAACTGTTATGAATATCTAAGAAAGTTTGACAAGGATTACAGCAATCTTCACGGTTTCCCGTTATCTATCAAACTCACAACAGTAAAACCTTCAGGCAGTTTAAGCATTTTAGGTAATTGTACGCCAGGTATTCATCCAGGATTCTCTAAATATTATAAACGTAGAGTCCGTATTGCCTCGGGTTCTCCACTTATATCTCTTGCTAAATCACATGGTTACAATGTAGAATATGTCCAGAATTTTGACGGCAGCCTTGATTATAATACTCAGATTGTAACTTTCCCAATGAGTTTACCAGATCACACAATCTTTGCCGAAAATTGTTCAGCTCTTACTCAATTAGAATGGGTAAAGAAAGCTCAAACTGAATGGTCGGATAATAGTGTATCAGTTACTGTTTACTACAGAAAACACGAACTGCCTCAAATCAAGGAATGGTTAAAGAATAATTACAATTTCAGTATTAAGACCGTGAGCTTCTTACTCCACAATGAACATGGTTTCAAACAAGCGCCGATGGAACAGATTACCAAGGAAGAGTATGAGATGCTGGCTTCTCAATGTAGACCTATTAACGATTTGTCTGGTGTTTGTTTTAATCAAACAGACGCGGATGTAATGGAGAATGAAAAGGAATGTGCAGGTGGAGCTTGTCCAAGAAAATAGATGAAAATAGATGAAAATAAAAAGATAAAATTTAATTATATAAAAATATTTTTATATAATTAAATGAGTAGTAACGTTACTAGTCAAGAACAACGAAGGAAAAGAAAAAAGGAGCAAGAATATGAAGAACAGCAAAGGAAAAAAAGAAAACAAGAGGAAGAAGCGCTGGCAGAAAAAGAGGATGACGGAAAAGAGGAAGTTGATTTTGAAGCCATGTTAGAGGAAGCGCTGGCAGAAAAAAAAGATGAAGATGAAGATGAAGATGACGTAGATGAAGATGAAGATGAAGATGAAGATGAAGATGACGTTGAAGATGACGTAGATGAAATTGAATTAGAGGAGGAAGATGACGTAGATGAAATTGAATTAGAGGAGGAAGAGGAGGAAGAGGAGGAAGAGAAAGAGGATTATGAACTGAAAAATAATATAGGACACGAGTTTTTATTAGGTCCTAGAAGTTTTACAAAACATGAAAGTAAAAATGCAGACGGGACAGTAAATAAGATAATATATATATTCGGCGAAGCGCATATTCCGTATAAGACTGGAGATTTTAGTTGCGGTGCTAATAGACAAGAGGGAATACGTCCTCCTTTTCTTATTGAAAATTTATTAAATATACTTGATTATTTGAACTTGGATTTGGATTTTTATCTTGAAGGATATACTATATTTGGCAAAGATGAAATGAAGCGAGTAGATCAAAGAAAAAAATATAGTAAAGAGGACGATGATTTCTGTGTTGTTAAAAATAAAATATTTTATTGTAGATACGATAAGGAGCAAGGAATAAGAGATATATCCGCTATGAGAGCGTTATTAAATACGTATGGAAGAACTTATAATAAAGATAAAATGGAAGGGTTAAGGGTTCATATGGTTGATATACGTGATAATTACGAGATTCCATTTTTTAAGGTATGTGGCCAAAAATTAAGTATAAGCGACCTTAGAGAAAGAGTTAAAACTGTAAAACGCACAATTGAGAACATTAAAAATAGTTATATCTATAACAAGATTGTAAGAAACATAAATGCTTGTGATGAAAAAGTTCAAGCTGTATTATTTGAAGAATTAGAATTTTCAATACAAATTTGGAACATGCTTCTTAAACCTTTTTTCATCGGAGGTGTACAGACTTTTTTTGAAAGATATCATTCGCTTAAAAGAAAACTGATGACCGAAGATAAAACAGTATTTGAAGCGTATAAAGAATTGATTCAAATAACCGGAGTGACTGCATTTATAAATCTAGTTAACCGTGTAGATACAAATACCAGTATAGAAATCATTAAAAGAATAGTATTGGCTATCCATAATAAAATCTTTGTAAAATTTGAAACAATTAACAGTATATACATGTCTGAAATAACTAATAAAAATATCCGCGACGAACCTCAGGCTACTATATTTGATATGATATCCTATTTAAGTGTTATTGGTTCGGACACGGCATTCTGCGAAACCCTCGTCGCTTTAATAGATTTTAGCTCTGCAATTATGGATATTTACACTGTAGCACGAATGTTTAGAAACTTTAAGGATGATATTTCGCCTTATAATATAATGTATTACGGGGGTGAAGCACATTCTATAAATATTAGACGTATATTAAATACATTGGGTTTAAACGAAACTGTATTTAGATTACATCGTTCATTTGATAAGTCTGGGGGAATAACGAGTTACCCTAATTGTATACCTTTTGGGAATATCAAAAAATATAGTGACTTTTTCAAACGATAAAACTGAACTAACAATCTTGCTATTCTATAAAAATTAATTATGAGTTCCCTTGTATACCAATCTATAAAATTAAGCGATCTTATATAAATGTCTGTCATATCAGCTGGAAAGTCACTTGTAATTGATAGAGGTGATTGTATAGCTAAAATATTCAATACAGTTCAAAATGAACACGATATTTTAAAAGAAATAAATAGTAAAAGAGTAATTGAAATTGTTCGAGTGGAATACAATCCGTTTACAATTTTTTATAAAAAAGTTATACCTATCACCCGACCACCGAGCGATTTAAAAAAATATATTACTGATATAGCTCTTTCGCTAATCGATATACATGATAAAGGTTATGTTCACGGAGATGTCTATCATAAAAATATAGGGATGAATGACAAAGGACATTATATTTTGTTTGATTTTGAATTTTGTAAAAAGTCCACCGATTACTATTCCGACATAGCAATGTTTTTATCTGATTTAAAACGAATGTATAGAGATTCCCATTACGTGACCATTATTCAAAAGGAGATGGAAAAGTTTATAGAAAGGAAGGAAGTAACCATTTCATTTTTAGGAAGAAAACGTAAACGAATTGATACGTATTGTAATTATAAAATATATGATTTTTACAAAGTAATAAATGAAATTTCCAACATAGAAGAACTAATAACATGACATTACAAAATTTAATTTAAATATACTAAATGAAACGTATTGCTGTTACATCGGAGAGGAGGGTATCAATTTTGAATACGTCAAGATTACCTGAACGTAAATTATGTACAAGAATGGAATCTGTGTATTGTAAAGACGTATAAAGATGTAGAACTCAGTAAATACAATCTTGAAAGTAAACAATCGACCTTAGAATCTAAAGAAGGGGAGGAATTCACAGGGTCGTCCTCATCGGAATCGTCCTCGTAGGAAGAGAGTTTAAAGGAGGAAACTAAAGAATGATGATTAATCTATATTTTTAAAAATATAGATTAATAATAAAATGGACGTAGTTGATTTTTTACCTGTTTATTCAAGTGTTGAAGATCCTAATTTTTACAACTCTATTCTTGATAAGAAAGAGTTTTCCGAACTAAAGCTGATCGGAAATGAAACATTCCCTAAAGAAAAGGGACAGCTTACTAAATATCAACAAACAATCTCACGTTATCTTTCTAGCCGTACACCATATGACAAACTATTAATTGTTCATAGTATGGGTCTAGGAAAATGTGTATTACCAGATACAATTATAGATGGGAATAAAATAGAAGACTTGTGGAATGAACACAAAACCGAAATTATTACAGACTGTGATGGGGGTGAATGGAGCAAACCACTAAATGATATAACTATTCAGAGTTATGATTCTAAAACCCAAAAGATAATTCCTAAACGTGTTGTTTATTTATATAGACAATTAATTAGTGAAAATGTTCAAATTATCAAGACAGGAAAGAAAACTATAACAATGACTATGCGACACAAATTGCTAACTAGTAATGGTTGGAATAACAAGTTGAATGTTGGTGATATGGTTATAGTAAAAGATCTTGATAAGGAAGAAATTATAGATATAACACAATATCACTATAAGGGATATGTATATGATTTAGAAGTTGAAAACACACATAGTTATATTGCTAATGGTATTATTTCACATAATACATGTTCATCTATAGGCGCTATTGAACAGATTAGGGGCGAAGAAAATGGTTTTGATGGTGCTATAATTTTAGCGAGAGGTGAAGGATTATTGTCAAATTTTAAGAATGAACTAGTTTTCCAATGTACAAGAGGACAATATATTCCTGAAAACTATGATAAACTAACTGCTTTAGAAAAGACTAGAAGAATACAGAAAAAGATTGCCTTTTATACATTTGAAACATTTGCCAAGTTCGCCAAGATAATTTCTAAATTAACAGATGAACAGATTATTCGGGATTATTCAAACAAAATTATCGTGGTTGACGAAGTTCATAATATTAGAAGCGATGAAAATGAGAACGAGGAAGTTGAACCGGTAGGTGTTAAATCTATAGATCGAACAAAAGAAAAGGAGCAAGTAGATATAGATTTTCTTGCCGAATTAGATCAGGCAATTGCCGAATCAGAGGCCAAAGAGACGCAAACAATCTCTGGTTTGTTTGAAGCGGCATTACAAGAGGAAAAGAAGGAACAGGCAATTGTCCTTACTAAACCTAGAGGTTATAAAACATACGAACAGTTTATCCGTTTGTTACATCTTGTTAAGAATTGTAAGATTATGCTATTATCCGGTACTCCAATGAAAGATACCCCTAATGAAATCGCCGATGTAGCCAATCTTCTTTTAGATAAAAAGAACGCTTTCCCCACCGAGAATGCCTTTATTTCTGAATATATGAAAAAGAGGGGAGACCTGTATATAATGAAAGATAGAAAGAAGGATTTGTTTAAACAGAAACTAAAAGGTTTGGTATCATTTCTTAAAGAACCCGAATCGGATATTCCTAAAAAGTTCGTAGGTAAAGAGAAATATAAAGGTTTAAATAATTTTATAGTCGATCCAAAAGTGATGTCTGATTTTCAAACACAGCATTATCAGAATGCTTTACTTCAAGATAAAAAAGATAGCGGTATCTATACAAATTCTAGAGAAGCAAGTCTTTTTGTTTTCCCAGATGGTTCTTGGGGTTCTGAAGGGTTTAACAAATATATCAAGGAGAAAGAATTTACTCAACGTATTGGCGAAAAGAAAGAGGTGAAAAGAAAAAGATACATAATGACTAATGAATTAAAAGCAGCTCTATGCGATAAAAAAGATAACGGTGATTTGGAAAAACTTTATAATCACTCATCAATCTACACAGCGGCGATAGGAGATATTCTGTCTGAAAATGGTAACTCTTTTGCTTATTCTTCAATTGTAAAAGGAAGTGGATGTATCTTATTCTCTCTTATTTTAGAGCTTTTTGGTTATAAAAAGAGTAGTGGTTCAGAAACAACCAAAGCTAAAAGATATCTACTTTTAATAGGTGATACTCCTGGTAAACAGAAACTGGTACAACGATTTAATAATCCAGACAATGTTAACGGTGAATATATTCAAGTTATTATCGGTAGCAAGGCAGTTAGCGAAGGTTATTCATTTAATAATATAGTTAGAGAATTTATCTTTACTCCGCATTGGAATTATTCAGAGATATCTCAAGCTATCTCAAGAGGTTTTCGTTTTGGTTCACATAATGAACTTCTAAAAAGAGGTATCAAACCTGTTGTTCGAATATCTCAATACGTTTCAATTCCTAAAACCAAAGGGGTTGAATCTATCTTTTTAATTTTGTATAAAACATCTGAAAACAAGGATGTTAGTATTCGTTCAATTATGAGACTCCTTATGGAATGCGCAGTGGACTGCGAATTAAACTATGTACAAAATCGATCAAGAACTGGTAAAGATGGTTCTAGAGAATGTGATTATGAAAATTGCGATTTTAAATGCGATGGAGGTGAATCGAAAGGTATTCCTGATTATTCAACTTATCTAGCTCAATATTTTAATCCAAAAGTGCCTGAAATCAAGAAACAAACCGAACAGCTATTACGTTTAAATAAGATGAAATTAGGAATGGATGTAACCATCGAAGAACTTTCAATAAAACTAAAAGAGTTAGGTTTTAACACTGAAGAAATTAAAGTGTTCTTAACTCCTCTAAAAGGAAATAATATTGTGGATTATGATTTATTTTTACAAACTTATAGTCAGCCTCCTATTACACGTATTACAAGTCTTTTGACACGAATATTTCAGTCTAGATTTAGAATGGATTTCAATGACATTCGAAAAATGTTAAACATAACAGAAGGCGAACTTTTAATAGCTTTAAATCAATTGATTACGGAAAATATCGTGATTTACAATAGATACGGCATCCCTTCGTATTTAAGGGAGAAGAATAATACTTATTTTCTTGTTTCCAGTTTAGATAACAATATTGATTTCTTTTCAGACTACTACTCTAGAAATCCCTATGCGATACGTAAATTAGACATAACTGGCGTTTCTAGCGAAAATGAAATGAGTAAGATTATTCTTAAACTCTTTACTCTTACTGATAGTAAAGAGTTTAAGAAGTTAATCAAGTTAATCCCTCAGAATATACAAAATATTTTATTTGAGATGAGTATATCGGCGCAAATGCAGAATATGAATATAAATCCTACTGTAAGAAACTTTATAATAGATTATTTCAGTTCTGATTATAGAAAGGTAAACGATAATACAACAGTATCAAGAGTTTCAGATAAATTGAGATGTGTAGATGAAAAAGGAGAATGGAACGATTGCGGCAAAGAGATGGACGAACTATTTAAAACCGCAATACGAAATGAAATCGTTCGTAAGCAAGTAAAAAAGAATGGTAATATTTACCTAGGTAAATTGAATCCTAAAGCAGTTGAAAATGCTTTCTGTATATCAGCGATTAAAGATGATGAAAAGGAAAAGATAAAGAAGGATACAAGATTGATTAGACCTGGACAGAATTGTCCTACTATAATTAAATCTAAGCTAGATGCTATAGCAAAAGATTTAGGAATTAAAATCTTGGCTAAAGATAAAGCGGCCGATAGATGTCGTAAAATACAAGATTATTTTGAAAGCGAAAATAAGATTATAATGGATAATCAATGTGCTATACAAGCAAAAGGTAAAGGTAAGAAGAATATTTAATTTAAAAATTTTTAAATTAAATACTTTAGAATATGTAATTTATTTAAGCGGACTTAGAGACGCGTTTCTTAGATTTGCGAACCTTGGACTTGGGGGATTTGCGAACCTTGGACTTGCGAACCTTGGACTTGCTAGCCTTGGACTTGCGTTTTCTGCTAGATTTCACAATGGCACGCAATCTAGAAACAACTGAACCTAGTTTGCTACCAATTCTACCGCTTTTCTTCACACAGCGACCGGTTTTGGGGTTGCGGACTTTACGGGAAGGGCATGCGAGTTTGTTACCAACTCTACCGCTTTTCTTCACACAACGACCAGAATCAGGGTTGTATAATTTACCGGACTCTTTACAAAGAACGATACGCTTAGGTTTCTTGCTACCAGAGCGCTTAGGACTACGTTTACGTTTAGGTGACGAACTTTTAGGCATTTTTTATTATATCATAATAAAAAAAAATTTAAAATTAATTTATGTGTGTAAAATTTACATGCGCGATTTGCGAGCAGCACGAGATTTAGTAAGTCTCTTGCCGGCCATGCTGCTTTTCTTTAAACATCTTTTAGTCTTACGATTGAGAAGCTTGCCACGGCAAGGAGAGCGAGATTTCTTGGGACGAGCAGCTCTGGATTTAGTAAGTTTACGACCAGCAGCGCTGCTTTTCTTCACACAGACACCACTTTTATGGTTGAGAAGCTTGCCACGGCAAGAACGCTTGCGAGAACTACGTTTAGGAGATGAACTTTTATGCATTTTATTATTATTAGAAAAAAATTAATAATAATAAAAATGTCATTGATTCAATCAGAACAAGTTTTTTTAGATGGAAATGATCTTCTCCATCCTAAAGATGGAACTTATTATATTCAGATAGGTTCCGATTATGGAAATGTAATCTTTAAAACAGATTTTATTCCTAAACGCATATGTATGTTTGCTATACAAACAAATTCTAGTGGTATTTATCTTTTAAATAATTCAACCTGTAAATATAGAGGTGATCGCTTCCTGACTCCAAATAAAATCCATTTGTTTAATATAAATTATGACAACGGTTGGATAATCACGACCGATCGTTCCGTTCCGACTGGTATAGTGTCTGAATGGTCTCTCTTCTTTTACTCGAGTTTAGCCGCGCCACCCCCGCTTTCGGCCAGAAGATATGCTTTATTTATTAATGCCATCTACAATGAACTTTTACTTCATAAACAACTTGTAGACGAGGCAGTGTTTAATGAGGCTGCTAGAAAAGCATGTCTTGTTTTACATCCAACTGTAAATTCCGATTCTGTATATAACAAGTATGAAAAATTATCAACTGAAAATACAGATATTATAGTATCTGAGGTTCAAAACTTTTTATCAGCGCATCCTATCCCGTCTAATGCTACATCCCCTTCTTATGTCCTGCCAGCAGAAGAGAAAACGAAATGGAATGGAACTAATCCAATTCTCCCTAATTGGAAACCCGAAAACATCTCTTATTTAGTAAATACATTTACACAAGTCCAACACGATCCGTCTACAACAATGGAGAGCGATGCTAAAGAATTTACAGAAACAAAAAGAAACGCAGAAACAAATGAAATAGCAGTCCATTTCGCCAATACCTCTCCGCCAATGCATTTAACATATATAGCACTTTCTTCTCTATCAAATATGTCTCCTTTGGAATTAACTAAAGTTTTAAGTTTTATGTCTATTTGCGTGGCTGATGCAGGTCTTTTTGCTTGGAATGTTAAATACACATATTGGGGCGCTAGACCATTCCAGTATATAACTGGTTTCACTCCTGTTATTACAACGCCAAACTTCCCCGGTTATATTAGTGGTCATTCAACATTTAGTGCTGCTTGGGCTCAATCACTTGCTCTTGTGTGTCCAAATCTCAAAGGAATAACTAAATATATAGCTGAACTAAGTGGTATTTCTAGAATTTATGGTGGTATACACTTTGAAGATGATAATGTTACTGGTTTATTTTGTGGTAGTGAAATTAGCAAATCGGTATATGAAGCGTTAGCGACTAGATTAAAATCAGGACAATCTCTATTGCAATAAACAGAACCAAAACGGTGTATATCATTCTAGCAATACCATCTTCAAAGTCATCCATTGTTTCAAAATACAACAAGTCTATATAAAAACATCAAATGTAGAACGACAATACGGACATTTACGTATAATTATTTTGTTATAACAGTCTTCACATAATATTTGTTTACAGCACAATGTTTTATTAATTGATTCATATGTACATACTCATTTCTAAACAATAAATCTTATAGAATAGGCAAAATTCAATTTATTAAAAAATGTAATAGTAATACATATTTACATGCTCATTCCATAAGTGATGCCTTGCCAGTGTAACATTTCCAGTTTGGATAATGTCATCACCCGCTAACATTCGATTTACAACATCTATTCCATACTGATACGGGTTAAGAATATATCGAACATTTAGTGGAATATGAATGTGTTGTTCATAATACTCTGTCTCATAACTTTTAATCTCGTCTCTTTTATATCTAGCATTGATGGATTTCTTTTTATTCATATCAATTTTATTTAATGTATAAGGGTTGGAATGACGACAATAAGGACAAAGATAGCTCGCGCTCTTGATATAACAACTTTTACATAATACTTGTTTACAACAAGATGTTATGCTTTCTAATACTTTAACTTTTTCTAAACAAATATTACAATCACCCATAACAGTGTTTGTCTCTTCACAAGTCTTACGTGTATCAGACTTACGTGTATCAGTCTTACGTGTATCAGTCTTACGTGTATCAGACTTACGTGTATCAGACTTAGTATAAGGAACAGCACGTCGCTGCTCTTCTTTAGTCAAAGAATTCCATACTTTTTTACCTTTTTGAATTTTGCGATTTGTACGTGGGTTTATAACATATTCAATTATTGTTTCACATTTAGTGTCCTCATATTCTTCTACAGCAGATCTATCTTTAATCTTACTTTCACGTTTTTGTATTAATCGGACTCCTTCCTTCTTTTCTTCTTCGGTAAGGGTATTCCATGTACCCTTACCGATTATAATCTTGCGATTTGTTTTTGGATTAATAGCAAACATATTGAAGTAGTTTTTGACATGGTTAATTGTTAAAAAATCAATTTAATACATTTAAAAACAAGTAAGGTAAATAAAATTTTGCGAATGACGATAATTTTCAAAGCAAAAACGCGCGAGGGTTACGCTCTTAAGATATTAGCCGAACTACTCCAAAATAACATCAAAACAGGATGTTTCGAGATAGACGAGAAGGGGATCTATCTTCGTATGATGGATCATCATAGAACCATCCTTATTGATTTAGAACTCGAGGCGGATTCGTTTTCTGTTTATAAATTTAAAAACAAAGACGGTAAACTGTTTGCTGGTATAAATTTAACTCACTTCCATAAAATGTTAAAAACAATAAAGAAACGAGATTCGATACAGCTATTTATAGATGACAGCTCTCCTAACGATTTGGGAATTAAGGTAATTCCCAAGGAGAATAATAGAGTTACAACATCATTTATCAAAATACAAAATATTCAAAATTTAGACATTGACCTGCCAACTGATTACGGTAAACCAGTTATTGTACCATCTGGTGAATTTCAAAAGATGTGTAAAGGGCTAACTCATATTTCAAACACAACTCATATTTCATCTAAAGGGTTCCTTATTAGATTTTCTAGCGATGCCGGTGGAGTAATGAAACGGTCTACTGAATTTGGCGAGACCGAAGATTCCGAAAATGAAACAGATGAACAGAAATATGATATACCCGAATACGAAGATGATTTTGATACCGAACAGTTTACCAAGATTACTAAACTTTCAGGATTAAGTAGTACTCTTCAAATTTATCCCAAGACTGACAATCCTCTGCTTCTTCGAACTGCTGTGTCTAGTCTTGGAAAGATTTCTATTTATTTAAAATCCAAAGGAATGCAAGAAGTAGAATCCAAAACTATTGAAGAATAAATTTAAACATATATCTGTAGAAATATATGTTTACAACTGACATTACCTTTTATATTTCAGACTTTTTAAGTGATAGAGATGCCTTTCGCTTTTTTAGAACAAACAAGTATTATAATAGTTTAAAGGATAACAATCCACTAGCCTATAGTATTAAAAAAGCAGTTTTAGACCATGAAAGGGAGCTATTTAAATATAGGGTTAAATGGTTAATTGTTCAATCACCTTTAAGAGTTATTCCTGATTCTGTTCAATATCTTACTTACAGACCGCTATATAACGAACCCATCACTGAATTCCCTAAAGAATTAAAGAGTTTAATTTTAGGGAATGATATTAATCAAACTCTAAACAATTTACCAAAAACATTGACACATTTGTTTCTTGGTTATGCTTATAACCAAGAAACAAATGATCTTCCCGACTCAATAATACATCTAAGTTTCGGTTGGAGATTTAATAAACAAATACTTCGTTTCCCTTCTAAATTAGAACGGTTAGAGTTTAGCTGGTATTACAATCAACCTCTTGTTAATCTTCCAAAAACCCTAAAGCAGTTAATACTTGGATATTCTTTTAATCATCATCTACTTAATCTTCCACCTTCAATTACACGCATTACTGTAGATATAAATTACAATAAACAGATTAATTGTTCACCTTCTGTAATTATTAATAGAATTCGATATCTAGATGTATTTGATGGATAATTTGTTCACTTATAGAAATATCATTTATCAAATAAATGATATTTATTTCTAAAGATACAAGAACTGTTTATATAGTAACAAACAAAAACAGTCAGATGATCGGCGATCTTATATTACGCGGGTTTGTTGTAGATCCTAGATCAGATAACGAAGCTCTACAAGTCTATTTAACTAGAAATGGTAAACCCGTGTTTAACGCTGATAAGGAGAATGTTCGTAATGAATTACTACAAAGATATAATAGCTTCTTTTGTGTAAATTGTAATTGTTATTTAGCGTCTGACAAAATTCATTTTACATGTACCAATTGTTTTGAGCTATTTTGCGACCTATGCGCTGACAAGTGTTTAAATCAATTGTGTGATTGTTGTAATAAGACTAAAATGTGTGTATCTTGTGTTTAATTTATAATTTTTGAATTTATAAATGGAATCATTTATAAATTCAACAGAGTTGAATAGTAAAATTAACCATATATCTAACGAAGACGAAAAGAAGAGTTTGATGCTTCAATTATCAGAAATACTTTCTGAACATAAAAAAACTGAATACGAGATTAACCAATTAAAAACTGAAGGAAACGGGTTAAATCTAAAAAAACAGGTAATTAGCTATACCTTTTGACGATCGCGTGGCATTAAGAAGAAACAAGAGATTAACCAGAGTGTCAAATGTAACTAATTTTTAATATAAAAATAAAGAACTCCTTCAGTCTGAACATTCGGGAATATAGAACAGTTTAGCACATTTTTAAAATCACCTACAAAAGTGATTTCGGATACTAGATCATTATAGTAATACCACATGTCGTTATTTTTAAGATAGCAAGTATAGTGATTGTCTTTATGAACAATAATTGAATATATTGTTAGTTTACCAATATATTCAGGGATAGTTATACTATTAAATTGTCGCTTTCGATGCGAAAGCAGTCTTTGAACATAAAAAACTGCAAAATGTCTATTCTTGTTACATTTTAAAGTTATATCATTCTCGTACGAAGGAACTAGAATAATTGGCGATGTTTTCACATTAAATAAGGCAAAAATATACTGAAGGAATTCACCCGCGTCCTGCATTTCTGTGCTGTGAAAATTTTCCATCCCTTCAATAACACATTTACTTAATGCTTTTCTTAACTTGTCACATGTTTTAACTTGGCAGCATGTTTTTCTGTTTATTGTTTTATATATAGCTACAAGTTCATCTCTTACCTTTTCAACATTGGGTTTTAACTTTTCTTTTTTCAAGATTTCGTTCTTGACAAACTTATTTTGGACGCAAAATAGCGACATTAATATGCTATCTTGATAGCAACTATTCATATTATATTCCAATCCGTTTAGACGACATTTGATAAACGAAAAAACAATATTAATTTCTTCTTCCATTTCGTGTGTCGTTAAAAAAGATACAATTTTCAATACTGATGATTGTGAAAGCGACTTTCTAGTTAATATCTTCTCTAATCTTTTATTTTTCATTTTATATATCTATTTATTAGTTTTATTTAGTCTTAAGGTATTTGATTTTCCTTTCATCCAATTAGAAACGAGCGGTGATGTAAATTTACGTTCTTGCTCCCTTTTAGGGAGATCTTGCTCCCTTTTAGGGAGATCTTGCTCCCTTTTAGGGAGATCTTGCTCCCTTTTAGGGAGATC
>Ga0214921_10002624_pt1 | contig 28950 bp, 30 predicted proteins | sample LL1505_MetaG_FD_177992 | JGI IMG/M metagenome (GOLD analysis project Ga0214921, IMG submission 177992) | Freshwater microbial communities from Lake Lanier, Atlanta, Georgia, United States - LL-1505 | ecosystem: Environmental > Aquatic > Freshwater > Lake | place: USA: Georgia | collected...
GCAAAGTCTTCTACGAATTGCAGTACTTGATTAGGTGTTTTTTTCATTCTCATTCCTTTGAAAGCTCCTACCCAAACCATAGAGGATATAAAAAAAATTTCTATGGAATACAATAATTAGAATCAATAAAAATTTTAATTCTAAATGGGCTTTCCATTCCCGATAGGCTTACACTGATAGCTACTACAATTCCAATAGAATCTATAGGGTATAGAAAAATAAAAAAAGAAAATTTATACGATATATAGTTCAATTAGCTATTTTATTCATTTGTTTTTTCAAAATAAAGCTTGCATTTCTACAGAACTCGAAAATAATATTTGAGCGGGAGAACAAAATGAATCCAGTTAAGAATACTACTCTAATAGAAGCCGTAGCTATGGCTATCCAATACGAAAAAGATTGTTTTGATTTTTATTTGAAAAACTTTGAAAATTCTAAAGAGGGTTCATCTGTTAAAGAATTCTTTCATCAATTGGCAGAGGATGTGGATGAACACATCAAGCTCATCCAAGATATTTATAACGAATTGAGCGGTGGTGTACAATTTCCAAATCTAAAACAGCTCGGTGAAATACACAAGTTTCATTCCACAGCTATCTTCAAAGTAATGAAGAAAATTGAGCGAAATGTTTCCAAAGCAGTGAGTGATGACCAAGATAAGATTGAAAAGGCAATGCGTTCAGCAGAAGATGCTCGTGATTTTTACAATAAAATGAAAGAAAAATTTTCTGCACCAGATATCAAGCTTCTCTTCAAACGACTAGCTGATTACAATGAAGAAAATAGACTCATGATGGAAGCCCAGTATGGTTTCCTCACACAAAAAGACAAAGCTGATTACTATTGGGAAGATGAAGACCTAGTCAAACAAGCAAATAAATAAAATTGAATCCTACTGACTTTTCTCTGTTTCAGGAATCATTTCCTGTAAACAGAGAAATGATCTGGCTAAATAACTGTGGTACCACACCAGCTTCAACACATAACCTTAAATCAGTTTCTACTTTTCTAGATGGGTATTCCAAGCATGGAATTTTCACTGAAACTGAAAAATTTTTTTCTGTAAAACAAGAAATCAAAACTAAGCTCTCAAGTTTACTTGGAGGGAATTCACATGAATTTACTCTAATCCGTAATACATCTGAAGGGATGAATATATTTTCTCATGGTTTAAACCTTCCTTCAGGTAGTACTATACTTATTTTAGAAAATGAATATCCCAGCAACGTATATCCTTGGGAACATCTCCAAAAAAAGGGATGTACTCTACGCTTTCTTCCAACTGGCAATTCTCCAAATGAATTTTTAAAAATCTTTCATGATAATTTAGATTCAACTACTAAAGTGGTATCTCTATCAGCAGTGCATTGGTGCACGGGAATGCCCCTTCCCCTACAAGAAATAGGTGAGATATGCAAACAAAGAAATATATACTTTGTGGTGGATGGTGCCCAGGGCGTAGGACATATTGAAATCGATGTAAAAAAAATGCATATAGACTTCATGGCATTTTCTGCTTGGAAATGGCTCTTAGGCCCCTTAGGCTTGGGGGTTCTCTATGTATCCCAAGATAGATTGGATGATCTAAGTGTAGCTATGAAAGGAACTGGTTCGGTAGTAGATTCCGATACTTACCTACCCTATCGAAATACATACAAAGCAGGAGCTGATAGATATGAGGTTTCTACACCCAGTTTTATTGATTGGGTATATTTTAAATCTTCACTCAGCTTTTTATCAGAAATTGGATTTTCCAAAACAATGGAAAGAATTTATTTACTTGCTGAATATTTGGCAAATGGATTAAAGCAGCTAAATTATTCTGTAAATACTCAGGATTTTTCAGAAAAAACTGGGATCATAGTCGCAAAAAGAAACAATCTTGACTCCGCAAAAGTTGTCTCACATTTGTTCCAACAAAAAGTAATTGCAACCTCAAGATTAGGTGGGATAAGGTTTGCACCCCATGCATACAATTCAGAAGCACAAATAGATAAAGTTATAGATATTCTTTCCAGAGAATTTGGAGAGTAAAATCAGGAACAGTAATTGAGAGATCTTCCGTAAAACTCACTTGCAAAATAGATGTCTTACGAACCTTCCAGTTTGCCCCAAATGAAATGAGAATGGGAGGGCGGGTCAGGTAAGAAGATTGGTAGCTAAAACCAGCTGATCTGACATCCAACTGCGAGAGAAAACTAATTTTTTCAAACAACAGATATTCAAGTGTAACAGTGGCAGCGGCATAGCTTTTTAAATTTGCACCCTTACCCATAATAGAATTAGAAACAGCTATTCCATACGCATTGAAGTACCCAATTATTTTATTATATTTGTACTTCATTGCAAATCCTGCACCTCCATCTGGCTTTCCCGAACCCATCTCGTAGCGAAATGCTCCCGTGGGAACTTTGGCCAAACCAACCAATGCAAAACTAAATCCATTCTCAGCTGAAGCTTTCAAATTCCACTTCGCTGATAACACGGAGTCCCCTAGACCAGTTCGGGGAGGTGTGGAAAGTATGGTTCCATTCTCCCCCGAAACATAGTATTTATATTTATTAGAGGGGACAAATTCTTTTCCTGTATATACCCCAATTAGGGAATGAAAGGAATTTATGGCTCCATCAAATATTCCAGAATTAAATGATAGAACAGATGCTTGCACTCCTAATTCTATTTTATCTGTAATACCATAATTGTATCTAAATTGAAAATAGGAAGATTCTAAATCTATACTAGTACGGTATTGGTTTTCAAGCCTTCCAAATCGATACAAGTCCGATACAATATATGCTTGGAGGGGATTAATATACCTATGGCTAAAATAGTCATAAATAAAAGGTCTTTGGTAAGCATAAGGAATATTCTTATTCACATATAAATTAGACTCTTTTATATCATTTGCTATACTGTACCCTGATGTAAACGAGCTTTTTCCCTTAGAAAGGGTAATTGGTGATACTGCCCTAGGCTCTAGAAATAAAAAAGTGGGGGCATAATTATTTCTTATATCTAATGGGATTTCTTCCATAGCATCAGAAAAGAGGTTAGAAGCAAGGAAATGTAGACTCACCCAACAGATGAAAAATATTCTAATTATTAATAGATTTTTCCACCATTGGAATGTCCTACAGATTATTTTGGATTTTAAAAAATACTGCACTAAATCCTATTTTATTTCAAAAACGGATTTGTTTGCTTCTATCCAACGTATTAATTTTTCAATGCCCTCTCTGGGTTTTACTTTAGGATTAAATCCAAATTTACGAGCAGCAGATGTATCACAAATGAAATATCTCATATCCCCAGGACGATCTGCTTCCATGAGTACTTCTGGTTTTTTACCAAGGATCTCCCCAATCATATATATGGACTGAAGAAGGGAAATTTTATGTTCTTTGCCCCCACCGATGTTGTAAGTACCGGGGACTTGGTTGTTAAAAAATTGCAAATAGGAATCTGCCCCATCCCCGGCGTACAAAATATCACGGGTTTGTTTTCCATTTCCAAAGATTCGAATGGGCATCCCAAATACAGATCGTATTGCAAAATTTGCAACCCAACCATGGTCTTCCCCACCAAATTGACGTTCCCCATAAATTCCCGTAAAACGAAAGGACGCACCCTTTACGTCATACATATCATGATAGGTCTGTATATAGTGTTCGGCACTCATCTTCGAAGCATGGAGGGGGGATATCTTTCCCACCATCACTGGATGTGTTTCAGAGATTTCAACTGGGTTACGAGTGTAAGACGAATCTTCTTCAATAAGTGAATCATTTATAGAATTGCCATACACATGAATGGATGATGTATTGACCACAGGAATTTTACGTTTGCGGGCAGACTCTACAACATTGAAAGTCCCCACTACATTGGTAGTAAAGTCGTGTTCGGGATCTTCCCAAGAAACTGTCATGGCGGGTTGTGCTGCGGTGTGAATTAAAAAATCACAGCCTTCTGTTCGATCTAAAAGATGCTCAAGATTACGGATGTCTCCCTTGACCATAGTAGCACCCAAGGATTTCAAGTAGTTCCAATTGTAGTCTCTGGTGGCTCCCGTCCCGTACCCTGTGCGATTTAGCTCATATTTGGTCATGTTGTCATAGCTGACCACTTCCCAACCCTTTTTCAAAAAGTACTCACATACATGAGAACCTAAAAATCCACACCCACCTGTTACCAATACTCTCATACATACTCCAAGAACTTACATAATTTTACGGGAAATTTGGTTGCTACCATTGAATCTTACTTAAAACCAAATTTTATTTTACTTCTTGGATTACCAGTAAAAAGAATTGAACCTATTTATTTCCAAATCACCATTTTAAATTGTTCGGGTCCCACTCCAAAAAAGTCACTCTTCCAATTGCTCTGGGCAAAAAATGGTAGGTGCATCCACTCTTCCTTGCGATCCAACATCTTAGATGCAGCAAAATCCCAGTCTGTCTGTAACACAAGAGTCTCAATTTCATACTTCTTTTGTGAGACCACCGAATAGTCAAAGTCGTCCCACTCATAGTGAAACACTTCAAAAACGTTCCCTGATGTATCTACGTAGTCTATACTTACATCTATCCCCCATTTGGATTGGATCTTAATTACCTTCCAGATAAGGGGGTTACACTCTGTCCAGGTCAGGAGCTGGTCTAATGCTTCCCCTGCATACGCCTTCCTTTCAAAGAGAAGGCAATGATTGAAATGAGCCTTAGAATGCTTTTCCCATGTCATCCAGGGATACTTGAGAGCATATCTGTATCTATGACTCTTTGCAGGTTCATTTACTTTTGCGTATTCCTGTTCTAGAACGGTTAGATCATACCCATTTTGGTCAAATAATTGGACCCAATCCACCGGCGGAACATCGGACAATGAAATGGGAACACTCCAATGGGAAACAGAGTTCAAGGAGTTTTCTGTGAGCTGTATCATACTTCTATTAGACATTCAGAACTTGACTTTGCGTCAATTCATATATGAGGGAAGAATTGCATGGTTAGGAATTTGGAATATCTTAGGAATTTATTTCAATGTGTTCAAATCTGGATAAAGCCCTGGAAAGTAAGATTCAACTGCATGAAGGGGAAGCCCTAATCTCAATTTATCCTTGTGATGGGAAGATGTTAGTAAACCTCTATGGAGGAGAATGGAAACTGTTTCCCTTGCCATTCTTTCTTTGTAGCCAGTAATTTGAATTCACCAAAGTTTTTTGAATGAATTTTTTTCTTTGGAGCTAAAAAAAGATTGATAATTTTTATATATAATATTTTATATATAAATAAAAGAATAACTCTTAGGAGAATTAAATCTTTGTTACGATTTATCATTTTGGGTTTTTTAAACTATCGATCTATGTTTGGCTATGAAATCAAACAGGTGATGGATGGCTCTACTAGTTTCTTTTGGCAGGCAAAACTGAGCCAGATCTACCAAACAGTGAAGGTTCTCGAAGAAAAGGGTTTGGTTGTCTCTGAAATGGAAGCACAATCAGAAAAACCGGATAGAAAGCGTTATACAATTACACCCAAAGGGCAAGAGGAATTTTTTTCTGAACTCAATACACCACTGAAAGAAATCTCTCCCAAAAAAGATGATTTATTGTTAAAATTATTTTTTTCAGCAAGTAAACCTAAAAAAGAAATCCAGAGTGAATTGTTGTACATGAAAAAACTACACGAACAGCAATTAAAAATTTACCAAACAGAAACAAAAGAGATCATCCAAAATGCGAAAAAAAATCATAAACCAAAAATCAATGATGCAGTTTTGTGGGAAGCCACCCGTCGCCTCGGTGAGATGTACGAAGAAACCTATATACGATGGATTGAAGAAACAAACCAAATCATAGAAAAAAACTTTAAAAAAGGAGAAAATAATGAAAAGTAAAATATACAATAGAATTAAATTACTCTGTTCTTTAATTTTATTTTTAATAATGGGAGTATTACAGTCTCAGGATAAACCTAAGACTATGATACAATTGGAGATAACAGGGATAAAAAATAGTACGGGTTTTATCCAAGTTGCTGTTTTTAAGAGTGATACAGATTTTGATAAGGATATTTTTATCAAAGTAATAGCCGTACCTGCAAGTTCAGAAGTTCAGGTTTCTATTCCAAACTTGGAAGTTGGAAGATATGCCATTGCAGTGTACCACGATGAAAATAAAAACCAAAAATTAGATAAAAATTTTGTGGGAATCCCCAAGGAAGGGTATGGATTTTCCAACAATGCAGTAGGGAAACTAGGACCCCCTAAGTTTTCTGAAACTTCCTTTTCTCTTGATACTAATTTAAAAAAATTATCAATTCGAATGAATTATTAAGAATATAGAATCGTACAAGGAGAAACTAATGAATCAACAAAATACAAGTTTAAAGCAACTCTTCTCAAATATTTCCAGTAGTAATAAAGACCCATTGCAAAAGGATCTTTGGATAGGATGGTACTTTTCTTTTGTATGTCTTGTGGTTTCAGTCACCGGGCTTCTCCTAGACGATAGGATTTTGCAGTACGTTCCTATATGGTTAAAACCATTTAAATTTTCAGTATCTAGTTTGGTATTTATTAGTTCTATTCTTTACTTTTTCAAATATATCCCCAATAAAAAGTTTATTTTACTTACAAATAAAATAGTGTCGTACGGGTTAATGATTGAGTTACTCATCATCTTTCTACAGGCATTTCGGGGGAAAATGAGCCATTTTAATAACCAAACATTAGAAGATATGATTTTGTTTCAGATCATGGCAATCACCATAGTCTGTGTTTGGCTGGGCTTTGGAGTATATGCTTGGAAATTATTTAAAGCTTCTGAATATATGGATAATATGATTTTTAAAGGAATCCAGGTGGGTGCCGTCATCACTTTTCTTACGATGCCCTTTGCATTCACCATGCCACAGCCGAGTAAAACACAGATCCAAGAAATCATAAAAAATAAATCCCAAATTGGTTTGGTAGTGGGATCCCACACCGTTGATGAAAAAGATCCCAGCCAAACGTATCCTCTAACAGGTTGGGCAAAAACGGGAGGAGATCTTCGTATTGCCCACTTCTTAGGACTTCATGCATTGCAAATTTTACCAATCCTAGCTTTTTTATTGAATGGACTAAATTTTACAATTTCAAATAAAAAAAGAATACTCAGTACTATTGGATTTCTTTATTTGCTACTAGTGGTAGTGGTTCTTGTTCAAGCTTTGAAGGGGGTTCCAATAATCCAGTCACTTGTGAAATAGAATGAAAATTATAGAAGTTTCTGTAATAGAATGTCGAATATTTTTTTATTAAAAACCTTTTGCATAACAAATCCTTACAAATCGTCAAAAGATTTTAAAGAATTCTACCTGTTGTACTCAGGATATTCTCATAATTTATTAAAAATAAAAATAAATTACTTGATAACTTCAAATGCTCCCTATATAATTCCATTCGATATTGATATCAATGGAGAATATTATGATAACTAAACATTTAAAGTTTATCCTAGTTGCAATGATCTCATCTTTACTTCCCGCTCAGTCTCTATTTGCCTCTGAGTCTGTTGTCCTGAAGTCAGATGATTTTGTTGGAATATCTTTTTGGGTAATTTCAATGGCACTCGTTGCTTCCACTGCCTTCTTTTTCTTGGAAACTCAAAGAGTCACTGGAAAATGGAAAACATCCTTGGTGGTTTCAGGGTTGGTAACACTAACAGCATCCACACATTATTTCTACATGAGAGAAGTATGGATCCAAACAGGCTCTACCCCAACAGTTTATCGTTATATAGATTGGTTAATCACAGTACCACTCCTTATGACTGAGTTTTACTTGATTCTTGCCGCTATTGCTAAGCCCTCAGTCGCTATCTTTTGGCGTCTCTTGATTGGGACTTTGGTGATGTTGATTGGTGGATATCTAGGTGAAGCAGGTTATATGGCTGTCTGGCCTGCATTTATCATTGGTATGGTTGGTTGGGCTTTTATCATTTATGAAATTTTTGCTGGTGAAGCAGGCAAGATGAATGCTGCTTCTGCTCCCCCATCCGTTCAGTCTGCATTTAAAACAATGCGTATTATTGTGGTAGTGGGTTGGGCAATCTATCCTGCAGGATACTTTTTTGGATACTTGACTGGAGCAGACCAAGCATCTGCATTCAAAGCACTCAATATCATCTACAACTTTGCTGACGTGCTAAATAAAATTGCCTTTGGTGTAATCATTTGGTCCGCCGCGGTAACTGAGTCAGAGAAATAAAAAGTAAAATTATCTGCAATTTACCTCAGGCACTATTTTCTGCCTGGGGTTTTGTAAGCTTATAAGATCATTCTCCTCCCCACTCTTCTATAAAAACCTCAAAAAATACGGTTAAACTTTGGTCAATTTTTTTTAGACTATCCTTTCTTTTCTAGTTGCAATGAGACATAATGAATATTTAATTGATCTTATGGTATTAGTATTCCTTTGGTTTGTGCTTTGCATTGTACCATCCCTATCCTCAGATTCTCTTTTGGGACTGGAGGAGGATCTCCTAAGGGCATCCGCCAGAAACAATTATCGCCTAGTAGAAATTTTACTCAAAGAAGGGGCAGACATTCACTGCAAAGATCCCAAGTCAGGCTTTACTCCTTTGCACATTGCCTCCAGAAATGGCCACTACGGGATAGTGGAAATACTTTTGCAATCTGGAGCCAATCCAAACAAAAAAGATATTGAGTTTGGGTTCACTCCCCTTTTAGTTGCAGCGTATCATGGAAATCATAGTATAGCAAAACTTCTTCTTGATCGGGGTGCAAATCCTAATGAGCAAGAAACTAAGTCTGGTATCACGGCACTTCATATTGCAAGTCAAAAGGGTTATTTAGATATAGTAAAATTACTTATAGAAAGAAAAGCAGACTATACAATTAGAGATTCACGTGGTAGAGGTTTTTTAGACAAAGGGCATATTCTCGTAAGGGACTACTACAAAGGGATTTCGGTAGCAAATAGAGAAGACTCTTTACGTGAGGGATGTAGGGCTATTATTTTAGACCTAAATGAAATTGGGTTTATCTCTGAAGAACTCAGCCGAAAAGGTCAGGGAATCCTTTTCGAAAGAATATACAATGCATATATAAATAATTCCAATTTTGACAAATGTACTACTTTATTTTTAGATTCAGATTCAGATAAATTTTACTGGATAGGTTTATTTTTGTTTGATGAAGAGTACAGTACAATAAAGAATTTCTCGATGGCAAAGGAAATCATCAAGAGAGGAATGGAATTCAGTGAAAATAAATCAATAGGTGTATCCTTGCACTTTATCTATGGTCTTCTCCAATGGAGGGATCGTAATAAAAAAGAAGCCAAGATTTATTTTGAAAAAGCATATTCTATGTCTGAGAAATATCCTGGTTCCATACCTGCATTATCCTTGGACGAAAAAGTGGAGATAGACAAATTTATGGGATTTACTGAATAGGCTACCTTACTAGGATACGTTCATGAATGATTTTCAAATGCCCGGAAAAGACGAAAAAGCAGAATTTGTTCGCAAAAATTTTGATATTATCTCAGGGAAGTATGACCTTTTTAATGACCTAAACACGTTCTTCCTCCATAGGCATTGGAAAAATACAGTAGCTTCACTGGTAGAATCCTCAAACAAAGGTAAACGTATTACGTGTATGGATCTCTGTTGTGGTACTGGTGATATTTCTCTTCGATTAAATAAAATCCCTTCTTCGGAAAAGGTATATGCGGTAGATTTCTCCGATAAAATGTTAGACATAGCTCGCCATAGACTTATGGAGTTTAAGGAATGTAGTGTTCAGCAAGGGGATGCCACTGCACTCAAAAACTTTAGTGATTCTTCAATGGATGCTGTTACAGTTGGATTTGGGCTTAGAAATGTTTTTGATTTACCACTTGCTCTCTCTGAAATCAAAAGGGTACTCAAACCGGGAGGGATATTTATCAATTTAGATGTTGGTAAAGTATCATATCCTGTCATACGATTTTTTGCTGATTTTTATTTTTTTAAAATTGTTCCCTTGATGGGATACGTAATATGGGGCGGAAAAAATAAGATGTTTGACTATCTTCCAATCTCTTCCCTTCACTATCCCGATCAGGAGAGTTTATTGGGTCTTCTAGGAGAAGCTGGATTTGAAAACTCATACTACAAAAATTATGCTTTTGGAAATGTTGCAATGCATGTAGGTTATAAGCCCTTACAATCCTGATATTTCTCCTATAAATTCATTTTTTTCAGAGAAACAATTTGCTTTCACATTGTATATAGTACCCCTATTGACAGGGAAATCCGCTTGGTCTAATTCCTCGACTAAAACATAAGATGCTATTTCCGGGATAACTACCACAGGAATTGTATCATATTTTGTTACAGAAATATCCTGATGTCCCTTATATGCAAAGCTTTCATCTAAATAGTTCCACCTCATTCGAATTGTTTCCAATGAAGTCTCTTCTCCTATAAACATACATGTCTTACGTTTTCCTGTAGAACCTATTTTCCAGATCAATTTACCTTTAAAAGAATGATATACTATTTCCCCTTCAGACTTATTGTTTGGATCTGCAGATATTTGATTGGAAATAATTTTTTTACCTTTTGAATAATAGGATATTTGATAAAAATGATTGCTATCTTCTCTGAAAAGTGGAGGTTTTTTTTCATTGTATAGTACCAATCCTGGCTTGATTAAAAAGAAAAGGGAAAGACCGGTGAGACCCAGACTTAAAAATTTCGCTCTGCCTTCTGGTAAAATTTTTAGCCTATGCATAGGTAAAACCAATAATAAAATAAATACAGCACCATCTGGATGTGATACATGGTATCCAAATACCATAGGTACTACTAAGTACAAAATATAGGATAAATGACCCCTCCAATAGATTTGAAGACCTGCCCAAAAAAGAAGAATGAGGGTGCCCAGAATTCCTGTATCTCCTAAAATACCTGTATAAAAAGAACCTGGCCCATCTATAATTCTATTAGGATTGGGAAGAATATATATAGGATTTTTTAATAAGGAGACAGTAACAGATCCTACTCCCCCACCTAAAACAGGAAAATCTTGGAAAATCTGGAATGCCATTTGGTTTAAAAAAGTTCGGGGTGGGTCTAAATTGCTAATTTTTGTTATTATCCCTTCGGGAGTGGTCAATGTTAATAACAAGTTCCATAACTTTCCCTGATTGGAAAATCTGGCAAAGAAATAAAATGCACCTAATGATGCAAAGAGCAGCAAAGAAAAATAGCCTATAGTTTTTAATAATCCTAGGTTATTTTTGTACCTCTGGATATTATTTAAGTGAAATAAAACAAATGATGAAAATAAAATAATATTGTACGCCCTACCCTGTTTGTATCCTAAAATCCCTCCTAAACCCAAAAGTGCTAAGGACAGTAAAACAATATGTCGTGGGTGGTTTATGCTTAGTTCTTTTACTGCATAGTGAAGCGAGTATATCAATAAGAGAGGATACATCCATGTAGCACTCCCCGCATCTCTAAATAAACCTGTAATACGTCCTAAATTAGGAGCATTGTTTGTTCCCTGTGCAAAAAAATGAATAGAAATAAAAGTTTGGATAAAGATCACAATGGATTGAATTGCAAATGTATAGAGGATACCCTCACCAAAATCCCTAAAAGCTCCTTGGTTATAATTGGAAAATGACCTCTCCTCCGCATAAAAATAAAGCAGGGCATAGATCATAGGAAGAATGATATTAGCACTGATGGAATAAAGTGATCTAGAAGATTGCTCTGGATAGTAAAAGTAATCCTGCACATCTGTTCCTGTTAGAAAGGGGAGATGGAAAAACTGAATAAAACTTCCAAGAAGCAACATACATAGAAACACAAGAATAGGAAAATAGACAATTGAAGTACCCCTTTTTTCCAAACCCCTTGTAAATGTAAATCGATCATGAATGGAACGAACAAATGGAGAAGTACGAGAATAGTCAATATATATCTTACAGGCTAATCCAAAGATCCCACCAGTAAATAGGCCACCTACAACTAAAAGACTCGAACCTGTGTATGCAAAAGAAGAAAGTCTAGATAACAAAAAGACTCCCGAGATCAAAAGAATTCTACCCAATCGTAACGATATACAGTAGCCACAAAAAACTAAAAGAAATTGGAAATAAAAAACTCCATTGTATTCTTCGGATGCAACAGGGTTAGCAAAGGAATGAAATTTTGTGAGCAAAAAGCATAGAAACCCAAGGAAGACCAAAAGGAAGAAATGCAGAAAGTTCCGATACTTGCTTAAAAATTTGTTCACCATAAGAATATCATATAAAATGCATTTCCTGTAAATAGAAATATTTTCCTATGTTTTAAGAAGTGATATATACGTTTTTTTAGGAATAGATTTCCAAAGACTCTAGAAAACAAAGTTCTCACTGGAATGATTCATAATCTTACTTATTTTGAATCATTCCAGCTTTGATAAAGACTGGACAATTTTACCAATCACCCCTGCATGTTTGTCATTGCCATCGTTAGTTGCAATGATAGATATTAATACTGTTTGCTTATTTGTAGCAACTGCCACTGACCATTGTGAAGGGACTTTTGTTTTTTTATTTATACCTCTTCCTTCTATATAGGTAACCTTTAGATCATTCAATGTTCTCGTGGTTCCCTCGGGGGATGTAGTGTATTCAATACCGTCTATAGTATCATTTATATTTTGAAGAGCACTTTTAAGTTTGAGAGGAAGTGTTTTGGCATTAGTAGCCGACATACGAAGAAGAACTAAATTATCTTTTGAAGTAGATTGTACTATTTTTCCAGATACTTTTGTTTTCCAAAATGGAGGTAAATTGATTTTAATTCCAGATTCTTCATTAGGATAAAAATCTGCAAAGAGTCCAGTTTGTAAGAGAAAAAAGAATAGTAAATATAAAATATATTTGTAAGACAATCCAAATTTTATATGGATAAGAGTTTTAATTAGATATGAAAAAGTAGCATGCATATTTAGCCTCCCGAATTATTTATCAATAACTCTAATATTTATACACTTGGAACAAGAAGTCAATTATAAATGATCTTTGGGATACCAAATTAAAGTACTCCTTTTCTTGGAAGAATGTACATTTCATCTATATTGATAGCTTCAGGAGTATCCAAAAGCAATGACATCTGCTCTGCAAAATCTCTTTCAGGAATCATATCTTCTGGATTGAAACCCTTTCTGCCATCCCATATAGATGTATATATCGCTCCAGGGTACACAGTGACCACACGAATTGTAGGCTTCCATTCCTCTCTAATAGCTTTTGCTAAACCGGCAACCCCATGTTTAGTAGTACAATAAGCAGATGAATGCGGAAATCCCTGCCTTCCTGCAGTTGAAGATAAAATTACAACCATAGGTGTTTTGGAATTCACTAAATACTTATATGCATTTTTCAATAATAAGAAAGGAGCTGTTAAGTTTAATTCCAAATGGGCATTCCACTCGGAAAGACTCAGTGAATGTATAGGCTGAAATACACCATCTCCCAGAGTAATATACAAAGTATCAATATAGCCTATTTTTTTAAATACAGCTTGGATTGCTTCTTCATTGCGTAAATCACAATGGTAGTTTGTTCCAGTTACCAATTCTCCTTCTATAGCCTCTCCCCTACGAGACAGACCAATTGATCGATAATTTTTTTTTGATAAAACATCTAAGAGAGACTTGCCAATTCCAGAACCAGCCCCCGCAACTACCACTGTCTTTAAAATGTCCAGATGAAGTACTCCTGTGCTTTTTGAATAAAACCAATTTTTACCAGAAATAATAATAAAATTACCTTTACCATTATAAAATAGTAAACTCTACTAATTACCCCATCTTCTTTTGCCAACAAAATCATAAGTGGAATTGACATGGCAAACATACGTGATACATTTTCATATACCGACCAAAAGTGATAGTATCCGGCTAAAATCACGAGTAAAAAATTTAAAAGTAAACCAATTCTATATACAGTTCCATTTTTCCAGTTTCCTGCAATTGCAGAATATATACCCACCACAAGTACTACCACCAATGGAAATCTAGAAAATGCCCTTGCCATCTCCTTCCAGTCACCAGATGACGTGGAAGATAAAAGAAATTTTAAATAGGATATTATACCCTCAAACGGCAATATAAAACTTAAAATTCTGGTAGGTTTCCAATCGGGAAAAGTAATCCTAAGATATACATGCCATAGAATTGGTATAACCAATGTAGAAATAATTACTATGGATTTTTTCCAATTTTTATCCTTTAACTCGATAAGTCCTAATGGAAAGTAAAGAAAAAATGCTGGTTCTTTAGTCAGAATAGATAACGATGCCAATAAAAAAAAGGGTAAATAGCTCTCTTTTAAATAAAAATAATAAGAAAGTATAACAAGAGATACTAAGACAGAGTCACTTACCAAAACAGAATAACTACCCAATGAAAAAGGAGATGCAATATATATCCAAACTAAATATGAATAGTCTCCTAAAATTTTTCTAAGTGCCAGTGCGGATAAAATAAAAAGCATAATATTCCATATATACATCCCCAAAATAGAACCATTTGGACTATAAATTCCAAATATGGAAATTAAAAGTGGATATCCTATACGTGGAGCTCTATAGCTATCATCAAAACCAATAGGCCATTTTAAAGAAAACGAACTGAGAGCTCTGGAATAGAAATAAAAAATTTGTCCATCGTATCCTGCACCTAAATCCCCCTCATAACCCTTCTCCACAACAGCACGGGGTGGCATATATTCTAAATTTAATTCAATAAATTCATTTCCAAAATGAACCATAGAAGAAGGTTCCCATTCATGTTTTTTCCAAATGAGAAGGGTAACTACTAAATATAAGAAAAGAATTGCGGGGATAATAATCTTAACTTTATCTATTTTTTTAAGATAAATTATTATATAATTACTCATGGATATTATCCTTGATAAGATTGATATACTCTTTTGACATCAATTGGGCTCCCCGAAATGTGAGATGGTTCACATCCATAAAATATCTTGGATCATTTAAAAATAAAATATGATCTATATATGTGGCATCGGTTTCGGATGATACTTGCTTTAAATACCGATCATATCCGTAGTACCACTTAGAGGGAATATAATTGCCTGTTTCCATAGGATTTTCAGGATTAGTAACCAATATTATTTTTATATTGTTACTCTTCAATTTCAAGAAACTCTTTCTTAAATTTTCAAATTCTATCCAAGGAGTAAACTCTGTTTTAGAAATTTTCACTTTCATATCTCTAATATACGTTTGTCTAGTTAGTTCTGGCCTCTGTTTTAAATTTGCCATTAGACGATTATTGTAATCTTTTTCGTACTCTCCTAAACTCATATTTGCTAATGATGTATCCTCTAACGTTTCAAGCCTTTTAAATGCGTTGTCTTTTTGATACTCATTTCTGCAAAAATTTTGTGACAAACGTATACCATAAAATTCTTCCCTAGCATAACTTTTTGGATCAATGATTTTGGAAGACACTGTTTTATCAGCTTCCATTGTTATCTCAATTGACTCTCGGCCTTCTTCAAATGGAATATTGATTTCTTTCCATCCTGAATTTGGAAATGTAATGTTGAGAAGTTCTTTTGATCCAGAACTCAATTGAACTTTGGTATTTGGATGGTGGATGAATATAAACTCTCTTCTATTTGTACCAGTTACGGGCTTTTCACATTGGATTGTAAATTTTGGTAAAGTCCAACCCTTTCTCCATATCCCTTCTTTTGGCATAATCCCCGTATAGTTGTGATAACTTCTTCCAGATCGAAAATGTTTCTCGTAGTATGCATAGAAAGGATCCAGTATAAATGACCTTTCTCTATTTACATAGAGCATCGACTTAGTTAGTAGCAGAAAAAAAGATTCTCTAGTTAACTCTTTGTGATACTGTAGTGCAAAATCAAGAGGGTAAAATGATCGGACCGGATGCCTATCTGAATTTCCCCTTATCCATTGAAACTGATTAAACTCAAAAGATTCCTTGCTATTTACCGGGAAATAGTCTAATTGAAAATCTGCGGGATTTAAAAGGTACAAAACAACTTTTGGATTTTTCTGTACTATATCCTCAGTATACCTATAAAAATCAGAGGGTGACATGGCTACATGGGAATAAAAACGAACAGATGAAGGAAACCCTTTTTCGTTCAGACCTTCTTCTATGACAGAAGGCAACGCTGAGTACAAGGCAACGGAACTACCCGCCACCAATACACCAATTTTGTCTTTATCGAAAGGCTTAAGATTTACACGACTGTGTTGAAAATTGTACCAATGGGATGTATCCCATTCCATCTCATTGGGAAAAGAGTAGGCTAGCTTATAAAAAACTAGAGTATCTAAGGTAGATACCGAAGTGATAAATAAGAGAATAAAAAAAATTACCCGTATCCGAATGGATTTTAAATTAGCTATCATGAATATAAAAAAGACTCTTTCAATGAAAATTATTTGTTTGCTATTTGTAAATCTATTTCTATGGGAAATCTATCCTATGGAGGATTCATTACCTCTCTTAAGAGTCTTTCCTATCTATAGAAAAGAAGAATGTGAATGGGCAATTCGATGGGATGTATGCTTATCTTGTATGAGACAGGGAGAAAAGTATGCCCAAAAAATAATCTTTCTGGAAGACAAACCATATCGTCTTCATGGATGTATGCATCCAAAAAAAGGCTTTTATAGCTGGGATGAGGAGTTTAAGAAATAATAAATAATTGCTTTCGATCTACCCAATTTGGATAGATCGAAGCACAAAGATTTAGTTTTTCTTACAAAGTTGAAGCTCTTGGATGCTCTTAGCACCGGAGAGACACTTTAGCTCATACTTTCCCGATTGGCATTCCTTTTGTAGCATAGGAATCAAAACCATTTTTGCTTTTTCAATGTCCCCATCCGGAGCAAGTTTAGAAAAATTCTCAAACATTGTTTGAACCACAGGTGTACATTCTGCGTCACTAACAGAATTGTCTTTGCAATTTACCGTAAATAATAAGGCCGCAAATGCTGCCAAAACCAATAAGTTTTTCATGAAGATTGTCCTCTATTTTTGGCATATCTAGAAACATTCAAATTTTTGAAAATTCCATACCAATATTCAAAAATTAAAACTAGCCCCGTATTTATAAAGAATTTTTTACACTCTCCTTCGGGGATGAAAGAAACCACAAACAATAGGATTTCTATTTTTTTGCAATTGTAATCCCATAGATTTCTACACCTTCCACTCCTTTGAAGTAAAGAGTAGAGGCATCTTCACTGAGAGTGTATGTCCCTGCATTGGTTGTAATCCCAAAACCCTTTCCATAGTGAATTGGGGGAAGAAAGATAGCACATTCCCCAACCTCTCCTGGATTGATTTTAAATGAGTATTTGAAGAGTGATCGTTTATAATCAAATGAGAGTGATACAGGTTCTCCTTTCGTCCACATAGGGTATGGTCTTGAAAACGCACGCGTTCCCCTTCCTCCATCCCCATCATACCCGGCTGGTGTATCAATTGAATAAATAGAAAGATCTTCCCCATTCCAATTGTCACCATATTTGTGAGTGTTGTCGCTAGTGTAGTTCCAAATTGTTACATTGACTAAAGTTTTTTCTATAGCTACAAGGATCTTATCCAATGCTGTCTCATGCTTAGAATAATCACCTGTTTTGTATGCATACCTTTTCGTCATATCCATGGGGATTCCTGTTTCACCTATGACTGTTGGGGCATTTTGCATTTTTTCAATAGACATATTTTTAATCAATGCAATACAATCGTAGTACATAGCATCAACTGCTTTTTTACCAAAGATAGGTTTTTGAGAGAAGGAATGAACTCCTATCCAATTGAATTGACGTTTCATGAACAAAAGGGCTCCATCGTACCAATGGGTAGCATTTACTACTCCCCCAACTCCCTCCTCAAAAGGCTCTTCCCATTCTAGCTCCAATTTAGATGGATCACTTTCCATAAATATAAAAAATGATTTTTCTATCTTTTGGATCTCTTGTTTGTATTTCATTACAAATGGTGTAATAAAATCTTTATAAAAAGAAATACCCTTACCATTTATACTTTCAAAATAGTTGTTTTTCAAAAGCATGGGGGCTCCATTGAGATCATAGTTCCATACACCATGTTCACGCCACACACAGTAGGATCCTTTTTTCCATAGATTGATCCCCCTCTGATTCAAAACCACACTCCCAAAAGGAATTTTGTTAAATCCAAGCATGAAAGATCTATTAACCCTTGTAGGATGCCCCTCCGTCATCACCATCTCCTGGAAGTGAGTGCTTGTTTCAGTCATTCCAAAGAAAGGCCAATCAAACGTAAGAAGAGTTTTTTTTCCAATGTAGCCGGGTGAGGGTTCATTGAGAGTATCAAAACCCACTACATTTTTACAATTTTTCAAGCGAAGTGCCAGCTTACAAATTGCAGTGATGTACTTAGATTGTAGGTAATCTTGGAGATTGGTTCCTTCTACGGTTCGAAGTGGAGCAAAAACCTTTCCGCCAAAAAACAATGTAAACATGGTAGCTGTGACATACTTTGCATAGTTCAAAGGCCAGCTCATCTGGACATATTTTTTGCCCCTTGTATGGTGCAAGATAGCAAAATCTCCCTGTGGAATCTTAGGAACTTCCATTCCCACAGATTCGAGTGTCCATCCAGGAGCACCATCGCCCCCAGAAAATCGAGACCAAACATCTTGGTGTGGATCTATAAAAACATAAATCCCTCTCTTCTCTGCAAGCTCCACCATCCTACCTACATATTCAATGTAGTCATGGTCATAGATTCCGGGGCCACCATGTTCAATGGCTTCCCAGGTAACCAGAAAGCGTAAGAAATTAAATCCCCATTTCTGCAAACGATCAAAATGCGATGCAGCCTCCTCCTCCGGGAAGGGTCTGCCCACAAATGAGACCTTATCATGATTCTGAAAGGAGAGAGTTTGGTCGAGAGCAGTATTGCCATTTGGAGAGAAGGGAACCTTAGTACTGCCCGAAAGATTGATCCCACGAAGAAGGTAAACTTTACCCTCCGTAGGATCTACGAAAAAGCCATTTTTAGAAGTAAGACGATTCAATTGATTTTTCCCTGCTATAGCTAAGATGTTTTCTTGGTAATTAAAATGTACAACCTTTTTTATAATGTGAGTAATTACATCCACTTTTCAATTTGCGAGAACCTAAAGAAATCAGAAAATTAGTTCATAATTTGTCTCAAATAACTAATTATACTCCTATTTTTTTTCTTATATTATAAATATATTGTATATGTATTACTAAACTCCCATAAAACATATAAAAGTACTTTCCTTCTCTCTTTTTCTAAAAAAATTTATAATAAAAATAGATCTCAGTTCTTATTAGATTGTATAAAAAAACTTTAAAAATAAAAAAATTTAGTTGATATTTTTTTAAAAACATACTAATTTTCGAATCTAGAAATAATATAATACCAATTATACAACTAGAATTATATAACATGTTACACAACAAACCATTTTAAAAAAAGGAAAAATAGATTATGACTACTCAGGCAACCGCTCAAATGGATAGACGAAGATATCCCCGGATCAATGCAAATTTTTCTATGGAAGTAACACCATCTCCTACAGGTGAAGGAACAGGAATTAATGTAAGTCAGGGAGGACTACAGTTTAGCCATAGAGGAAAATTAAATCCAGGAAGTTTGTTAAATATGACATTGCGTGTACATGGTTTTTCAGGTACTGTACATGTAAAAGGAAAGGTAATTCGTTGTGAAGAATCTGGTGCAGATAATTATTATCATGTGTCCATTAATTTTGTAGATACAGACCATGAAACAGAAGCAAGTATCATAGATATGATCAAATCATTCCAAAGCTAAATTACCAACTGCATATACAAGGGGTTTAATCCACTCCTTGTTTGTTTTTCTTTACGTTGGTTGGTCAATCCTCTAGATTCCCCAATTGTTCTTTTGCATCTTCATAGCCCGTTTTTATCAAATGATCTGCTTGGGATGGTGAAAAGTTAAGTATACTCTTCATTCCTAACGAAACCTTAGGGCTCACTATTCTCAGCCGGAATTCCCCACCACCTAACCAGTCTTCTATCAGCCCCTTGAATTGTGATTTGACCATCTCGGAAATTGTTACATTCGAGAGACTTCTTCCTGATTCAATGCTGTATTTAAAATTTTGAAAAGAACCAATTTGAATCAATTCAAAGACTCTCTCAAAGACTTCGCTCCTATTTTTGGGGATATCTGAATCAACATGACCGATTGGTGAAAGTAAAACCACAACAATATCACGAATATCTTTTTCCAGAAGTGGTAAAATAGGAGTATTTGCCATCAGTCCCCCATCCCAATACAACTGGGTGCCTATCTTCTGCCAGGGGAAAACCATTGGAATTGCTGCTGATGCCAGAATGTGTTTAACAGTAATTTCTTGGTTACTAAAAATCTCTAGTTCACCATTCAGTATATTTGTTGCAGTTATATAGACTTGAGTATGATTACTTCGTAATACATCAAAATTTAAATTGTCATTTAAAAATCTCTCTAATGGTGTGGGATCTGCTATAGGGCTTAGTCGATTCAGAAAAAAGTCCATCACTGCCCTAAAAAAACGATACCTCATCACTGTTCCAATGTTGATTGTTTTCCAGAGTGAAATCAATTGTTCAGGCCGAAGTCCACAACCCAGAGCAACAGCATTGATAGCTCCCACAGATGTACCACTAATGACTTCAGGATAAAAATTATTTTCTGTTAAATATTTATAAACACCGGCTTGGTAGGCACCCCTACCCCCTCCACCCGATAGTACAAGACCCCTCTTTGACATACACTCAATCTCCTCTTTTTACGATTCTGAATCTTTTTTAGGTTCCAGTTTATCTTCTATGATACGAAGAAGACTACCTTTGGTAAAATGGCCATCTTTTTCGATTGTTCCTAACTCTAATCCCATAATCTCAGGTATCACTTCACTCACATGAGAAAAAGAGTATACAGAAAAATTCTTTCCTGACATAGCACTGCGGACATTTCTAGAAAGTATCAAATCCTTTGTATTGGGATGGGGGATGAATACCTTATAAATTGTTTTTTTATCTCCCAATAGTTTTGTAATGTCACACCAAGCTTCTACTTTTTGTGTGATTGCTCCCACACTCATCACCTCTCCATACTGTGACATTGATCCCGTAATAGCAATATTACAAGGAATCGCAATCCCACTGAGTGCGGAAAGAGAGGCCAATAGTTCTGCTATTGTTGCCGAATCACCATCCACAAGGGTATGATTTTGCTCAAATAAAATGGATATATCCACTCCCAATGAAGGAAAATTAGAGAAGAGTCCCTTTAGATAAGACTGCAAAATAAAAACACCTTTATCATGTACATCCCCTGATAAATTTACTTCTCGCTCTATATTGATAAATGTTCCCGTTCCCATGAGGGCTCTTGAAGATATTACATTTACCTGACCGTATTCCTGAAATGTTCCATATGGTGTAAAAATTGACAATCCATTGATTCGACCTAATCGGGATCCTGAGAGTGTGATGTTATAAATACCACTTTTTAAATCTTCATAGTATTTTTTACGAGGCAGGGAGAACCTTTTGTCCATAGTGTCAAGTGCCTCTTGGATTTCTTTTTCTCCTATTTTAGTCTTATTTTTTTTGTTTTTAAACAAGACCATAGCTTCCTCATAAATTGATTTAGTTTCTGTGACATTTAACGAAAACTTAGTCTTACTCTCATTTTGGATGAGTGCTTCTTCAAAGAGACGTTTTTTTCCTCCGGTATCTATAGTGGGATACCCCTCTTTTGCAAGTGAGTCGAGTAGTACAGAAAATCGTTTTATATTTTTTTCATTTAAATCCGCTTCATATTCTAAATCAATTTTAAGCTTAAATACATCACCCAAGCTCATATCTTTTTTTAATAACTGCTCAACTAAGTACTCTTCTCCAATTAGTATCACACGAACATTTATTGGAAACTGAGGAAGGGTTCTATCCATATATTGGAAAAAATTTACTTCAGGTAAATTGATGAAATCAATAGCCCCATTCAATAAGCATGACTTCAAAACATCAAAAACATTTGGCTCATTTACCAATTTAAACAATGGCAGTATTAAATAACCACCATAAGCCTTTACTAGATTTCCAGGATGATACTTTCGCTCTGCAGGAATACCAACCAGACTCATTGTATTGGGAGTAGGATCATAGATGATTGGAGTTGTAGTACGTTCAATATCAAAAAGTGGAGTAAAGCCTTCTGAATTTATAGGATTTTGTAGAATAGAGTTTGACTGACGGGAGTAGAAATATTTTAAATCAGTACTTTTTTTTGAATATTCTTTTTTCAAAAGAGATAGTATTCCACTCCTTTTACCAGAACCTTCCTGCCCGGTAATGATAAAGTGAGGATAAAAATCAGGATTATCCAATGCCTGACGAATAACCTTGAGAGATTCTTCTTGAAAAATAAAGTACTCAGTAGAAAACCTCTTTCCACCTTTAATCAGAAAATCTTTATCTCTAAATTCTACAGAAACATCTTTGGGATTCAGTTTCTTTAACATAAGAATAACTCTGCTAAAGTACAGAGTTTTGTAAAGCGTTGTTTTCACTTTAGCAGTGCTTGGAAAAAGTAAATCCTTTTCTAACTGCCGAAATTATTAGGAATTTATTTTAAGGGCTTTTTTTCATTTTTTATCTTGCCTTTTCAGAGAAAAAATACTAAAGAGAGACTATGACACCAAAGGAGTTAGCAGCAGGAGTTGAGAGAGGTGAAAGACGATCTTTAGCTAAATCTATCACTCTTTTAGAAAGCAGAGCACCCAATGATCGTATTTTAGGAGAAGAGCTACTTTCTTATCTCTCCAATACTAAAACTAGTTCTATTCGTATTGGTATCACAGGTGTTCCAGGTGCCGGTAAATCTACATTTATAGAAACATTCGGCCTTTACGTAATTAGCAAAGGGTTCAAAGTAGCAGTATTAGCTGTAGATCCAACAAGCCCTATTACTGGCGGAAGCATTCTTGGTGATAAAACCAGAATGCCCAATCTCGCAACTCATCCTTCTGCATTTATTCGTCCTTCACCTTCGGGAGGTAATTTGGGAGGTGTCACCCTCAAAACCAGAGAGTCAATCCAAATTTTAGAATCAGCAGGGTATGATGTAATACTAATAGAAACTGTAGGTGTAGGACAGTCAGAAATTTCAGTTTCCGAGATGACTGACTTTTTTCTTCTCATACTCATCGCAGGTGCTGGAGATGAACTACAGGGTATCAAAAAAGGGATTATGGAAATGGCTGACCTCATTCTTATCAATAAAGCTGATAAAAATAATGTTGTTGCCGCCGAACTTGCTAGAAATGAATACAAAACAGCCCTACATTTTTTAAAATCCAGAAGAGATTATTGGACATCAGATGTTTTTACAGTTTCTGCACTACATAATAAAAATATTGATAAAGTTTGGGATACCATTGAAACATTTCGAATCCAAACAGCAGAGCATATCCAAAACAATAGAACTATCCAAAGAAGAAAATGGCTTTTAGACTCTACTGAAAATAGTTTTCGTGAAGAGATCGAACGTATTACTTCTTCAAACCCAGAAATACTACTCATCCAAGAAAAAGTAGCAATCGGTGAGATCTCCATACGGGAAGCTACAAGAACTATTTTAGATACATTTAAAAAATCATAAATTGCAAATTCTTCGAATTTAATAGTAACTTATCTTTAACACGAAGTGAGCTAATAATTAGATTTATATCTAACGCAACTGCAATAGCTATCTTTTTCCGCCGGCAGGCGGAAAAAGCCTAGGATTGTTGCGAATAAAATTGCAAAAACTAACTTTTTGCAGGAATGCAATATCTGAAATCAGTTAATACCCAAAATTCTATAGATTTCAGAATGGATGGTACTACAAGCTAATTTGGCTTTGGTTGCAAAATCATCACCTGAGGATGCAAAGAGTATAGAACGTGAAGAATTGACAAGTGAAAGATTTCCACAAATAGGCAAAATCTCTTCTAGTTTGCCCCCCTGAGCCCCAAAACCAGGAATGAGTATATGGAGGGAGGATGTCAAGTTACGAACCTTTTCTAGATCAAATGGATGAGTTGCACCTACTACAATCCCCATCTGTCCAGGATACTTTGAACACTCCCCATCAAAAAAGACAGCCAGATGTTCATAGAACGGTGTGGAAAACTCAAGAGTCAATCTTTGAAAATCAGCAGATCCCTCATTTGATGTAAGACAGAGTACAAAGATATGCCCACCCATATCTAGAAAAGGAAGCAAACTATCCATTCCCATATAGGGGGACACAGTGATACTATCTACTCCAAGGGTTTGAAAGTAGTACCTTGCGTATTCTTTAGAAGTATTCGCAAGATCCCCCCTCTTCACATCAGCAATGATAGGAATAGATGGGTACTTTGTTTTTATATGATCTACAACATCTTCAAACTGAGCAATCCCCTTGGAACCATACCTCTCAAAAAAAGCAATGTTTGGCTTATATGCACAGGCATACTCAGAAGTTGCGTCTATAATTTCCTTACAAAAATAAGATAGCGGATTGATTTGGTTACGGGCCACAATGGGAAGTTTTTCCATTTCAGGATCAAGCCCAATGCAAAGGGGAGAGAGAATTCTCTCCCTGCGCTTAAAAAATTTTTCAGCAAATTTCAAAGAGTATAGAAACTATCCTTTTCGTTTTATATAGCTTTTTGCAAATTCAGGTAATACAAATGCTGCTCTGTGCATTTCTGCTGAGTAGTATTTTAGTCCTTTTGGAATACGACCTGTATCAATTGGAAAACTATAGGGATCAATTTTATTAGAGAGACAGGTAAATCCTATAATACCGGAAGGATATGTAGGAATAGCTGTCCAGTAGTACCCATATTCAGAGTAGTACTTTGGAATAAAAGAGAATAGCTCTGAAATGATAGACCCATGGTAGAAAAAACTTTCTGCCTGGGTTGAAACCATACCTGTATCTCGCAAAGCTCCACTCATAGATTTATAAAATCCTTCACTGAATAAAACCGCTGCAGGTCCAATAGGATCCGATGAATCTATGATGATTACATCAAATTTCTTTTTGTGATCCTCAACATATTTGGCTCCATCTTCATAGGCATGTACCACACGTTTATCGCTCATGGCTTCCGCCACATCTGGAAAGTGCTTGCGAGCCATATCTACTACACCCTTATCAATCTCGCAGAGATGAACTTCTTTTACTGATTTATGTTTCAATACTTCCCGAACAGTTCCACCATCGCCACCCCCCACTACTAAAACATACTCTGGATTAGGGTGGGTTATCATAGGAACATGTGTGATCATTTCATGGTACGAAAACTCATCGCTTTCCGTCATCATGATCACTCCATCGAGCGTAAACACCTTCCCGAAGGCTTGGGTTTCAAAAACATCAATTTGTTGAAAAGGTGTTTTGATTGAGTCGAGAGTGCGAAGGACTCTCATCTTCATCGCACGCCCGTTGGAAAGTTCTAATTGTTCATCCAGCCAGAGTTCCATAGTTACCTACTAAAAACGGTTGGTAACAGTGAGACGCATGGTTCCACCTTTGAAAAAATTCTTGGTGAACTCCGATGCAACTTCAGGACTATACGCCTTACAAGAAAAAATATCTATATAAGAAGTATTTGTGTCATTGGCAAAATGTGCAGAAATACATGATGTTTCAATGAGCTGTAACATGGAGTAACCCGCAACTCTCTCATCTTCACCAAAATGTACTACATGGCACTCACCAAATCGTTTCATTTCTATGAGCTCGCAGAGTTCTACTACATATCTCTTGATTGCATCTGCATCTCTAATAATTGCAGGGTCACAAGATTCTAGATCAATGCTAGTCAATAGTCCCCATGCTCCCTCAACAAAAGCGGGATACACACGAAGAGATGGTGTAGAATCAATCTTGCGTTGTAAAAAATCTGAGAAATAACCGTAATACTTCTCTCGGATAGATTTATCTAAAAATCCACCATTGGGAGTAAAGGCATTCATAAATGGATCATAGGAAATTTCTTCTCCAATTGCTATTTGTTTCATAGCTACTAGAGTGATCTGTCCTTGAAATCCACAGTTTGGATTAGAGCTGTGGCGTATGAGGCTGATTGCATCAGGCCCATCATCATACACAGGACTTACTAAAAACAAATCTTCTGATATTTGGAGATACGGTGTTTCATTGAGAAGAGAATTGATCTCATCTTTATGTACAACCCTACCGCCCCATACAGCAACAGTTTCTCCTTTGGAGATAGGTTGTGTTGCGTAGACAAAAGATTTTCCAGAAAGGGTCTGAATATTTAATTTTTTATTCAGATAGGAAAAGCGGGAAACCAGTTTGTTAGATTCCAGTGTTAAATTCATATGAATTGCTCCTTCTTAGAGAGATAAATTTTTGGTTTTTTTGGATGGAGGTGGCTCCAAAATCGGCATGAGGAAACTCTCAATGACTGATGAACATAAGTGTGTTCAGAAGTTCCAGCGAGATCAAGTCGGTCGATCCCTAAGAAGGTGTCTCTGTGAGATACAGAGAGAAACTGGATTCTTTTTTCTAGATGTGCTTGGGGGAATTGGACGCCTTCCGGCTCCTCACGTTCTTCTCGTTCCAAAAGAACTAGACTCCCAGTGGTTTATGGCGCACTTCTACGCCTAAATCTAAGAGACCGCGTTTCATTTCTACAACAGAAATGTTTTGCGACTTTAAACGTGTTTTTAGATGATCAAATGCTTTTTGATTATCAATTGTATCTCCGCAGGTAAAAATATCTACCGCACAATAACCATATTCAGGCCAAGTGTGGATAGCAAAGTGAGATTCAGATACAACTACCATTCCGCTTACTCCATGCGGGCTAAATTTGTGAAATACTGGTTTGACTATAGTCGCCCCGGAAAGTTCAACTGCTTCGAGCATGATATCTTCAACAATTTCTTGGTTGTTGATGATTTCAGGATCACAATTATAAAGCTCTGCGATAACATGTTTCCCAAGTGCATTCATTTATTCTGGTCTAGTGCCTCCCTTAAAATAAACTAATTTTTAGATATTGACTTTGAAATTGAAAATACTCAAATGTCAAGAAAAAAAAATTTTTATGACCAAATTTTTTTAATTTTCCGACAAGGAAAGTAGAATTTTTATTTTTATTATTTTTTTAGTATCCACCGTTATATTTTTTCTGGAGTGCTAAATAGAAATGCAACAATCTATTTTCAAAATAACCTGTATTGCTATTGCTCTTCTATCCTCAGCATCCAGTGTCAGTTTATATATCTTATTACCTTCTGAACTACAGAATGAAACTAATAAATTTATTACCAAACCAATCTTATTGGTTTCTCAAATTGTAATTTGGAGCCTAAGTATCTTTCTTTTTCGCTCTTTTTCTAGTCTTTTTAAATACATCCAAGAACAAGAAAATCTCAAGCTGCTAGACGAAGAATTTATTGAAACAACCCAAAAAGAAATGCAAGACCAGTTGAAGTTCACCTCTGTTCTTATTGATATCATTCCTTATCCTATTTTCTACAAAGGCGCAGACACACGATTTATTGGCTTTAACAAAGCATATGAAGATATTTTTAAAATAAAACGAGCTGACTTAATTGGGAAAAGAGTTTTAGACCTAGAATACCTTCCTATGGAGGACAGAATCAACTACCAAAAAGAAGACGAGGATGTAATTCAAAACTCATCCGAACTCCAAAAAGAAATGCCCATTCCATTTGCTGATGGGAAGGTTCATGATACATTGTATTGGATCAAAGGCTTTAAAAAAACTGATGATTCCCCTGGAGGCCTCATTGGTACATTTGTAGATATATCTCCACAAAAAGAAATAGAAAGGCTCTTAAAAGATGTACAGACCGAAAAAGCAAAATCAGATAAGCTCCTCCTCAATATCCTTCCAGAACCCGTTGCAAACGAACTGAAAGAAAAAGGCATTGTAACACCTGTTTTTTATGAACAGGCAACCATTCTCTTTACTGATTTTAAAGGATTCACCCAAATAGCACAAAATATGTCCCCCCAAGAACTCATCAAGGAGCTCGATTCTTGCTTTTCGCAATTTGACAATATTGCGGAGAGATACCAATTGGAAAAATTAAAAACAATAGGTGATAGCTATATGTGTGCTTCTGGTCTCAATACAAAAAACAAAACACATGCTTTAAATTCGGCACTGGCGGGATTGGAAATCAAATACCTAATGGACCAAGTGAAAACTATAAAAACTTCACTTGGTTTCCCATACTGGGAACTACGAATTGGGATTCATTCAGGATCAGTGATGGCGGGGGTGGTTGGGGAGAAAAAATTTGCATACGATGTATGGGGTGATACAGTAAATACTGCCAGCAGAATGGAATCTTCAGGGGAGGCAGGTAAAGTAAATATCAGTGAAGCCACTTACGAACTGATAAAACCTTATTTTGATTTTACATATAGAGGTGAAATAGAGGCAAAAAATAAAGGAAAGATAAAAATGTTCTTCATCGATAGATTGAAAGAAGAATACTCTAAAGATGAGGAAGGCCACGTACCCAATAGTAAATTATTCCAAATTTTTACTTAAATATTTAATGCCGTTCCTGCAAAAAGTTAGTTTTTGCAATTTTATTCGCAACAATCTTAGGCTTTTTTCCGCCTGTCAGCGAAAAAAATAGTTATTACAGTTGCGTCTAATTGGAATGAGAGTTACCTATCCAGAACAAATATTTTGTCTATTTAGCAGTCATTTGTATCACTTTTTTTGCATAAACTGGGACCATCTTTGCCATTCCTTGGTAGGTTAGATGGTGAT
>Ga0214921_10002625_pt1 | contig 28936 bp, 23 predicted proteins | sample LL1505_MetaG_FD_177992 | JGI IMG/M metagenome (GOLD analysis project Ga0214921, IMG submission 177992) | Freshwater microbial communities from Lake Lanier, Atlanta, Georgia, United States - LL-1505 | ecosystem: Environmental > Aquatic > Freshwater > Lake | place: USA: Georgia | collected...
TAAGATAGAGTATATAATTTTCAATTTTTAAATTTTAATTTTCTTAATCTCTTCATAGTCTTTCTTCGATAATACAAATTTAGTACTCACCCATTTATCAGATGCCTTCTCTTGTCTAGCCAATGCATCATGATACTCATCGCCATAGTAATTTTGACTGTTAATAAACATCCGCATCTTGTTTCTAATTACATACTCTTCTTGCATTAGCTTCTTATTAATAGTATTTAATTCTATAATATAATCATCTGGAATATTTGCATCTAGTGTTAAATAATCATTCTTAGTATTGAATACTACTTTTTTATCCAAATAGTTTTCACATACAATATATTTTTCCCCTGTCCATGTCATACAAATTTCCGGTTTATATATATACACATTCTCAAATAAATAAGATAGTAAGTATAATGTTTGTAGAGAATAAGGACTAATTAATTCCTGCACTTTAATTATAAAACATCCTCCCTTCTCCAAATCTTCTAATTTACTAATTTCTTTCGTAATCTTCTTATTTATTTCTAATTCGGTAACAAAACTGTTATTTAGTTTAATATCATTCATCATAACTAGATGAGTTAATTTCTTGCTTTTTGTGACCCGTAGATTAGTGTATTTCTTTAATTTATCAAAAACCATTTGTGTAGTTTTATCATTTGTTGATACAGAACCATCTGCTAATTTAAAAGTTACAAATATATCCCATAGCTGGAGAAAATCTTCATCCACCTTTTCATCAAAATACTTTTTTGCTGTATTCGCAATATTATTTTCATATGTTGGAATATTTACACTAAGATTATCAATGATATAATAAAAAGTTTTACCAACATTAGATAGCTCATTTATTAACTTGTAAAATGTATCGTTTGTTTGTGTGCAATAGTAATTGTAACCTATTGAATTTAATGGTTTTGGTACCAAATCAGTCGATTTAATAGTATCTAATTTTTCTTTTACTTTTGGTAGTTGAAAAACATTCATATTATTTTATATATATTAAATTATTCTTATCTAATTTTATTTTCAATTATCTATAAAAAATTGAAAAAAAATATTGTTATATGATTTATACACTTTTTAAACAATAAAATGCACCTTTATAACATTGGAGACGTAGTATCATTAAGTGATGACAATAATGAAGTTCTTTGGATTACTGGATTATTAAATAATATTAGAGAAAGTTATATTGGATATAGATATCATATAAGAGAAAAAATGGTCGTATATAGTTATGGTCATATAATTGATATGCATATAAAAAATTTAGTATATAGATACAATCAAGATGAATCATATATTAATAAAAATAATATTATAAATGCAATTAATAATTATAATAATCGAGAGTGCTATAGAGCTGAAAATCATGGATTTCAACCAGTATTAATTCCTTTACCTGCGTAGTTAATATATTCTAGATTATTTATTCTTTTTAAATTAAGCTGTTTTCCTAAACACATAAAACCTATTCAATCTCGTCATCTCAAACGAAGCTTTATTAATTGACGCACTCATATTATAATATTCTTTTACATCACTCAAATATTTCTGTGTTTCTTTCTTAGCATCATAACCCGCCGCATCAAACAAGAAATCTTTATACAATTCAAATACATTTTGAAACGTTTCTGTTTCCACTAATTCTAATCCAGCTTTCTTCATCGTTTCTACTAATAATTCTGGTGTAACTAAATATTCTACAAATTCAGATCCCAAATCCATATAACTAGTATTAAATACCGAAATTGGTAATCCTACTTTATTAATATTCTTAGTATCTAAATCATACAACGGCTTAATCGTAAATAATAATTCTTTTTCACCCGATTCACTTGTATAATATTCCTCAATGTTTTTACGTTTCTTAAACTCTTCATGCACCAAGTTACCATCAAATAAACATGCAAGGAAGTATCCATTTTCTTTTAATATCTTGAAATTATCAATTACACTCTTCACCATTGTTTCATCCCTAAATAAGTAATGAAACATAAACATCGCTACTAATACATCATATTTCTTACCACTTACTTTTGTAATTAATTTTTTATTACTTTCACTCATATTCACTACACCACTAAATTGTTTATCCACATCAAATAATGAAATGCCAAAACTTGCCTGTACTAACTCTGTAGGTGGAAAATTGGGGAATGTACGTTTCATGTTCTTTAATCTACCCATTGCACAATCTGCACCTGAAAATAATCCATCTACATCTGTATCAATACCAGTAATAGTCTTTACACGACTGTGAAAATATTTACCTAAATCACCACCACGACCAAAACCAATATCGAATATATCTAATTTTCTGTCTTGTGATGGATTACAATAATTATAAATATATTGGGATTTAACAAAGTTGTGAAAGTCACGTGATGCTTTACCCAAATTAGTTTTCTTCTTATAATAGACATCAGATGCACGATACATCGCAATATCTTTCGCTGTTAATTTACTTCTTAATAAATTTACATGATCTGTATGCGTTTTAGGATCTCCTAGTAATACAAAATCTGGAATATCAATCATAAAATTCATGCTCTGCCAAATACTATCTGCAATCCTTTCATTGTTACCATATTTACGCTTGAATTTTTGCACCGCTTCCGTTTTATCAAATCGTGTTCGTAACGGTATCCACTTTTTCTTTGGATCTCGTACATCAACTGTATCATATGTAAATTCTACAACTGTCTTATCTTGAATTACATTTCCTTCAATATCACGTACTGCACCATCTACTAAATATAAATATGCTTGATTTAATCCTTGATCACGTTTAAACGGTACAGGAATTTCAATATTAGTTTCCTGATTATTTCTACCTACAAATAAATTCGCAATTTGATACATAGCATCTTTCTCTTCAGGTGCATCCCTAAATTCTTCATCATCCACTGTTACTTCAGAATTATCAAATGCAATAATAATATCCTGCGATTTAGGATCTTTCTCAAATTCAATATACATATCTAACGAATTCTTCTCTTTTGGCTTCCATTTAAATATCTGATACTTAATATCTTCCAAATTTCTTGAATACTTTTGTTTTAATGGCGTAAAAATTAAACCATCCAAATTATACGGTAACTTGTACTTTAATGTATATTGATTCCACATTAAATTAGCATAGGCATATATTTCTGCTTTCTCACCACCTGTAGGAAATATAAAATATTTCAAAAATACAATATTATTATCTTTACCATTTACTAATTTAGTTAATAATTCATAATGCTTATCCATACTCTTTTCATGATATTTAAGCTGATTTTCAACACTAAATGATTCTTGCGGTGTTAGATCAATCCATGGATATGCTACAGTACCAATATTTTCTAATGCTGATTTTAATCGTAAATAACGTGTTGTCAAGTTTTGTTCAGACCGCATATCAATACCCTTATCGAATAAAATATCAAAACCTAAAAATATCAGTTTGGTACTAGTGTAAATTACTTCACCATCAATAATTGTATTATTACAATTAATACCATCTTCTAACTCTACATCTAATTTTCTCACCGATAAATTATTTGTAATTAAATATACATGATTATTAACACAAAATAAAAAATGACGATCACCATCTGCTTTATCCGTTACACTATATAAATTAGGTAGCAAATCTATAAGTGGAATTAATTCTAACGATTTAGACTGCATGGCATACAAATCTTGATGAACACTTAATTTCTCACCATATACTAATTTACGATATTCTGTAATTACTGAATTTTCTTCTTCTTGAGAAATAATTATTTCTGATCCTTGTAACGTACCAATAATACTTTTTAAAGTATCCATAATATTATTTAAAATATTCTTGTTTGCTGTAGTAATTTTTTTACTCGCAGAAAAATCTAACTCTGCTTCATACATAATTGGACTAGTAACTAATTGTGCTAACTGTGTTGATTGTTGAACTTGTGTTACATCTAGTTTTAATACACCAAATTCATTCTCATCTAAAACTAAAGTTGCACGCTGTTTATACCTAAATACAATATTATGACGATCGTCTTCTTTTAATCTAATTGTATCATCTTTGGCTTTAATTTTAGTTTCACTCGCTAACCTACACCTGTATTTACTATGATCAATAACACCCTTTCTTACTTTATTCATTATTTTATAATCACCAATATCACTCTTAGATTCCTGTAGTAAAGAATTAACTACTTGAATATTTTTCTTCTGATGATGATTATTTAATACACCCTGAATATTTTCTTTACCAGTGATACTAATTCTATAACAATTATTACCTTCAGCTATGTTTGCATCTAAAACAGATTCTTTTGTTACAACTTTATTATATTTAGTTTTTTGATATCCAATATACTTTAATAGAGTAATGAATTTTGTCATGTTCATTTGCTTGGGATCAATTATAATTTCAAACTCGTCATTTGGAATAATTTGAAAAAATAACTTTTCAACTTCTGGATTTCTTTCCATTTTATCTATATATTGTTATTTATTTATTTATAAGATAAATTATTCAATTTCTCTTTTTCTTATTGTATTATTTGTTGTTTTCTCCTTAAATACGTCTTCTACTGATTCCATATTGAATGATGTTTCATATAAATATACATAATACCCATAAATAAAAGGATTAACTTTTAATACACTATTTATTTTTTCTAATAATTGTTTTAATAAGTAAAAATATTCATTATGGATATAGATTAATAAATCAGTAGTATTTGTTATTTTAGTCTTCTTCCATATTCTATATAAATCATCAACATCTGTTATTTTTAATACTTCTTCTGGATTTAATCTTTTTAGTCTATCCAACCCATATAAATTCATCTTATTTAAAATAATATTATTTCCATCAAATCTTATTTTTTTATCAAATATATAATCCCAAACATCTTTATTATATGTTATTAGATCAGCTGAAAAATTAATTAAATCTTCTTCATAGTATTCATCTATATTGTATTTTGGTAATTTATTTATTTTATTCTCAAATCTAGTATAATTTGGATGAATTACCACTGTATTAATACCAAATAATCTAGTTAAATATTTTAATATTTTTATTAATTCTTCATCTTTGATTGATTTTGCACCCGTAAATTTATGTAAATAATTTACACTAATTTTATCGCCTATTTCTATTATTAAATTTATTTCTTGTGTATCTTCGTCTTGTAAAACTACAAATATAATTTCTTGATCAGTTTTTTTACTTTCTAATAAAAAATAATACTTGTAATACGCTGTTACTTTATCTAAATAAAATATCTGAAATACATAATCATCCCATCTAAAATAATGCATGTCATTTATAATTGGTACTGATCTATAAAATTCTAAATTCTTTTCATTAGAATCTGTACTAATTAAAGTAAAATTATCAGATAATGTTCTAATTTCTTCTTCTCTGTTACGTTTTAATTCAATATTATTAATAGAATCAATATATTCAAATTCATATTTCTTTTTAATTTCTTTTTGAGCGGTTATATCCGGATGATAATATTTAAAATTATTGTCTTTGGATATTAATTTAAGCTTACCTGGTGCTAATAATATCTCTTGTTCATTTGGAAATAATGAATATGGTTCTACACATAATCCAATACCTTCTTTATTTTTAGGTATCTTTATTTTAATTAATATATATCCAAATACATGATTCTTTGGTTCGTAAAATGGATTTCTACTAGTGGATATAAAACTTTCTTCCTTAAATATTCCATTTACTTTAATATCTTCAAGATATTTATCAGATGAAACAAATCTATATACATAATAATCTTTGTCAAATGCTGGAGCTTTTTTAATTAAACTTAATAATTTATTTATATTTTTTGACATATATTTGTCGTAATAATTATCAGGATCACGTAAATATCTATTGTAGTATAGAGATCCATAAAATGTATAATAATAAATTATATGTTGTGCATTATTCTTATCTATATACATCTGATGTTTTAATATTATTTCAGATGATATGTCATTTTCTATTAATTTTGTACATAAATTTTCTAATTTATCATTATCGTAATAAGTTAAATCCGCTTTAATTAATTTTAAATTTAATCCCATATTTATTATTTCTGATCTAGTGTAATATGGTGATATATCTAAATATGGTAGATAAGTAGCTCTTCTACAATAAGTAATATTTTTTCCAATTTGATTTGAATTTTCGTATATAACTTTTAAATAAGTATTGTATAATGTATCAAAATCATAGTTTTTTATAAAATTAATATTTTTGGTTAATCTCTTTTTTAGTTTTAGATTAGTATTATTTTTTACTGCATTTTCTAAAAATGTTAATATTTTATTATTAGGTAATCTATAAAATTTTTTGTTAATATATTCAAATACTTGATTTGCTGGTATTAAATAAATATTTTGCGATGATATATCAAATAATGGAATTGATGTGTCTATATCTGCAATTATTTCTCTTAAATTTTGTATATTGAATTCAGTATTATGTTTTTTATTATATTGTTCTATTTCTGATGAAGATGGTAGATTGTATAATTCAAAATATAGTTTGGTTAAAATATTTGTATTTTGAATTAGTTCTATATTATCTTTTTTTAATATTACACTCATTAATATAAAAAAACATATTTTTATAGAATTATTGGCTCAATTCACTCAACTTCCATATCTCTACTGTATTATCTGGTAAAATTCTTTTAATCTTCATCGGTACCATTCTTTGTTCTACTTCTAATTTTGCAATCTCAATCGGACTTAATCCTTCAGTATGCTTAATTAATATCTTTGCTCCTAATGATATTTGTTTAGCCCTTGTTCCAATTAATCGAACTCGCTCATATTTTGTTAATTTTGGTAATGTAATTCTTTCATTATTATCAACAATTTTTAATGGTTCATCTTTTTTCTCATCATAAATTTCTCCATAATCATAATCACATAGATCTTCTTGATCTTCTTCATTTTCTTCATCATCTTTTTTAGCTTTAACTTTCTTTTTCTTACTCTTAACTTCATCCATTTCATCATATAAATCATCTAATTCTTCTCCAGCTTCTTCGTTATCATATTCAACTTCATCATCAACTGCTTCTGTATCATCTTTTTCTGTTTCTTCAATATCTTCTTCTTCTTCCTCCTCTTCTTCTAATTCAGTTTCTAATTCAGTCTCTTTTGCTAATTCACTATCAGTATAATCTAAATCTTTTTTCTCATAATCTTCTTGTTTTGCTCCATCTAACACTACATTTTCATTCGTTTCTTCATCAACTTTTTTAGATGATTTTATAAACCTAACCTGTTTAGATTTTGTTGGTTCTTTTTTTAGAGTTTTAACATCTTTTTTTGGATCTTTTTTTGGAGGCATATTATATTTAATATTATTTACAGATAATAATAAATATAATTCAAATCTTTAAACTTCAATTTTTTATGCATAAGTTATATAAAAGTTTTTCTTATTACGACTTGTAACTGCTGTAGTGCCAACTTCACTAAATAGATCCTCTGCACTATTAGATGTGTTCCAAGTTACTAAATCACTGCTATATGCTATAACTGGATTATTACCTGTATAATTATTTGATACTATCCAATATGTTCCATTCCATGTTATATCTGTAATATTAGTTAATGGAGATAATATACCTGACCAACTATTACCATCAGTGCTTGTTACTAAATAATAGGGATCTGCTCCATTACCACTAGCTGCTAAAAATCTTGTACCATTATATGCAACTGATACACCTATACTAATTACAGGAAAAGCGGCCCTTGACCAATTTATACCATCACTACTGTATCCAATTGGATATGTAGATCCTGCATTCATACCAACCCATATTCTACCATTCCATGCAAGAGATATTAGACTATTAAAAAAAGATTCTCCTCCAAGAGCTGGAAAAACACCTGTAATATTTGTTTTATTTGTCCAAGTTGCACCATCTGTGCTTTTCGCTACATATGCTCTGTTAACATTACCACCACCATAATCGTGGCTATCAAAAAAAGATATTAAAAAGTATTGTCCATTATGTGATATACTTGTTATAACTATTTCATTCCAGCTATTTACACTTAATGGATTACCACCTAGTAAATTCCAATTTAAACCATCATAACTATATTGAATTCTATTAGGAAAATTATAAATTCCATTACCATCTGATCCAATCGCTACCCATGTTTTATTTCCCCATGCAAGATCTATTATACCGTATGGTAGCTGATTTGATATTGGTGCAACCCAATTTATACCATCTGAACTTAGTGCTAATGTAGCTCCACTACCTTCATAAGTACCACCTACAGCAATCCATTGAGATCCATTAAAATCAATATTTGATATAAATGCTAAACTATTTAAATCGGAACTTAAAGATCCTCTAAAATAATCTTTTCCGTTATATGTATAAGCTAAAACATATTGAGTATCACTATAATTAACGCTACCTACTACACTAAAACTATCACTTAAAACTGGTGTATTAGCATTATAATTATAATATAAATCATTTAATCTTGGGATAATATACTGAATTGTTGAACTGTCTGTTGGGTTTGTAATATTCATTATATAATATATATAAAGAAAATTATTATAAATAAATATTAATATTTATTGAGCAATCCAATCAGTTAAACATGTTGTACAAACATATCTTGTTATAAATGATTTATTCTCTCTAAATATAATTGCTTCCCTATCACCCTTCTCTATTTCTTTACTATCATTAGATTTACACTCTTTATTTGGGCAAATAAAATCTTTTGTCCTTGGTAATGTAGGATCCATTATCTTAAAACTAAAATCATAATCCTGAATTGTTTGATTATTAACATCTAAATTAGTTGATAGAATAATCGTACCAGGTTCTATCTCAAATGATGAATTACAATTATTACATATAAAATAGATACTTGTATCTTCTTTGTTCTTATTTTTTATCCCTTGATAACTCGCTAGTATTTCATCTACTTTTTTTGTGTTTTTCCTATATTTACCCATTAATTTAGATTTTAATGTATCATAATCTATCTTTAATTCCACTTCATGATTAATTTCTTCTGATACATTTTTCAAATAATTTAAATATTGATCCATTGTTTCAATAGTATATAATATTTTATCATCTCCCTGTATAGGAGTTTTAGAAATATTTAAAACATAGTTACAATGTTTGCAAAACTTCATCTTTAATATTAATATTGATATATATTTAAATAATTTGTAATTATCAATTTTTATATAAATAATAATTATATTGAATAATATGCCTCTTATAATTTATGCAGGAATTAAGTATAATCAAATCAAACATGCCGTATATTGTAAAAAATGCACAGATACAATTGAAAGCTTATTTCAACATGATTTTAAATATTGTTCTTGTGGTGCTGTTGGCATTGACGGTGGAATATTAAATGGTAATAGATATATTGGAAAAATTGATGATATGGAACCAAGATCTATGTATGTTGCTATTATAGATAAAAGACAAATATGGCTACCCCAAAATATTATTGAACAATATTTTTATTCATCTAAATAATTGAAAATTAAATTAATTATTCATATGTTTTTATTATAAAATAAAAATGACAGCATCATATTGTGATCTGGTTAATATTACTAATTCTATATTGGGTATAACTACAAATGGCAAATATATTAATATTAATTGCTTAGTTAATACTGAGAAACTTTGTAATAATATTGATAATACATTTAATAATATTACAACAAATACATCGCTAATTAGCACAAATAACATTAATATTAATAATATCCTTCATAAATCACTTGATAATATTATTAATTGTGATCAAAATTTTACTGCTGTAGAATCTATTATTGATTTTGTACCAATCTATAAACGATTAACTTCAAGTAATCAAAGTATTATCATTCCGTTTTGTGCTATTATAATAATACTTTTTAGTATTGTATTTTCTTACCGAATATATAATAAGCTAAATATAGTTAAAACATTTAAATATTATTATCTTAGATCTATTAAAGTTATTGATGAAGAGAAAGATAAAAAATGGGTTTAAATAAATTAATTTATAATATAATATGTGGATAAATAAATTAGGAGTTTTATACAACCTTAATTTAATTAAAAATTTAAAAGTAGCTAGTTTTGATCTAGATGATACTTTAATTACTACTAAAAGTAATAAAAAATTTCCAATTGATGAAAATGATTGGAAATTTAAAAAAAATGTTGTTGAAACTATAAATAAATTAACTGATTATAATATTATTATTTTTACAAATCAAAAAAATTTGGATCAAAAATTAGGCCTAGAACTATTTAAACTTAAAATAGATAATATAATTAAAAATTTTAAACCTAATATTTCTGTTATTGTTGCATATCATGATGATTTTTATCGAAAACCATTAACTGGTATGTGGGATTTATTACAAGAATATAATTTGCCGTTGAATAATAGTTTTTATGTAGGCGATGCTGCTGGTCGTGATGGTGATCATAGTGATAGTGATTATAATTTTGCATTTAATATTGGTATTAAATTTTTTACTGAGGAATTTTTTGATGGTAATATGAAAGTTATAGAACCAGAATATCCTAATATTAAATCATGGTTAAATGTAAAAAAACCAGTTATTAAAAAAGATGAATTAGAGTTAGTTTTATTAGTAGGTTTTCCTGGTTGTGGTAAAAGTACATTTGCTAAAAAATATTATTCTGATTATGTTTATATTAATCAAGATACGGATAAAACTGCAGCAAATTCAATTAAAAAATTTAAAGCTGGTATTAAAAATAATAAATCAATTATAGTTGATAATACAAATTTGGATTATAATAAACGCCAAGAATTTATTGAATTAGCTCCTGATTATACTGTTAAAATTATTGTTTTTGATATACCTGTTAATATATGTATGCACATGATGTATTATCGTGTTAATCAAACTCATGTAAATCCTATTAATATTATTACATATAGAACAATGAAAAAAAAATATGGTGAAGAAATAGAGATTAAAGAAGATGATGTAGAAACATATAGAATAAATAAAATATATGTTACTAAAGATGATGCTAAAAATATACTAAAATTTAGATTTTCGATTTAGTTTTATTATCGCTAAAATATAAATATTTAATAATGAATATCACTATGATTAAAACTATTATAATAGCTGCTGTTACAAAGTATATATATATAGTATTTTCATTTTGAACAGTAGTTAATTGAGTTTCTGCAACTGACATTAATGCTTGATATTGAGCCATCATTTCAGGATCATCTGATTTAGGTTGATAAGATGAATCACCACATAAATAATATGTTCCAAATTGTTGATTATTTGGATTTGATGTTATTGAATCAATTAAATAATATTGAGAGTAAAATGGTAAAAATGAATATTTTTTTTTACTTTTAGGTGATGTAACTAACATTAATATTACAGTATATGCATTAAAAACTACTTGAATTTCTGGTATATATTTGCAAATATCTTGAGAACATTTATTTATATCAGTACTACTTGCACATGGTTTCATGATATTAATTATCTTTTTAAGATTATCCATGATAGCTAATGAAGTACTATTCCATGTTTGTGAATTAGATAGTTCATTATTAAATGTTGTAATATTAGTAAATATTGTTCCAAAAGCATTATTTATTGATTGTAATGTAGAATCTGGATTAGGATAAGTTGGTTTGCCATTAGAATCTACTGCTAAATAAACATATTTAAAATAAGTTGTTGTTGATCTAGGATCGACAATTTGTGTTGCACTCATATTAATATTAAATATAATTTTAATTAGAAATTATATTTATAATTTGACTATTTCTTCTTTGTAAAAAACATAAAATATACACCAGCAAATAATACTAATAATACTGCAATTATAATACCAATTATCATCCAATTGGTTCCTCCACTTGGTGCTTCAGATTCAGTACTAGAAGCTACTGAAGGTGCAGGTAATACTGATAATCCTGATGAGGCTGAAGAATTTGCTGATTGGATAGCACTTAGATCTGAAGATGAAATTGAATAATATCCATTATTACCAATTAATACAAATGAATTTGCCCATGTACCATCTGAATTTGTTATATTTGGTGAATATAAAAACATTGATGCACCAGGTATTGTTACTGGTACAAATACTTTTGTAGTCATTATACCAATAAATCTGACAGTTGATACTTCAATATTTATTGGTGATCCTGAATTATTTAAATAACCACCAGATAATAAAGGTGTTCCTAATAATGATATATTAAATACTGCATTATCTATTTTTGTTGTATCAAAGAATAATTCTAAATTTTGTATATATACTGTTGAATAATTATTAAAAATATAATCTAAATTTAAATTTGAATTAAATCCTGATGCTTGTGATAAATCTAATCTTAATGTATTAATATTAAGTTTATTAGTAGATAAACCTTCTATTAATTTATTATTTGAAAATTTCTCAATATTTTTTCTCTTTTTACGAATATTATCATATACATTTGTAAATGATGTTGCACTGCTTGCTGTATAATTAATTACTAATGGTTTTGTAAAATCTACATTTTTTAATGAAATAATATTTTTATTAATTGCAGTTGGCGAGTTAAATCCTTTGAATACGTTAAAATAGATATTATCATTTTGTGTCGATGAATTTACTGTTAAACTATTAATTATACTTGATCCCGCAGTATTATTACTTACACATGTAAATGGTGTAGTTGGAGAACTTGTTAAAATATTACCAGCTGGTAATGTAGTATATGTAAGTAATGGATTTGTTACTGTTAAATTTATTGGTGTTGATACTACTGGAACATTTGATCCAAATACACTAAGACTTAAATTTGTTGATTGAGTTGGTAAGCTTCCATTAAAATCATATATTGTTAATTTATAAATACCTGTTGTTGAAGTCGCTGGTGCTGTTATTACTCCATATACAACTCCAAATAACATAACTTGAATTTGTACTGGTACAGGATAAGGTGATGATAATAACCAAGTTACATTAATTACTGCACCTATTTGTATTGTTGCATTTGCTGCAACTGGCTTACTAGTACTATCTGTTAATGATGCTGATATAGTTTTATTTTTTGAATCATTAATTTGTCCTACAACGTAATTAGTTGCGCTAGTTGTTACACCAGGTGTTGTTGCAGGTGCAGTAGAATAATTTGTAGTACCTGTAGTAATATCAAAACCTATTAATGTTGCTGTAGGTAAAGGAATACCTGGTGTTGAATTTGTTATTTTAACATTTGATAAAATAGATACTGTTTTATCTGAAGGTGGTGCTGCTTTTGATGTTAATGAAATTGGAAAATTTGAACTAGATTTTAGTACTGCTGCTGTACCACCGGATACTTGTGCATAAATAGATATTGTTGTTGCATTTGCAAATACTGGTGCAGGGAATGATATTGTATTTGTATTCATTGCTAATGTTGTACTATTAATTTTAATAGGTGTTGTTAAACCAGTATATGTATAATAAAAATCGATACCAGTATATTTATCATTATTTGAAAATTGCCAATCAATTACAATAGTATTCCCTAATTCATAAGTAGCTGTTTCTGATGGAAATAATGTAAATTGGTTATAATTATTAGGATCTATATATCCAACACTCATTGACACAAATCTAGATACTAATGTACTAAAATCCATTAAACTTCCAACTGCACTTAATGATGATGGTACATTACTACTGTAATACATTTCATTACCTGGTGTATATGTATTAACACCAGCTGCTGATGTAATAATTGGATCTAATATTATTTTATATGTATATTGGGATGCTAATATAGTAGTTCCTGATACATTTCCAATTGTTAATGATCCATCTACATTTTTATCAAAACTTTGTGATGCTGGATCAGCACCTGTATTTTTTTTAACATCACCAAAAAAGTCTGTACCAAATAATGTTAATGTTGGTTTTGTTGTATCTTTTGGTTTTAATACTATTGCATATTTTAGTAAGAAAGTAGTATCTGTACAATTAAATTTAATATTAAATTGTAAATAAAATACCGATGCTGCTGTTTTACCAGGTATTAAATTTGTAATTTGCATACCATATTGTTTTAATAATATTGGTCCGTATGCATTTTGCGGTGCAAATGTTAATTTATTTACATTCGAATTTGGATCAGACATAAAATATATTGTATAATTTGATCCATATTCATTTGTTGTTTTTCCATATATAAATGGTGCTTTTACTGTTATATTCATTGGTCCTGCTGTATTATTAGCACATTTTGGTGGTGTAGTTCCAGTTTCACATGTAAATGTTCCCATTTTAAAATTACTTTGTGTATTTGTACCTGATGGTAATAATGATGATAATATAAATCCAAAACCATAATTTGGTATATATGTTGTTGAACCAGATGGCATATAATAAAAATTACTTGGTATTACTGTACCACTTGGAAATGTTAATGTAGCATTTAAGCTTTCATATGGATCAATTGGTGTAATAATATCCTTTATATCTTTTTTAGTAGTTGTACCAGGTAATGTATATGAAACACTAAATGTTGATATGGTTGTACCATTACCAGATGGTGCTGGACTAGCAGCTGCTGAAGCTGGACTACCAGCTGATGAAGCTGGACTACCACTTGGTGATGGAGCTGGACTACCTGTTTGATTAAGTTGATTATTACATACTAAATTAACACCAGAAATTGCTACACCTCCTCCTACGTTAGATATATTATTAATTTGTGTAATATTACAAATTTGTGTATTAAAATTAGCTTGTTGTGTTCTACCGTTACTAGCGTATATAAAATAATCTCCTCCTGTACCTGCCATACCTGTTTTTGTATTAATAGGATCTCTTTGGTTGGCAAATCCAAAAACAGGTGTGGATGCAGATGCCATATTAAATAATTTTGATTCTTTAAATGCAAATCTTGCATCAGTTAAACTACCATATTGTTTATCACTTGAAGTAACACCACATGCACCACCTGCTACCCAATAATATTGAATATTAGTTAAACCACCTGCAGATGATTTTGCTTGATTTGTTACAGAAGAAACAGATGCAGGATCATTATCTCTAGCTGGAATTGCATTAGCGCAGGTACAATCTGGTATATGACGACTTAAAAATTGTAAATTATTTGTAAAATCTGCACTTTTATTAACATTATTTACATAATTTTTTAATATACTATTCTGATTTATACCATCAATAAAATCGTGTTTATAATAATGATCGCATAAATCCTCATAAAAATTACTACAACTATCACTTACTTTTGCATTACCAGTTATATCACCTATACTTGTTTTTTGAGATGTATAATATTGACGACCACCTGATGTCATATTTGGCTGTGCATTTACAAAATTAATAGTACCATCGGGATTTTCTTGAAAAAGAGTACTACTAAGATCTACTGGAGTATTTGATGGTATTTTAGAATACTTATTAATATTCGCATTAATGTATGAATTTGTTAATGTATTATTTAATATAATAGAACATTCAGGTGATAATGTTTGTCCATACACTGTTTGGGATGTTAAACCTGTTCCTGCAGTATTTAATGTATCTGTTGCACTAATATCTGGAATAGCTCCAGCAGTACCTGCTGTAGTTGTACCAAATTTTAAACAATTATTTAATTGTACAGATGAAGCAGATGTATCTGATGATTCTGGTAATGAAACTCCCACTATATTTACAGGTACATCTTTTTGTGCATTACAAAATCCTCGTTTAAAATTATAATATTTGTTTGAATTTAAAAATGCAGTTGTTGATTTATTTAAATTTCCAAGATCAGCAACATTTTTATCAACATAAATTTCTCCAGAAAAAGGATTATCTGATTTATTTAATGTATATGGTATGCCATTAATATCAACATATTGTCCAGATGCATTTTTAGGCCTATTACTTAATCCTGATAATGAAAAATCTACTTCGCTTTGATATATTGTATTACCATTTATAGTTATTTTTCTTGGCCCTCCAGTAGAATTATTAGGATTTTTTTGTGTAGCACCTACTTTTGTACCACCTGTAGCAGGATCTAAAGAATATAAATCTAATTCTAATAACAAATCATTTATATTTTTTTGAAAACTTGTATCATTTGTTTGATTTGAAACTTTTTTTTGTTCTCCTAATCGATCAGATATTATATTACCCATATAATATAATAAATAAATTAATTATAATAATTTTCTAATATTTGAATACTAAATAACATTAATATTTTTTCTATATTATTTATCTCTTTCTCATATTTACTAATAGTTGTAATTGTATTTTCGTATTTTAATTCTCTATATTTTTTTACAATTTTTTCATTATTATTCCATTTATTCATTATATCATCTATCAATTCTTTTCCTGTACCATCTTTATTCATATGAGCATATTTAGCAAGTATAATTTTAATTAAACTACTTTTATACTCATTATATTCTACTGTTTTCTCAATCAATTTACTTTTAATTGTAATACGGTCGAAGACCCTATTATACCTATCCTTTTTATACTCCATTTCATCTACTAAAACATCAAAGACATCTTTATATATATTATTCTCTTCTAGAAAATAATAAGATGACGGTAGATAATACATTTTATTTAATACTATGCTCATTGTTTTATTATTAAAAAAATTTCAATTTTTTAAGCTACTAATATATTATCTTGTTTTGGCTTTATATCTTGTGTATCTTGGATCTCATTACCGTTATCACTGCTATCAGTGATATAATCACTAAATTTGAACTTTTCTGATTCATTTTTAATTAATAGACTTTCTGTTGGTTTATCTTCATCTGATTCGGTATCATCATCAACAGAATCAGATTCAATCATTTCTCCACTATGATCTTTATTTTTGGTGATTGGGGTGACTCCTGTGACTCCGACTCCGGTGACGAGTCGATTATTATTTCTATCGGGTGTTGATTCGGATTCAATTGATCGTTTATATTGATTGAAATGGATACGAAAAGAATTTGTAATTTCCTTAACTGTTTCATCACTACGATAACATGTTAATTTAGATGTCATATGTAATGTATTTAGATACTCATATTTTTTAATATCGTACTTATCATTTAGAAAATCACTAAAGATAAGTACAAAATCACTATATGGACTATTCAATCCGTTATAATAATAAATATTATTTACAAAATTATGAACATTTACAACTAATTCTATCATCATATCCATTGAAATATAATATTCGTTTTCTGAAAACACTTGCTCATAATTCAATGCATCTAGAATAATAACAACAATATTAAAAATATGTGTTGCATTATTTATTGCAATACATTGTGTTGTATCAGTTGTTTTAAGCGGTGTATCACATGTAATTAAATATGGTGTAATTTTAGTTGTAGCATCATAATCATTTATAATTAACATATTATGAGATGAAATATCAGTTACACTCATAATATTTTTAATGAAATTATGTTTTTTAATTTTACTACTCTTAATTAACGTTAAACATTCGTGCAAAAGAGGATATTGGATATTAAGCATCTTTTATTGTTTTAATTATAAACAGAATATTTCAATAAATAATATATTTATCAATTTTTATTCTTTTTCAATTATAATGAAAATTATACTTATATTCCCCGTTCATCTATTTAATGATAATTCACTCATTGCAGACGCTGATAAATCAGATAAAATATACTTAATAGAACACCCTATATATTTTACTAAATATAATTCCCATAAATTAAAACTAATCCTCCATCGAGCCTCTATGAAAAACTATCAAGATAAATATAAATTAAATTATATTGAATTTGATGAAGCTGATAAATTTATTAATAATATTAAAAATGATATAATTTGCTATGATCCAGTAGATCATGATATTGTTAATCAGTTAAAAAAATCATCTAAAAAGAATAAATTTGATATTGAAATGTATGAAACCCCAGGATTTATTACTGGATATGAAGATTTATTAGAGTTTAATGATAAATACAAGAGCAAACGATTTGTTCATGATTCACAATTTTATAGATGGCAACGAGAAAGACTAAAAATATTATATCCTATTAAAAAACTATCTTACGATTCTGAAAATAGAAAACCATATGAAAAAAACCAAAAAGATGTATTTAATCCATCTACTATTAAAAACAAATATGTTACAGAAGCTACTAAATATGTAGAAAAACATTTTGCTAAAAATTTTGGTTCATCAGAAAATTTCTTTTATCCAATTGATCACAAAGAAGCACATGAATGGTTACACGATTTTATTAAACATCGTTTCAAGTTATTTGGTGAATTTGAAGACGCTATTGGAAAAAATATTAAATTTGGTTTTCATTCTGTATTATCTCCTATTTTAAATATTGGTTTATTAACTGATCAAGATGTATTAGATGAAATTTTACCTCTAGAACATAAAATAAATATTAATTCATTTGAGGGATTTATTCGACAAATTATTGGTTGGAAAAGTACCATGAGATATTTTTATGAATTTTATTATGAAAAACAATTTGAAAAAAATTTTTTGAATCATACTCGTAATATTTCTCCTAAATTTTGGAATGGTACAACTCAAATACCAATTATTGATAATACAATTAAAAAATTAAATGATACTGGTTATTTACATCATATTGAAAGATTAATGGTTATGGGAAATTTTATGCTCTTATGTGAAATTAATCCCAATGATGTATTCAAATGGTTTATGCTTACTATTGATGCATATCCTTGGGTGATGGTTCCTAATATTTATGGTATGTCTCAATATGCAGACGGTGGATTATTAATGACCAGACCCTATTATTCATCTTCAAATTATATTTTAAAGATGAGTGACTATAAAGAAAAAGATAATTTAGTTAAGTTAGGTGATGAAGAATATAAATGGACGGATGTATGGGATGCACTATATTATAGATTTATTGATAAGAATCAAAATATGTTAAAGAAAATTTATGCTGCAGCTAGAAATGTCGCACAATGGAATAAAAAATCCAATGATGAACAAAAAAAATTATTAAATTTAGCTAATAAATATTTAAATCATTTATAAGCGTTTTAGAATAAAATCAAATTTATAATCTGCTTTTGATAATATTTCAATTAATTCTTTCCTAATAGGTGCAGAACTTGTACTATATATATAATCAAATGTAGTCATATACTCTCCAATATATGCTTCCCTAATACCACGTACTTCTTCATTAAAGAATTCATATAGAATAGGTGGGCAAATAGATAATATATTTTCTAATGTAATTGAGTTTTTGATATATGACCATAAATAAGAAATATTATCATTAGATTTAAAATCTTTAATTAACAGACATGCATTTGATATATCTTTTGGTAATTTAGATAGTATTAGATTAATTTTTTCTTCTGTACTATCTGTAAAATACATTTTTATTAATGATAATAATTGACCTAATATTACTTGATTGTATGGTGTTCCAAATTTATTTGAATCTTTTAGTATTTTTTCTAATAATTTATTAAATTGTTCTATTGGTTTCATAGTTATTTTAAATATTTTTGGCCTTGATGATTCTTCAAAGAAAGAAAACTTAAATAATTTAATTTTTCTTTCAATATCAGATACACAAAAATTTAAATTTTTTTCGCTATCAGTATCTTTAATTGAACTAAATTTATATTCATATTTCCTTTTAATATTATCAACATCTTTTGATCTATCATCAAATATTTGTTTAACTTCGTCATTCATTAATAATTTATAATCTTCATTAGACAAATCCATTTTATACTGTTGAATAATTTTATCACAAAAATAATATGTTGATGTTTTAATTATATTATAATCATATGATGGATTACTATATTCTGCAATCATTTTTAATACATTACTATATTCTTCTTTGTATTTTGATGCAGTATAATCAATTATTTCATCAAAACATTCTTCTATTTCTCTAATATTTTGTTCAGATGATCCTTCATTATATATCTTTGCTGCAATACCCTTGAATAAAAAATATAAACAGATAGGCATGTATCCATATGGCAAGATAACATCATCTAATTCAACTTCATCTTTTTTAATATTATCAAATATTTCTTTATTAATTGATTTTTTATGTAATTTCCAAACTGAAATATTATAAAATTTTGATTCAACTGCAGAAAAATATTTCTTATAATCTTCTTCTGTAGATAACATTTTTTCAAATAATTCATTTAAATTATTATATTGAACTGCTTTATTTACTTCTTCTTTAATTAATTCTTTTGGTGATAATTCAGCCTTTAATCTCCAATTATCAACTTCTGATACGTTATGACTAAATTTACATGATATACCATTTTTACAACCACTTTTTGAAGATATAAATCTACAAAGTGTGATTTTATTTTTAATAGAAGTTATATTATTGTTTCTTTCTTCACTCATGATAAATGATAACTTGAATGATAATAAGATTTTTTGTACTATTTAAGTATTTATATAATAGTATATTTTTTTCAATTTTTGTAATTATTATTAAACAAACTTAATTGTTTTTGATTAAATTCTTCATTAAAAGCATCTATGTTATTTTCAACAGGTGTTTGAATATCACTTTGAAATTTTGAACCATCTTGTATTACAATTAATGGATTAATACCATATACTTTTAATTCATTATTTTTTATTAATAATGATAAATCAGCATCTATTTGTTTTTTTAATAAAACATCTAATTTTTTTACTAATTTAACTGCTGTTTCTTTTTTAATTAAATAACCATGTGTTCCCCAAAATCTATTTATATTTATATAATCTTGATTAATATCACATTTTAAACATACAACACCTAATAAATATATTTCCCAGTCATTTGGTACTGTATTTAATCCATATAACATTCTTTTATAAAAATCAGATGCTATTTTAACATCATCTTCAAATATTAATCCATATTTTTTATTTGATTCTGCTATCTTTTTATAAATATTTAAATGACTTAAATAACATCCTACTGCACCTCGTGTTAAATCATAATGATGAATTCTTTTACCTGTTTTTTCAGTTTGAAGAATTTGTTGATGTGCATCTACAGTTACATATTTTGTTAAATCTATTTCTTTACCTACAATTGCTGGAAATACATTAAATTTTTTAAATGATAAATCTGATTTATTATATTCATTTGTAAAATTATCTAATCTATCTTTATTTGATACTAAATTTATTACATATACATCAAAATCATCATTTGTAAATTCTTCTTTAAATAAATCATATGTTTCCTCAAATGCATTTACTTGGATAGTTGATTCATATGTTAGCATATGTTGTGTTACAATTGATGGATTATTTGCATACATTTTAATATGATTATTTTTTATTAATAATGATAAATCTGCATCAATTTGTTTATCAATTAATTTATTTAAATATCCTAATAGTTTAATAGCAGTTGCTTTTTTAATTAAATAACAATGTGTCCCCCAAAATCTATTTACTTTAATATAATTACTAATAGTATTACAATTAATACATATTATACCTAACATATACATATCCCAATCATCTGGTAATGTATTTAATGCATATAACATTTTTTTATATACTAATTTATCAATAATGACATCATCTTCAAATATTAATCCATATTCTTTATTTGAATCTATTATTCTTCTATATATATCTAAATGACTTAAATAACATCCCACACCACCATGTGTAATATCATAATGATGTATTCTTTTTTTTGTTTTGTCTATAAATTTTAGTCTTAGATATGCATCATGTGTAATATATTTTTTAATATCTAACGTTTTACCAACAACAGCTGGATAGATATTTATCTCTTTAAATGATAAATCAGAATTTTTATATTCATTGAGAAAATTTTCTAATCTTTCTGGATTAGTTTTTAAATTAATTACATATACATCAAATTTATTTTCAAAATTTGGATATTTATTTTCTATATTTGGATCAATTCTAATTAAATTTGCATAATAAATAAAATATGCTATACAAATAAAAGCAATTAAATAAATAATATACACTACCTTCATAATTTATATCAACAAAAAAATATTTTATTAATGATTAATATGGAAATATTAACTAATTATTTTTTAAGAAATCAATTTACAACTTTTGTTGATGTAGATAATTCTTTATTAATACAATCCGGTGGAAAAAATAATAAAAAAAGATGGAATAAATTAATTCATAATGGACCTTTGTTCCCTGATACTTATACAGCGCATAAAACACCTTTAATTTATAACGGTAAAAAGGTGGAGTTACCTGCAGAAGCAGAAGAATTTGCCACTGCTTATGCCAAATATATAGATACTGAATATATTAAAAATAAAAATTTCAATAAAAATTTCTGGAATGACTGGAAAAAATATATTAAATCAACTGAAATCACTGATTTTGATAAGTGTGATTTTAGTTTAATATATAAATATGTTATTGAACAAAAAGAAAAAAAGTCAAATATTAGCAAAGAAGAAAAAGATAAAATTAAAGAAGGTAAAAAAAATCAAGAAGAATCATATTTATTCGCTACTATTGACGGTAAAAAAGAAAAAATAGGTAATTTTAGAATTGAACCTCCTGGTATTTTTATTGGTCGTGGTTGTCACCCACTTTTAGGTTCTATTAAACCCAGATTACTACCTAGTGATGTTATTCTAAATCTATCTAAAGATGCACCAATACCTAATACTCAATTTGGCAATAAATGGAAAGAAATTATTCATGACCCTTTCGTAGATTGGTTAGCTAGTTATCCTGATGTTATTACCGGTAAAACAAAATATATTTGGTTAGGTGCTTCTTCTTCTTGGAAAATGGAAAATGATAAAGATAAATTTGATTTAGCTAGAAAACTAAAAAGACAAATTAGAGAAATTAGAACTAATTATCAAAAATTATTATTAGATTCTGCTCTTAAAAATAGACAAATAGGTTCTTGTATTTATTTTATTGATTATTTAGCTGTTCGTGTTGGTAATGAAAAAGGTGCTGAAGAAGCTGATACCGTTGGTATTACTAGTATTCGTGTAGAACATATTACTTTAATGGATGATATGTGTATTAAATTTGATTTTCTAGGTAAAGATAGTGTTCGATTTACTAAAGTTATCCAGGTTATCCCTGAAATTTATAATAATATGATAGAATTTACAAAAAATAAATCAAAAACCGAAGATGTATTTGATATGGTTACCACTAATGATATTAATAAATATTTACAATCTTTAATGGAAGGTTTAACTGCTAAAGTTTTTAGAACGTATAATGCGAGTACTTTATTTAATACCGAACTTAATATTGCAAAAATTAAAGATAATATAGATGATAATCAAAAAATGGATTATTTATTAAATATATTTAATCAAGCAAATATTAAAGTAGCTACACTTTGTAATCATCAAAAAAATGTCCAAAAGAATTTTAAAGAACAATTATCTAAAATAGATGAAGAAATTGAACGTGTAAAACGTGAAAAGAAAGAAGAAAAAGATCCTAAAAAAATATCAAAAATAAATCATCGTTTAAATAAATTAAAAGCCAAAAAAGATCTTAAATTAGAATTAAAAAACATCTCTTTAGGTACGTCAAAAATAAATTATATTGATCCTAGAATTACTGTAGCTTGGATTAAAAAACATGATTTTCCTGTTGAAAAAATATTTTCAGAAACGTTACGTGAAAAATTTGAATGGGCGTTTGAAGTTGATGAAAAATTTAGTTACTAAAAAATTGATTTTTTTATTTAAAACACAATTATTAATACTATTAAATGAATGATATTACTGATAGTTTAAGCAATATTAAATTAGATAATAATAAATTAAAAAAAGATGATGTAGATGATATATTAAATAATTTAAATAATCTTAAATTAGATGATGTAAAAGAAAAAGATAATAAATCAAAAATTATTGAAATATTTAATAATAATGTTAAAAATAAAAAAATAGATATATCTTCGTCAAATAAAAACCATGATGGTGCAGAAGGACACTGGCTAGAAAAACAAATGGGATTAAAACCAAATGGTAAAAATCAACCCGATATTCATGGTTATGAAATGAAAAAAGAAAATAGTAAAATTACATTTGGTGATTATGCTGCATCTGAATATATTTTTTCAACAAAAAAACCAATAATAAATGAAAAAAATAAATGGATAAATGATAAAGTTAATATGACAAATACTGAATTTATAAAAATATTTGGTACTTTAAAAGAACCAAAAAATAGATATTCATGGTCTGGATCTTGTGTTCCTACTTATGATACTTGGAATGATTGTGGTCAAAAATTAATTATATCTGAAAATAATGATATTTGTATTTATTATTCATATTCAAAAGATAAACGAGAATTAAAAAATAACTTCCCAGAATATTTAAAACATGATGATCTTTTAATTGTAATATGGTTAAAAGATAAATTATCTAAAAATATCAATGATAAATTCAATAAAAATGGATTTTTTATTTGTAAAAAAAATAATAATAATTGTTTCAATGAAATATGTTTTGGCCCCCCAATATGTTATGAATTATTTATTGAACATATAAAAAAGAAAAATATTATTTTTGATAGTGGAATGGTTACAGGTAATTCCAGAAAATATTCTCATTTTAGAGGAACTGTAAAATTTTGGAATTCATTAATTAGTGACAAGTACTAACTTATGATAATAATTTTTTTATATGTAATCCCAAATGATAAGCAAATTTACATGCGACTGCATTACCTATTTGCATAATTATATCTTTTTTTGATCCTTCAATAATATAATTATCTGGAAAACTTTGTATTCTTTTTAATTCAGTTATTGTTAATCTTCTTATTTCGCTATCTGAATACTTAACTAATGCATCATATCCATCTTTCCAATATCTTGCTGGTATAGTATATGATGGTTTATCCATATCTAAATATTGTGCTCCAAATCCTTTGCCATCAGCTTTAGATTTTTCTTTTTTATTTTTTATACCATCTAACGCTTTTTTACTTAAATAATATGAATCATCAATCTCATTTTTTGGAATAATTATTGTTTTTACTGGAATTCTATTTTGAATTGTATTTGTGTATATTGGTTCTGTTGGAATTATATTTAAATCTTTTCTAATTCCAATTATAATAACTCGTCGTCTGTTTTGTGGAACACCAAAATCACTTGCATATAATTTACAAACTATACATTTATAATTTGTATTTAATTTACTTAATATAATATCTATAATTTTTTCATTGCTTTCAGTCTTTTTTGATAATATTCCAATAACATTTTCCATAATAAATGCTTTTGGTTTGAAAAAATCTAAATATTTAACATATTCCATAAATAATGAATTTCTTGGATCATTTTTATCTCGTTTTCCTGCAATACTAAAACTCTGACACGGTGGTCCTCCTACAATTAAATCTATTTTAATATTATCTTTATTATATAACTCATTAAATTTATTAGGAGGAAAATTAGTTAAATCTTCACATATTGCATGATGTATGTAATTTTTTTTATAACTATTAATTGCTACATTCCATATATCAATACCTGCAATTACGTTTAATCCTGCATCAGTTAAGCCTTTCGACATTCCCCCGCATCCACAAAATAAATCTATTACATTTATCTTATTTTCATTTACTTCTGGTTCTATCATCTTATTTTCATTTACTTCTGGTTGTTCTACTATATTTTCATTTACTTCTGGTTGTTCTACTATATTTTCATTTATATTTAATATTTTTAATTTATCATTTATTATTTTTTCAATTCGTTCATCAATAATATTTGTAAATACACATGGATTTTTCTTTTCAAGATGTTTAGTATAATGAGATTTTTGTGTGAATGGTTTTCCACATTTTTCACAACTATATTTAACCATTTTTAGTTATTAATATATATGTATAATATATATTTATATCAATTTTAATGTATCTATTTGTTCTGGTGTTAATTTTTCTATTGTGAATTTTAATGCATAATTTAAATATGCATCATTTTTCATTACTTGTGTTTCTTCTACTTTCATAGTATTTTTTTGAGCATATGCATCTGTATCAACATCTACTAATACACGATTTAAATCTTTAATTACAATTTCTTCATCTTTTAATACTAATGTATTGGTTGAACCTTCTACTTTGCTACTTGATGTATCTGTTGTAAATATTCCACTTGTTGGTGCATTATTATCTATATATATAGGCTTTTTATAATATGGGCGTTTATTATCTTCGTAGATAGGTACTTGTACTAATTGTTTGTATCCATCTGGATTTACTAATGTATTATAATTATTTGCTAAAAAGTGTATTTTCTCTTCTGGATCTAACGATATAAAATATGGTGTAACAAGATTTTTACTTGTATTTTCTATAATAAATTTCATATAATTTTTAATACCAAACTGATCTGTTTTATTGGGACCATTCTTTTTAGATATACTATTAGATCTATCTTCTTGCGCACAAAATCCATTTGCTCTTTCACAATCTTGCATACAAAATGATACATTATTATCTGATCTATATGCTTGTAATCCATAAAATTTAGATATTATATATTCACTATTATCTCCTTTGTTAAAAGATGTATTAAAATAATCAATAAAATTATAAGGATATGTATTTTTAGGAAGATATTTTGTTACTGAATTTAATGTAAATATACTACCAATTGTTGGATTTTCTTGTAATGATATCATTCCTGATGTATTTACACATGTACTATAATTTTTATTTGTATTAGCAATAGTTAAGTATAATTTAACATCTTTATTAGATGGAGGATTTTCCATATCTACAGGATATACACCAGATGAAGGTACAGTTACCGACAACATAAATGGTGTATTATTATTAACTAATTCATCTATTATATTTAATTCTTTTGATATTATAGGGGCTAATTGATTATCATGTACTATATAACTTGCGTCTATATTTTTTAATAATTTTTGTTGATATACACTAGATGATGTATCATTTATTAAAGATACAAATTTATCATGTAATTTATCATCATTAAATTTAATATCTATTATAATTGAACCATTATATAAATCTAATATTGTAAAATCATTTGATTCTAATACTGTACTAAATTCAGTTGTTAATTTATCTATAGTATTTTTTTTAGTTATATCAGTTCCTGCATAATATTTATAATCAAGATTTAATCTAAATTTATCACTTTGAATTATTGGTGGTGATGTTGTTGATACTGTTTCTATTGGTGAATCAAAATATTCTCTTGCTTTTAAATAATTAACTTTGATACTATTAGTAAATAATTCTCCATTTGTAATTATTATAAATAAAAATATTATCAAAAATACAATTAATACAATAGTTATTAATTTCATGATATTAAACCAGATAAAAATTATAATAATTTATAATTTTTATTTAAAAATTAGCATATCCGGGTGTATTTAATACATATGATTGATCATTTATTTCATCTGTTGCACTATAAGATGCTGGAGGGAAAACATTTGGTACTGGAACCGTTCCTGGAGTATTTACCCCTGGAAAGTTTTTAATTTGGCTGCATACTTCCTTTTGTACATAATTATTCATAATTAATCTATCTGTATTATCACTGCAATTAATTGCTACATCTATAATATCTTTTGTTTCTGTTGGTAAAGTTGTACAATTATCTTTAATCTTATTATTTAAATCTTTAAATTCATACATTAATGCTGCACATCCTTTTTGTATTGATTTACAAAACATAGATGGATCTGGTGAATCGTAATCACATATATCTACTTGTTCAAATTTTTCATTAGGATTAAATATACTATATCCAATTAAAAATACTACTACAATACATAATAATATAATTACTTTTTCCAAGTTAATTTTTTCCATATTATAATTCAAGAAAATTATTGAAAAATTAATTTCATATAAATATATATTTATATTATTATAAAAATGGACAAACTTAATACACAAGATATTATTATTAATAGAGATGAAAAAATTAATACATGTATTAAAACTATTGCTCGTATGATTCATGAAAGATCACTAACTAAACAATTTACTGAGATATTTAATAAAATTAAATCTTCTATTGTCAGTGATAATTCTGATGAAATTCTTTTTACTATAGATGATAAAAAATATGGAATAAAATTTATTTCTGCATTCTTAACTACTATAAAAAAAGAAGTGTCTATAGAAAATTTTTTAGATAAAAATATTGATGTTCATAAATTTATTATTATTAATAAATTAAGTGATCGTGCTATCAAACAAATTCTAGAATACAAAAATACTGAAGTATTTACAATGGATGAACTATTAGTTGTTGTTATAGATCATAATTATGTACCTTTCCATATTCTATTATCTGATAATGAAAAAAATGAATATTTAGCTACATTTAAACATCATCTTCGTGATATGAAAAAAATATTAGTTAGAGATCCTGTTGCTCGATTTTTTGGTGCTAAAGTTGGTGATATGTTTAAAATTATTCGCCCATGTATGACATCTGGTATGGATATTGATTACAGAGTTGTGATTCCGGGGGATATTAAGGTTGAGGAATAAAATGCGTATTACTATTTGTGAGCGCAGCTAACGAAACATAACGACATTAATTTATAAATAAATTTATAAATTAATATTAATGAGTGATCTTATAAACCCTTTTGTAACAGAAATTAATAATCTACGATGCGTTCTTGTTAATTATCCGTGTTCCAATATAGTATCTGCTGGATTTTTTGTTAAAATTGGAAGCACCTATGAACCACCTGAATTAAAAGGTATTTCACACTTTTTAGAGCATATGTTGTTTAAAAAGAATAAATATTCAACAAAGATGACAAATAAATTAGATGAATTAGGTATATCGTAT
>Ga0214921_10002626_pt1 | contig 28917 bp, 37 predicted proteins | sample LL1505_MetaG_FD_177992 | JGI IMG/M metagenome (GOLD analysis project Ga0214921, IMG submission 177992) | Freshwater microbial communities from Lake Lanier, Atlanta, Georgia, United States - LL-1505 | ecosystem: Environmental > Aquatic > Freshwater > Lake | place: USA: Georgia | collected...
GACCCATATAGGCAAAAACACCCCCTGAAAACTCTAAGTACTTGTATGCAATTTTTCGCGCGTCAATTTTTTTGGGCTGTAGACTCGGTTCGGACAGTATAAATACTGTATGCAATTACGTGAGTTATTTAAACCCAGTCCAGTGTCAGACCAGCATGTGAATTCTTGGGAGTGGCGTTTTCGCAATGACGAATTTGCACAGGCCCTATTTAAAGTTGGAGACATAGTGTATATGTTCAGTGCCTCCAGCGACGATGAAGATGGGGACACCGGTGATTGGTCCATTGAGTTTCAATCTATGAAACGGGTCAAAGGTATTTCAGGATTTGACAACACTGGTACGGGCAATGAAGTGGAAGTATTCAACACCGTAATTGACATCATAAAGACCTTGATATCAGACTTGGGTAATCGAGTTCAACGTTTAAATTTTTCAGCAGCTACCTCAAGAAGAAAAAGTTTGTATGCACGAATGGCTCATAGACTGTTGCCCAATTGGCAGTTAGATCAGTATGGTGATCATTTTACATTGACCAGACCTAAACCTAAGCATCAGCCTAAACCTCAGCCACAAGAGGAACCAGAAGTAGCTGAAGATTGGAATGCAGTCAATCGTCATGATCGTACTGATGGACTAAGCAAGGGTGCAGTTAATGCATACCGTCGTGAGCATCCTGGTAGTAAGTTACAAACAGCAGTTACTACCAAACCCTCAAAGTTAAAAGCTGGTAGTAAAGATGCAAAACGTCGTCGTAGTTTCTGTGCTCGTATGTCAGGTAATAAGGGACCAATGGAAAAAAATGGCAAGCCCACGCCCAAAGCACTAGCCTTACGCCGTTGGAATTGTAATGAAGACATTAGTCCAGAGATGGACAGTGGTGGTGCAGCCTATGCCAACACTGCTATTCAAGTGCCTCGAGAGTTACAGGGATTAGAAGCTTTATGGGACAAATTTGGCCAAGAGAATCCCAGTATCAAGTTGGCCTTAAGTTTCTTACCTATTGTTGGTACTGGAGTAAGTGCCATTGATTTCAAAGTGGCTGTTAACAAAGGTGATGTGGGTGCTGCTGCTCTAGCTGCTTTGGGGTTAATTCCCGGTGTCAAACCTCTAACAAAGATAACTCAGTTAGGGTTAACTCAGCGTCAAATTCAATTGTTTAATGAATATATACGAAGACAGGGGTTAGCTCAAAGGATCAATCAAGCGGGCAGTGTTGGTGATTGGGTCAGTAATGTATAAATATACGTATTAACAGAGGAAATATTTCATGAGTGCCATTTATAGACAGACCTACGGTGAACACGAGTTAAATGCCATAGTAGAGCAGAGTTTAAACCTAGCTATCAATTGTTATCGTAGTTTATCAGATGACAGTATTGGCATGAGTGGTATGAGTGGTTACAAGTATCGTTATTTCATCAACAATCTCATGAAGCAATTAACTGCGCCAAAGTATTTGGAAGTTGGGGTCATGGCTGGTAGCAGTCTCACATCAGCTGTTGATGCAGTATATGGTGTGGAAGCCTTGGGCATTGACAATTTCAGTACAAGTACCAGCACAGTCAGTCAAGTTCAAGCTGCTGTAGCTCAAGTAGCCTTAAGCACCAGCACAGTCAAGGTCATTGACCAAGATTTTCTCACAGTGGATTTCACTGGACGTGGTCCTTTCAATGTGTATCTATATGACATTGGTCGTCAGCAGACCAATTATGAGCTCAGTGTGGTCAAGGCCAGTGCAGCATTGGCCAATGAACTGGTATTAATTGTGGGTGATTGGGATCATGCCTATGGTGGCGGTGACAGTGAGTTAAATGCTGGAGTACGTGCCAGCATACTGCAAGCTGGGTACACTGTCAAGTATCATGTCAACATACAAAGTGGTGGGTTTTATGAAAGCACAGGTAATCCCAGCAGTGAAGTATCTAGTACACCGTGGCAAAACGGCTATGGCATATTTGTTCTAACTCGTTGACATTAGAATAAGTTTAGTTTAAAATTGTGTTAACAGGAGTGTTCATGCTTAACACAATTATCTCAACATTAGTGGAATTTTTCGGACCTTTAGGTAATCCTGCCTGGTGGGTATTGGGCGCCTTTGTCATCAGTATATTCTTAGCACGTTGGGCCAGTGCTATTCGTACTTTATTACCTTTTATTGGTGCTGGTACTATCATAGCCTTATTGTTATGGGCTCTAACTAATTTGGGTATTATTGAATTTCATACACCCACGCCTCGAGAACCTGCGGTCAGTGTGAGCAGAGGGTAGTAATAGTAGCAGTTAATGGGTTAAAAAATCGCTGTAAGCGGTTTCGCTGCTTCGCAGTCATTACATCCACATTTCTCTGAATTCGCCTTGGCTATGGATCACAGTCCAAGCCACTTCAGCTAGGAAATCAAAGTGGTCTCTAAGTTGTTGTATTTCATGATCTGGACCAATCTGTGCCAGCACTCTAGTATAGCAGCCCTGCCCCAAGTCTGTGTAGTAGTTAGCGCTGATGCCTCTTCGTGAGCCAATATCTGGGAACACAGCTCTAGTAAACCAGCAAGTGTCACCTAGAGCCATAATAGCGTCCGTACCACGTACAGTCATGTATTGTTCAGCGTAACTGGGCTGTGGTTGCCAAGGGTTTTGATCTATCTTGCTGACCAAAACTTCTATCATATGTCGTTGTAATTTTTGGGGAATATGCCATCCCTGACGATCTAATGTGTCAGACATCAATGTGGTAAAAGCCTTTTCAACGCCTTTATGTTTCAAACTGTATTCCTCGACTAGATATTTATAATAAATATGGTATGAACACGTTACAAGAACAATATGGGCAATATGGTGCTGCCGAAGTCAATCATGGCGGCAATGCCAGTCCTGTTGGTTCAAAAGCTGTATCTGACAGCGGCAATGACAGTCAAGTTCAAAAGTTACAGCAACAAGTCAATATGTTACAGCGTGAAGTGCGTAGACTACACAATCGTCATCGTGAATTACACAGTGAGTTACAGCGCCTACGCAAGCAGGATTAACCATGGACAGCAAACAGACCACAATATTATGTAGTGATGTCATAGGCTACAGTAAAATGATGGGTGCAGATGAGCAGGGTACATTAATTAAATTAGATGCATGCCGTGCTGTAATTGATCCATTAATCACAGAATATAGGGGTAGATTGTTTAACACTGCTGGTGACAGTGTGTTAATGGAATTTGCCAACCCAGTAGATGCCATTAGATTTGGTGTAGAAATGCAACATCGTATTGGACTATTAGATAATGGCATGCGTTGGCGTATTGGCGTGAATATTGGCTCAGTATATGTGTATGGATCTAATCTATTGGGAGACACTGTAAACCTTGCTGCTCGTATAGAAAGTCAAGCTGACTATGGTGGCATCTGTATGAGTAGCAGTGTATATGAAGCAGTCAAGTTAGGTGTCAGTGATCTAATCATTGAAGATCGTGGACCGCAAGAGTTCAAAAACATAGACAAGCCCATTAACATATATGCAGTAAAAGTTCCAGGATCAGAGATAAATCCTTCTGTCAAAATCAAACAAACTGTACGCTATAGTAGAGAAGAGTTAATCAAAGGTGTGGTAAATGATCGTGCTGCACAAGGGCGTAGTTTTGCCGAGGCACAGCACTACAAACTGGATCGTAATTATAGGGCCACAGTGCGTATTCTAATGTGGCGCCTAACACGTAGATGTATGGACAGTATGACCGAGCTGTTTGACATGGCAGCAAAAGGGCTGGTGCCAGAAGAATTACGTGATCCCTGTGTGGCTGTAATCACTGAATATTGCAAGGGCATAGACAGTGACAATGCCATGAAGATTAGCAAGTTGTTAGAGGGTCCTTTAGGTGCTCATCGTGCGTATAGTTTATATTTTCTAACCTTAGCAGCAAAAACTAACGTAGAGGCTCTAGTGCGATATTTTGACATAGTCATAGAAGATTCAGCCAGTAGCCTACGTGAAATTACGGATGCTGTGGAAAGATTACGGGAGGCTGCACATAGAAAGCACGTACCTGCTATATTGAGATTGGCCCAGCATTATGCATTAGATGGCAATAAACGTGAGCAGTTTAAGTGGTTATGGGTAGCCCGTAGTATGCGTGATGAAACAGCACAGGATGAACTACAAAAGTTAGCCAATAGTATTACTAAGAACGATTTTAATAATTACAAGTTTGATGCAGAAGCCTTGTTGGATGAAGTTAATTTCAATCGTTCAACTAGTATATATTAATAATCCTCTTCTTCCTCATCCTCATCGGGACCGCTGTTAATACGTCGATCAGCTAGGATACGTTCCATTTCAATGGTCTTGCCCCGTAGTTCCATTACAGTGACTACCTTTTGATTTAAGCGTATAAGGTCATTATCTAACAGTCTAATACGATCAATTAAATGTACAATAGTGTCATTGGTTTCTTTGATCACAGGTTTGATTTCCACAGTGACCCAATGCCATACATAATAGATTAGGTAGGCCATGCCACCAGCAGCTACAATAGGAAACCCATATTGATTAATCAGTTCAGTGAGTTCTGATGTTTCCATTAGTCTTTCCTATGATCTAGTGGTTCAGCCCTAGCTATGCGTTCATAGTCAGGTTCTAGCCCTAATGCGTGACTGACTTTGACATCAACTCTTGTTAGTTGATTGGTCATAACATCCACACGAACTTCTAAGTTTTTAATTATATTGCTCATATTATGGATGCTGTTGGTCACACCATCCAATATGAATTTTAGTGTAAGGAACACAAAGTATCCCGCCATTAGACTAGCAGCAATGGGAAATCCAACATCTGTGACTAGTTTAAAATCCATGACTTGTCCCTTATGTACATATTTAAATGCACTCGTGGACAAATTAAACTAGCAGATTATTCGTTAAATTTGTTTAGTAATTGTTTTAGTTTGGTGCTTTCTACTTCGACCTTTCTAGGTGCTGACACACCTTCTGAAGGTTCATCTCTCTGTGCTGCTGAACGTTGTTTAATGGTGTTAAGAATATTGCTGCCACTTCTAACATCAACAGGTTCAGCATCTTCATTAAGGTCTGTAATGCGTAGACTATCCAAATCAAATGCCAATTCAATCTTCTGTCCAACTCCACTGCTGCTACGAGTTTTCAGCAGTTGTATTTGATATCTTCCATGATCTCGCATGCCTCTGCTAATGTAAATCCCAAACACATTGTCAGCTGTTTGAATCTTACTAATACCACCACTGATATGACTGTGATCAAATTCAACTTCTTCCACTGCGCCTCTGTTTAACTGTGCTGCTGTAACTAGCACACAGTTCTTTTCCACTGCCAAATTGCGTAGTTCTTCTGACACATATTTGTCTTTGATAAACAAGTTTTCAGCACTGATCTTCTTACTCATGGGCATGAGCAAGTCCAAATAATCTACAAGTAGTACATCAGTCTTACGTCCAATTTTAATTTCAAATTCTTTCATGAAGCTGCGTATGTCGTTAACAGTTTTACCTGCAGGCATGTATTTGATCTGATAGTTGCCACTCTTTTTACCTATTACACGCACCTTCATTTCTACTTCGTCAATCTGCTTGAAAACCTCTCTAGTACTGATTCCAGTGCTCATACTGTCTAGTCTTAGACCCACTAGTTCTTCACTAAGTTCCAATGTCAAGTATATGACATTAAGTCCAGCTAAGGCCCAATTTAGTCCAAGATTGGCCAAGAACAAGCTCTTACCAGCTCCTGATCCACCAGCGAAAATGTTTAGTTCTCCTCTGTTAAATCCACCAAATAGTTTCTGATCTAGACTAGCCCAACCTGTGCTAACCTGTCCGTTTTTATCTTTAATGCGTAGTAGTCTGCTACGTGGATCTTCAAAGTAATCTGTGCCCAAATCTTTTTGCAAGCCTATTTGCACAGCCTTCTTAATAAGATCCTCCACTGGTCCATATTCGCCTTGTTCCAGCAGGTCAGCACTGGCTAATATGGCTCTGCCCAAGCTTTTGTGTCTAATAAAAGTTTCAAAGCTAGTTAGTAGCCAATCATAGTGTTGCTCTTCTAGTTCACCAACTTCTTTAATTTCAATGCCAGTGGCAGCAGTAACTATGTCGTAAGTGGGCATGATGCTATGATTAGTCACATAGTCTTGTATAAATTTTGCTGCTGGTTGTAGTTTACGATCAAACAGTTCACTGTCAAAAATGCTTTGGCAGCGTACAAAAGTAGCGCTGTCACTGAGCATCATTTCCAAGTATAGTTTCTGTACGTCGTAGCCGTATTCTGGGTTCTGTGTAGCCATGCTATAGTATAACTTCTTTAAACATTAATTTCAATATGTTTGACAGGATCCCACTTGTAATCGCAAACTTTTTGTTTTGTATGATATAGTACTGCACCAATACTGCTGCTTGGGTCTCCAGGATTTGGCAAGCTCCATCTATACTTAAACATTGGTTCAACTATGGTTTTATTGGCCTTGCTGTTCATAGCACACCCACCCATATAAACCAAACAGTCTGTATTAGTGAGCAGTTTAGCCGTGCTCATAACCATGTCAACTTGTTCTTCAAATACTTTTTGTACTGCGGCGGCCAAGTCGCATTGTTCTTCTAATGTTTCTAATTGATTGAGGTCCCAACGCAACACTCCTCGGTGGAAGTTTGTGTTAGAGTTCAACGTACCAGCGTTGAAATAATTTCTTACATAGGGAAAGAATTTATTAGGATCTCCTCTCTCGGACATTTTTTGTAATAGATATTCATCTTTAATTGGTGTCAATCCTACAAATTGTGTGAAAGCACTATAGAACAATCCAAGACTATGTGGATAACTTCTACGCCAAACTTTTGTCATTTTGCCTTGGGCACATTTCCATATGGTAGCACATTCAAATTCACCAATTGCATCTAAAACAACCACTGCACATTGATCAAAAGGACTAGTATAATAGCCTGCGGCAGCGTGACTACCATGATGTGGAGTATAAGTCACAGGAGCATAATTAAACTGTGTTAGATGGCGTTTAGGCAACACTGACATGTCTAATGCTGTCGAATATTGGCCAGCATAGACTTGCCTTGCTTTTTTAAGCCAAGGTCTTTCATACCAAAAAATACGATCAGGCCGACCATGAGTTAGTGCTGAATTATATAGAGTACTGTCTATGTAATCTAAAGTACTTGTAGTCTGTGACAGTAGTTTTCCATCTTCAAACACAGCAAGACTACTGCCGTGATTAAGAGCGTTTATACCCCAGTTAATCATTTGTAGATAAACGGGTCGCGTTTGCGTAGTTCTTCAAGACGACGTTTAAATCGTTGACGTTCTTGCCAACGATGATAAGGATATAATATGAAATTTTTAATTTTTTCTAGCATTTAAACCACTCCCTAGCTATTAATTTTATCTTAACATCATTGGTGATTTCAGATTGTTTAATCATCAATAATGTGGCCAATTTGCCATATGTTCGAACTGCGTCATTGATATCTTTTATGCCATCTTCCCAATTAGGCATACTCACTGACCAATTATATTTAACAGCTTCTTCTACTAGTTTTTTACCTGCACTATCCCTATCTGGTACTAGAATAATTCGTTTGTTTAATTGTTCAATGATGTATCTTTGTTGACTGTTTATTTCTGATCCCATAATAGAAACTGCATCAATACTTATAGCGTCTAAGGGACCTTCACAAACAATTATGCAGTTTCTATCATTTTGAGAATCCAAATTAAAAACATATCCTGGTTGTTGTTCACTCAAATATTTGGGAGTGCCTGTTCTAATATGTCTAGCAGTATATCCCACAATACGGTTTTGATAATAAAATGGCACAATCAATCTACTGGCAAAAGCAGGTTCAGGACTCCAATAAAATTTATAGTCCTCAAGATATAAGTTTCTGCTCAGTAAGTATTCTAATACTGGTATTAAGTTTTCAGGTGGATCATTTATATAGTTTTCTATGAGTTCAGCGCCCATGGGTAATGATTTGGTCAAAAATGTAGGCGTTAGCTGTTTAGGCGTATATGTGTCTGAATTCTGTTCTCTTAGTGCTTCAATAAAGCATTTAGAAATAACATCATCAGGAACATGCAGTTGTTGCATGAGTTTGTGCAATTTGGAACTAATTGTTCTACCTGGTTGCCAACTAGCTTTGAAACCGCAATTAAAGCAGTGATAGCTAATGACTTCATTTTCCACAATGATGCCACCGCGTTGCCTATCGTCTTGGCAGCAGGGTGCATTGAAACTGATCCAGCCGCTGGGAGTTTGTTTTCGTTTAGACGGCAGATAACTGGTGATTATTTCACTGACATAGCTCATGCTATATTTTACACACTTAGTATGGCGTAGTCAACTTTTCCGGTGGTATTAGTGTATTTTAATCTAAGATAAGTAACTTCGGTTACGTCTATGTTATCAAACACTACAGGTATGTTTCTTGCTTGAGTAAATGTTTGTGTTTGTATAGGATCTTTCAAAAATGCTTCGTGATTAAAAGTTTCACTTTGAGTTGATTGAATACTGAGTGTACCTATAAAGTTTGTAACATATGCTGTAACTTTTAAAGTAGTAGTTGGCACAGCTTCATAAAATCTCACAGGCATGGGGTCACTATAGTAGCTAATAGTATGTGTTTGATTTGTTTGATAGTTGGTTTCTTGTTTAAAGTTATCGTAGCGTTTGTTTAGACTGGGTTTGGAATTCAAGCCATTAAGTAAGTCAATAGTGCCTCTGGCTCCATATTTGCTATCGCCGTAAAGTATTTCTAATGTGGCATCTTCGTTGTGCATGTATACAACAAAACTAAACGATTGAGGAATTAGATTTTCTAAATCACTACTCATTATGTTTATTCGTGCCAATCCTTTGCTAGTTTGACTACTGTCATCTTCCAAGTTAGTAGCAAGGTATCTATTAATTTCGTTGTTGGCCTGATCAAATATAACCAAGTAAATTTGCTTGCCTAATAGGCTAATACGTTTTTGATCGTTATTTTTAACGTCTACTTCTAAGACATTATCAATGCCTTTATAAATTTTTATTGTACGTTGATACACAATACGCCACTCCACTTGGTCATTGCTAGATTCTTCATCCAAATTGGTGAGTAATTGGATTCGATTTGGATATAAATAACTTGATATTTTTTGCATAGTATCACCTAATATTATTTATGACAATAAAACTCAAGGATGTAGCCCAAGAAAATTTTCCATTTATCAGTGTTATCAATTACGGTGACAATGAATTTGTGGGTATTATTATCAATCAAGACCAGCATGTAACCAGTTTCTACGACATCAATGCCATACATAATATTAACGATAAAAACCAATTTTTACTCATGGGCGAAACATGGTGGTGGGAAAGTAATAGGCAAATACCCATAAACATATTTCTTAAAACTGAAATAGAACCTTTCAAATATTGTATTAAGACATTCAACAGTAAGGGTGTTAGAATTGTTCTAGGACCCACGGTCAACGTATTAAATCTCAGCCATAAAAGACCCAAGCGTAAGAGCGTAGAACTAATAAGAAAAATTAGTTAACCATAATCGTAACTAACGCTTTCGCAGATTAAATTCATCTGCACAATCACAGCCATAGCATAGGCAATGGCGTGTGCTTTCTTAAAATAATACTCGTCGTTGTCAGGTTTCGTCCAAACTTGACTCGTGATCTCCGTCCATGACTTCCCAATCAAATGTTTCTTTGCTGGGCGGATCATAGCTAGGACGGCAGCTAATTGTTCCAAAGAAGTTGGGCAATTCATCTTCAAAATTGAACTGTGGCCATTCAAATGAAATAGTAGATCCACAAATTCTTCTTGTTTGAGTAGGTCCCATAGTGGTTCAGTCTCCATTAAAGTAGTAAGATGATGTTCGTCTCTAATGTCTTTATAAACATTGAGATTTAAAAAATCAATTTTAAAATAGCCTCTATTTTCCGCTGTTTTATAATCTATACTGGCAGTATTATTTACTGGGTCATAAGGAATATGTTGTGCGTATATGCCTGTATTATGATGTGTGTGATCTCTTCTTGCTCTAATATGTGGTATAATATTTAATATTTTTTCTCTATTTGCAAAGTCTATATCAATATCCATTAATGCGCCACCTCACTGTTAAAAAAGATCAGACGTGCATATGTATGCAAAAACTCACAGTATTTTTCTGCTTCTTCTAAAGTGTCAAAACCTTTTATTTGAACGTGAACAGATTTTTCATCTTCATCAATTTCAAAATTTAGTTCTAATTTAGTATAACTCATAGATTACTTTCTTTGGCAATTTGCCGAGCAAAATCCACATCGTCTGGTAAGGATTTAAATTTTTTAAACCAAAACTCTGGATCAATAGTTGTACCAATTGACACCAATTGTTCGTCATTAAATGTAGCCAATAACTTTTTACCAGTGTCGCTGTTCAACAAAATCCAAGGACTAATTTTTCCATCTTTAATATCAAAAGTTGCCCTATTTGTTGATACATAAAGAAAATAATGATTCCAAACACTATCGTGTGTGCTAGCCCAATCATTCATGTGCATTATGGATCTTTGTAAGGCAACTTCAACAGGTTCATTTTTAATTAAGTTTAAAACATATTCTTCATATAAACTTTCTCTACACCAATGATCTAATTTTACTCCACTAGTAACCACATAGTCAATGTATTTTTCTGGATATAATGGATTAACATTACTTAGAAAGCTACCAAACTTAACAAAGGCATTATAGTAAGGACTTTGTGCGAATTCCTCATAGGTTTTTGTTTTATCATTCTTTTGAGCAAGTTTATAAAATTTATCGTATGTTTGATATGCCAGTTGTACGTGTTTCTCATTTTTGGCCAAGTGCCTACGTTTTTGTTCACACATATGTACAAACAAAGTTTTTTCTTTGGTAAACTTTGCATTACAATGATCACAATTATATGCTATGGTCATGGAAAATACTGTTTAATTTCTTGGTCACTCCAGCCAAAATTAATAGCTAGTTCTTTTAGTTCCTTGGTGGAATTAATTTTGGCTAAAGTTTCAATATCACTAGATTTTAGTTCAGGGTAAAGTATTTCTAAAAATTTTGTTTTTTTGTTGTTGCCAGTTTTCTTTTTAAATCCAATCCATTCGTGGAAATAATTTTCCTTAGTTTCATAACCACACATGCAAAGCAGTTGCCAAAGCAATTTAGGATGCTTGCTCAAGGCAAAAAAGTGTTTGTTAAAGTATTCATTAGTGGCCAACACATAATGTTCTTGAATATCTCTTTTAGGATTTTTTACAGAACTAACGTATCGGTTTAAAAGGAAGAATTTTACCTCCTTTCTTTGTTCATCGTCAAGTAGATCCCAAATATCTCTGCCACCTTGATCAATGGCAGATAGTATTTCACTTAGTGTTATTTTGCTCATGATTGCCACTTAATTTGTGTATTAGTATAGCACGATCAAGAGCCTTTTGTAAAGTAGGATTGGTCTTTGCTGCTGCTCTAATCTCCTGCCAAAGCATGGTTTGTTCAGCTTCTACAAGTAGATCACGTGCTCGGTCACTCATGGAGTGAAGTTTCCTTTCAGTAGAGCCAAATGGTCTAACATAAACAGTTTCGCCTCCATCAGGACTTTCGTAAACCATCCTATCTTGATTCATCATAATATTTTACTTACATCTATAAGTTCACTTTGACGACTAACTTCCTTAATAAAAAACACACATTCTGGTTTTTCTTCAAAGCCTAATGGTGTTACCAATAAATGATTGTTACGCATTTTAGGAAAGTACCATTTAACGTCATTGTAAAAATTTACTATTTCAATTGGTCTATAATCAATTTTAAAACTACTCAAAGGATTAAAACAAATAGCATCAAATCCACGATCATTCAAGCTGGTCAGTGGCAATATTTCTGCATCTATGTTACTGGAACTGTCTCCTACAGCAATACTCCAATCTATGGGCATGGAGATTTCGTTGTCACCAATTCTTAGTACAATTGCCGGACTATTGAAACTTTCTAAAAAGATCAGTGGTACAAAAAAGAAATCTGGGTTTTTTGGATCACTGTTGTCTAATACAGCAAAGCGGGTATTTTCGTCTACTTCTTCTGGAAGATTATTTAATGAGAATAATTTATTTTCTAATGTTAGTATCTGCATGATTATTTTTGCCAATCTATCTTTTCTAAAGAGAAAGGATATTGTGCGTCCTTATAAAATTTTTTTCGTTCTGTGAGATGACGTTTGGCAAATTTGCAAGTGCTGGTAATATCCCAAATTTTCACAAAGTCTTTGTCTTCGGCTCTTCTAATTCCTCTTCCAATGCTTTGAATAACTCGGACAAAACTTTTTCCTGGTTCCAAAAGGACCAGATTAAAAATCCTGGGTATATTAATGCCAACGGCAGCAACGCCATAAGTGGCCACGATAATTTTGTTGTCACTTGTTTTGATTTCGTCATATTCTTCTTTCCTATCTTTGGTCTTTACTTCGCCTGAAATAAACACACTGCCTTCAATTTCATTTACTATAAATTTGCCTGAGTCTATTCTGTTTACTAGTACTAGTGTGTTGCCTGAATCTGCTATTTGCTTGATTAATTTACTTACAAAAATCATCCTGTCCTCATCTGTGACAAGATATTTTAATTCTTCTGCATACGTTCTAAATTCTGCCACATCCAACAATTGTGAAATTGTCACATGGCAATTACTGAGTACACCTTTTTCCTGTAATTCATGAGCAGCAATGCCACCAACTACTGGACCAATTGATGCAAATATAACTTCACTTTCGTGTTTAGCTTTGGGCACAGTTCCAGTCAATCCCCAACGTATACAAGCATTATTCAAGTTACGCGTCAGTAAATTTTTTAGTACATCTGCTTTGGCCATGTGTACTTCGTCAACAATTACAGCCCTAACGCCGTCTAAAAATTCAGCCAAAGTCAGTTGATCCTCTACTGCACCTTTACTCTTTTTATCTAATATGTTGAGACTTTGCCAAGTGCAAATTGTGTGAGTTTTGTTTAAATCTTTGCGATCACCATAGTATACGCCGACATCTAAGCCCACATTAATATAGTCTTCTTCTGTTTGTTCAACTAGACTTTTGTTGGGTACTATGGTAATAGTTCTGCCATATTGTTCACATAGTTGACTCAATGTGGCAGTGGTAATAGTTTTACCAGCACCTGTGGCAATTTCCTGTAAACTATGTGGATTTTTTAAGAATGTATTAATTGCGTCAACTTGATAATCACGTAGTAAGATTGGTTGACCAGCCATTTGATGCCCTTCTGGCCATACTTTGCCTTGATCTTTCCAATATGTTTCTGTTACGGGTTGAAAGTCAATGTTTATGGCCGTTCTGTTGTCATTGACATCAGTAACTTCAATTTTCATCTCTTCCAGCAGTTCCAGTATCTTTTCTATTTGATACAGGTATCCACTGCCACCAATACTGAACATGCTAATTGATCCATCCCAACGTCCTAGTTTGTAACTGGGACGGTGTCTTGCAGTGGGATCTTGATATTTGAAAGTATTAGCAAGCTTTCTTCGTGCTTCAATAGGAAGCCCTTCAAGTTTGATGTTTACTTCATCCTTAATGATTAATTTACATGATGTCATCAATTTTTACGCTCAATGGTGTAGTAGCTGTATAGTATACAATAAGATCACAAGCATTGCAATACGTTACACTTCGATTATTTCTAAAACTATTTGTGAATGTTATTGCAGCATCTGGGTACCATTCATTTTCAATCATGAATTTTGGAATTTTCCCATTTGAAATACCTACAATTTTGATATTTTTGTCTAATTTTTTATTAAAAGAATTTTCTGCAATTAGTTTGTTAAATTCTTTTCCATCACTTTTGTTATCAAATCTAAAATAAATTCCCACATTATTTTCACCTAATTCATTTAGTGAATTTTTCACATTTTTTAGCTGTTCCAAGCAATCTACTGGTTTATATTCGTCAAAAATCAGTAAAATTTTATCTCTTTTTAATGACAGTAAATTTTTTAAAATGTCAGTTAGTGTAACCTGTTTGGGGTCTAAGTACACTGGAACTTTTTTTCTACTAGCAATTTTATAAGCCAAACTTTCTTCAATATTTTTGTCAAATTTTGGTGAAAAATGGTATTGATAGCGAATTTTTCTATCTAAGATCAGCAAGTCATTTTGTAGTATATCTTCTTTGATTTTTTCTTGGTTAAAATTTGTAAAATTAAATTTTGATCGAATTTGATCAATATCAATTTTTTTAAGTTTTTCTAAAATCTCCAAAAAATCGTCAGAAAATTCAAAATTTAGGGGTGCCAACACCTTATGTATGTTGGCTACCGTTTTTTCTTCTAATGAAAAAAAGATATGTTTTCCTTCATTGTACTTTTTGTCAATTTGAGCAATTTTTTCTAAGCCTTTTAGAATTTTTATGATTTCACTATCATAGCTAAAATATACATCTATCAAAAAATCCTTATTTGGGGCTTGACAAATGCTGACTTGTTTAATTATTTCTGAAATTTTGAATTTTTTCCTCCAAATAGGATTTTTTATCGTATCAATCAAACTGGGTCCTATAAAATTCAAATATTCTAAATTATTTTTTAGAATTTTTAAAATTAAATTAGCTTGATTCTCGGTAATATAACTGTCGGAGTTTAACAAAACTGGCATATTTTCCAATATGCGTCTATCTCTATGGGGAACACATCGATTTAAGTTTTCAACTCCGTGAGTATTCAATTCAAAAATAATATCATCTACATACATAAGGTAATTATATACGATTAAACTAATGGTGTCAACTTAACTTTACTTAATAATCTTTCTAAAGGTACGCCAGATGCAATTTCTTCCACGGTCCACTCGGTATGTGCAATTTTTTCGAACCATTCAGTTCTATCTACTAGTATTGGTTCATTAATTTGGTTTAGACTCAATGAAAGTTCATGTGCCAAACTGGAATGGTCAGTGATTACTGGTGTACCATTTATAGCTGCTTGTACAGCAACACCACTATTATAGTTAATTGCAATGGAATAGTCAAAACCTAAGTCATATTTGTCATAGGTATTGGCAATCTTAGTAGGCGTGCTCATGAACACATTCTTTCCCGTGAAATTTCCAATAAAAAATCTTGGATGTGGACGAACTACAATAGCCCTGTCCGTATGCGCTCTTATTTTTTCTATTTGTGCATTAACCCATTCACGTACAGTCAGCGTTGACGTCCATTGTAAGCTATTTTCATGTTGTGCTGCTATCAATATAGGTGCTTGACTGTCAATTTTCCTAGTAATTAAATTAATACCTAATTTTTTACTTCTGTCTAGGTCTAAATTTTCATCATTGGCATATTCACCATATTTTGTAATATTGTTTAGGGCAACTTTCCAAGTTCTTCCACGATCCAATGCACCTACTTCAATTATAAAAACAGGTTTTCCTTGTTTTCTGTAATGTTCGTAGACTAACTGATTTTTTTGCATCCTCCCTTGCCAGAGTACGCTCCAAATTAGGGCCGCATCTGCCGTCATGCTATTTTCTATGGCGGTAATGTTAAATTTTTTGCAACTATCTAAAAAACTTTGCCAAATTGGTTGCGATTGTTGAGCAGTTTGAAGGGGGAAATAGGATATATACATATATTATTATTTAATCTTGAAACTACCACCTTTATTAGGGGAATTTCCCCAAACTGATGTTTGTTTTTATATAGCTGCTGACGAAAATTATTTTAATCAGCATGCCAAGCCTTTGGTTGCCAGTATTAGGCAGTATTTTTCATATCCCATACACTTTCATTTATATATGCCTAGTGATGAGACAAAAAAATGGTGTGAAGTCAATGATATCAGTTATAGTTATGAAGTTGTTGACGTAAAAATTGTAGATCCTGCATTTGAGATTTATCGTAACATGCCCACTGATGTAGAATTACAGCGACGTCGCAGCAAAATGATCAAGCCTGGTGAAAATGTTGAAAAAATTCGTAATGAGTTAATAAAAACATATTATGCCTGTACTAGATTTGTGAGATTGAGTGAATTATTGATCAAGCCTACTTATATTATTATGTTAGACACTGACAGTTTAGTTAGAAATAAGTTTTACTTATTAAGTAAGGATTGTGACATTCATATCTATGAAAAAAATCATAGAAGCCATGTAAACTATACTCAACATTTAGCCAGTACTATATTTTATACTGGTACACAAGGTAGTTTTGATTTAATTCAAGATCATGCTAGATTAATCTTAGAAGAATACGTTAAAGATACACTATATTGGTTTTTAGATCAAGAAACATTAGATGTAGCCATACAAAAGTATTCTAAACAGCCATTATCATTAAGTTTCGTAGACTTTGAAATGAAAGACGCCAGTAATATATGGTGTGCCAAAGGTCCTAGAAAGAATTTACCTGTTTGGTTGGGCGAAATCAAAAAGTACATGCCTATAAACATCTAAAACTGAAAATATTTCTTTTTTTAAATTAATTTTAAATTGATCTAAATTTATCAGATTTAGTAATTGTTTAGCTTGTGGTGAATTTAAAAAATAGTGACCACTCACTAATAATTTAGTTTCGTCGTCATCTATATTTGAAGTGATCCATTTTTTCCATACTTCTTTTTTAAGTACATATTCTTTAAAAATATTATATTCTATTTTAAAATATTTGCCTAAGTTCAGTAAATTTTTTGTATGAATTACACCTAATTGAGGGGCAATATTTAATGAATCTACCCCGGCTTGTTTACGCAAACTAATATTTGCTGCTGTTAAATAGTCAGCATTATGTTCTTTAAACAAAAAGTCATTAGAATGAATAATGTCAGCTAGTTTAGTGTTGTTTAATAAGGAAAAATTTCCTACTTGTTCATGTTTAGTAAGACTGCCAGTTCTTCCAACTAGGAATTTTATATTAGATTTATATTTTTTACTAAACTCAATATCGTCATATATTTGATTAATATTTTCTTCTTCAGAAAGATTATCCTCGCTGCCAAATTCTAAAAATATTTCATTATTCAATTTTAGAATGTGACTGATAAGCTCATCTGCTATGATATATTTTTTTTCATCAGGAACTCTACTAGGGTCTATATGAATCAAATCAAAATCATTTTTAATGTCAGATTCAATGGTATTGATACAATTTTTTACAGCGTCTTCAATTGATAAGTCGTTATCAATATCTGCATAATAAGGACCACAATGATCTCTACATATAAGTATCCTATTAGGATCATAGTTTATATTAGATTTGACAAAATTTACTAATTTTTCTGTAGTAAATGAATATCCAGTATACGCGTCAACCTGATTTCTACTGGCAATGATCATCATAGGGAAATTATTAACTTTGCTATATTCTAAGCAAATATCAACAATTTCTGGGCTCATAGGCCCTATACCTAATTTAAATTTGCTCAAGTCCATTTATTACTTTTTCTAAATACAAACATGCATCTAAAACAGCACCCTCGCCTGCACGAGAGGATGTTACATATTTTGCTGCTTTTTTTGCTTCTATTCTTGCCGAAGTTGGTGCTATACCAATTTTAACTCTTTTCAATATAGGTGCATCGTTATATCCATCAGCTATGTATGCTGTAGTATCAAAATTACAATTTTTTTCAAACCATCCCATACGATCTTCTTCTGTAACTAGCACCAATTGTGAAGGATCATATTTCCAATCTTTTACAATTCGTGCATAAGTTATGTCCCAACCAGTTACATCTGCTGTAATAAAAGTAATATCATTCAAATATTTTTTTATTATTTTAAACCCATCTTTGTCATGTGGTCCAAAGACTTTAAACATCTTGCCTTGACTGCTATATAAAATATGACCAGTATTAAGTACTCCGTCAACATCCAATACTAATTTATTAATTACCATCTTCGATTTCCATTTGGCTTAAAACTATTCCAGTATAAATTTCAAATTGTTTTTTAAACTGTTGCTGATAAAATTCTTTTCCACCTACGTATTTAATACTAGACAACATGGCTTGTTTTTTTAAATCATTATCGTTTATGGCCAAATCAATTATGTGATTTATTTTTGGCAATTCAAAAAATGGACTATCTACTGTAGAAGTACCTAAACTTGTACAGTTTATCACAGTTCCAGTCAATGTGTGTATGTCATTCCAGTTACCTAATGAACGACTATACATGCTAGCTCGATTACCTAGGATCGTTTTAAACATGTTAGCCATTGCACCATTTCCTAATATATTAATAGGATCGAGAGTTGGAACTGTCTTTAATACATATATTGCTCCATAATAATCAGTATTATATCCAATATATTTTTCGTCAACATTTACTACAGTATTGCAACTATTGAATCGTGTAACTAAATCATCTACATTATCTAGTAATGAAATTACTGAGGATTTGTAGGGCATACTTACACTAAAGCCAGTAGCATTAGATTTTTTTAATTGGCCTACACTGTCAGCTATATTTTCACATTTTAATGCATTATAAGTATAGGGCAAGCTTTTTAATGCAAAGAACTTACGATAGTAAGTCTCTCCTGTTTTTCCTGGATACTGACTTAGACTGTAAAAATTTTTCATTCTAGCTCTTGAAATAGTTTAATTCCAAGATACCATAGAAATAAGTCAAATGGTGAAGTATGAAGGGGGCTCATGTTCCAATATATAATTGGAATTAACATTTGTACTTTTTTGTAATCATATCCTTGATTTATTATAAACTCTTTAAGCTGTTCTTGATAAAGTGTTATTTGATCAATATTAGGAATAGATAAAGTAACTTTATTATTGACTATGTTAACATCAAAGTTATTTTCTTTAATATTGGCATAGTTAATTATAAAACCACCTGCTAGCTTGGCAAGATCGTAATAGATATCACCAAACTCGACTATGTTAGCAAATTCATGACGCCAATCTATAATTTTAAATTTGCCTTCATTATTAATAATAGTATTGTCAAAATGTAAGTCGCCGTGAATAAATCCTGGTAATGTAATACTACTTAAATAATCCCAATCAATTTTATTCAAGTAATAGCTATAGTCATAGACTTTGATTTCATCAATAAAATTAATTTCTTTAAGGGATGGATACTTTTCTAAAAATTTATTAACTCGAGCCAGTGTTTTATTTTTGTAAAATTCATTTGATGCAGCAGTAATATCTATATCAACTGGGATCCAAACTTCATCTTCTAACCAATTAAGATATGATGCAAATGCCGCTGGGTTATTAAATTCATATAATGTTTTTCCATCAAAATAATCATACGCCATAAAATTGCCAATATGTTGACAATTAGCAGGGAATACAGATGGATTTTTCAATGTCTTATTATATTTCTTTTTTGCAGTTGTGCTGTCTAACCACCACTTAACTACACGATTATTGCAGATGTAAGTTATTTCATCTTGTTTAGTAAAGTCAAATTTTTGACTTTTTTCTAATTCATTTTGATAGTTAATTGGGTTGCCAAAGTCTTGCCAAGTGTCCAAGTTAGCTACGTTATCTCCTAACCGAATAGAATAAATTAATTCTGTAGAATTAATTGTTTCTAAACTATCAAAAAAATCATTATACTTATGAATATACATCAGCCCAGTAAAAGCTTCGTATGACATAGGCGTATGTTTTTTAAATGTTATTCCAGTTATATTTCTGTTATTATCTACATCAAATATAGTATATAAGTAGGTATCTTTTTCTGGAACGTTTTTTACAAAGTAACAATTGCTATTAGTTACTCTATCAATAACTGATTCATTAAAATAAGTATCACAAGGCACATACCAAAATGGGCCTTGTATTTTATCTCTACAATGTCGTAATGTATAGGAAGTTCCAGAAATGTCACTGAGATAATCATCTATTTGAACAAACTCAATATTTCTGTTTGCATATGCAATTACACAGAAGTCTTTAATTTGTTCAGCCAAGTATCCAACTGGAACAATAAATCTAGTATCTTTAGGGAAACTATCAATGATATGTGATATCACTGGTTTATTTTTATAAGGCAATAATGCTTTATTAAGATTTTTGGTATAACTTCCCATTCTACTGCCTGTACCAGCAGTAGGTATAATTACTGTGTTAATTGTCATGTTCGTAGCTTATACGACCATGCGTCCTTCCATTGTCATCTTGTAAGCGAAATACATCATCTAATTCACAGGTACTAGCCTCAATAAAAGTTAAGTCAGTAGTGGCAACAACTCGATGAACATATCCTGGACTAATATCAAATAAAACACCCTCATGTAAATCTAATACATCAAAAGTTGCTTCGTATTCCTCAACTTGAGTGGAGGTCATTCCGTCTTTTAAAAATTTTTCTATATCTAATGGTTCTTTAGATTTATATAACTTACCAGTGCCAGATAATACAAAATTTGTTTCAAATTTAATTTCGTGTACTTGTAGACTTGTTCTATGCCCAGCTAAAAATAATATACGTTTTAATGCATATGGTGTTTCCACTCCGTCTGCAAACCATTCTTCTTGACCCCAATGTTTTCTAACTAATTTTTTATCTTTTGTAGTCATTTTTATTCCCAAAATATAATATTTGAATTTATATTTTCCAATATATCTTGTTTAATTTCCTCATTATAAAACCCTGCTTTCAAAATTACAACCATTGGGCCACCGTTATGGAGAACTTTTGGTGATTGAATTTTCAAGTTGGTGCCATATAAACGTTTATGTTGTTTGTTTGAATCATTATCTAAAATACTATTGATTTTTGTAATGTCTAGTCCAACAGTTATCAAATACTGTGAAAAAATATGTGCTCCAAACAAATAAACGGGAAGAGTAGTATAATTCAATTTATTATTTAATTCTACTATAAGATCCTCATAATATTTTACGCAATCCAAATATAATTTTTTATTTTTTTCATATAAATTTAAATCTACTTCTAAAGGAACAACTGCATCATCACGTACAGTTGAAAAGAAGATACTATGATTTTTAAAATATGATTTTTCTATAATTCTAAATCCAAATTTAGACATCAAATATTCTACGTATGTTTCAGATAAAAAAATAGTATGCTCAAAGTTTAAACAATTGGTATACTTATTTTCTAGCATAGTTTGCATATTAGGCAAAGTAAATATTAGTTTATTACCATTATGCATTAAATTTGAAATATCTTGCATAAATTGGGTTGGGTCATAAACATGTTCAAATACATGGCTATGTACTATTGTGTCAATCTTGTCAGCTGTATAAAATTTATCATCAAAAAAGTCTTTAATAAACTTTGCAGGACAATTATCTATTGGGGATGCATTAGGTTCAATTATGGTCCATGGGATCAAATTATTTTGCAAGTATTCAGTAGCTAGTATACCATGTGAACCCCCAATTTCTAATACCGAAGAAGGGTTAAATTTATTTAAGAATTTAGAGAATTCTTGATGATGTTGACGCCATAATTCACCTGTGGTTCCACTATGAGGAATTGAATATAAAATATCTAATGGTATAAGGTTTTTTAGTTGAATAATACCAGAATCTTTACCTATTTGCCAAACTAAATCTTTTGTAATATCATTTGATTCCTCTTCAGTAGTACAACTCATTAATATAGGAAAATTTGGAATAATATGCAAATTTTCAAGATTAGTACTATTTGTTATAACATCAGTAGTTCGAGTAATTAAATTCATTATCTATACCAATCCTGACAGGAAGAAACGACCTTATCCCAATCATTGATAGGACAAAGTCCAGTTTCTACTACATGTCGTCGAGCAACAAAATAATTAAATTTTTGATAATGATAGTCTGGAATAATGTTCATTCTTGTCATATGTCTAAACAGCATTGATCCAGGGCCGTCAAAAATCTCAGGATCGGGGTTAAATTTATGTACAGAATCCAAACTATTAATTCTATTTTTTAAATGTGCGTCTCCGGTAAATGCTAGAAGATCTAATATTTTACTTTCACCAAAAAATATAGCTTCATCAAAATTGCCTGGAAATTCAGCTGCAATCTTAGTTATAATCCTAGATGAGTATAATTTCCATGATTCTGCAGGATATGCTATGAAAGGATGTACGGGATTATATACACAATCAAATCTAGCTTTAATTACCAAATCATATTCAAAATCATTTTCTAATTCATAATTTCTTTTAAAATTTATACTTTTTTTATAACTATGATACATAGATTCCCAAGCAGTCATAGGTAGGAATGGATACATCGTATTTCTAGTTGATTTAAATTGATTAAAATTTTCTATTTCATATTTTTTAGGTTTAAAATATTCTGCCATGTTACTGCAATCTGCGGGTTCTTCTCGAAATTCAGAATAAAAATCAGTGCCTATAATATGATCTCTGTATGTATTGGTGTCCCAAGTATGAAAGAAAAAATCAACTTCAACTGGATCGATACCCATATGGGTAATATTGAAAAATCGCATGATATTTTCTTTGCAATAATTCCAAGTTCTAGATTGGCCACTAAAACAAACGGCAATTCGTTTCATGATAATCTTCCCATTGTCGCCAATTTGTTCTCATTTATCAAGTTTAAGTTTTTAATGTAAAATGCCAATGGCATATCATCACAATCCTCTGGAATATCACGCAAGTATGTGATTAAGTTTGGTAGAAATCTAAAAAACTCTGAAATTTTATTAAAAGTTAAAGTATCTGAATAAAAAAATTTATAGTTAATACTAAAATAAGGAAATAAGTTGCTAGGTTTGCAATTAAACGTATATACTGTGTTTATTTTTGGAATTTTTAATTCTCTGCACATAACAGTATAATCTAGAGGATAAATTTTACCACATATGCCAATACACAGATCATAACACATTTTATTTTCTATTTCATGATTAATTTTTAAATTTACAGCCCGCATTAGACTATAAAAAGCTATACTTTTTATTAAAAATTTTTTAGGCAATATAGATGATAATTTTTCAATTATTTGTTCTTTTCTTGATGCCATTTCAACTACATTGACCCAATTAAGTGGCACGGGATGTGACACAGCGTCTGAATCTGAATTCCAGCGATGTAAAAAATAATCAACTGAATGATCTGATAAAATTTTTTCATATTGTAATAGATAATTTTCAGTAGATTTATCTGAAATATCATTATCAAAAACACAGACAGCAATTTTCATTTCACACCCAATTATTTTCTTTAAGTTTTGATAAAACTGTTTCAAATACAACTTTATGACCCTGTTCACTAGTGTGTAAACTTTTTAACTCATCTGGGTACATAACACTTAATTCTCCCCAATTTACATTTACTAGATTTTCTATATCCATAAATTTTTTATATTCTTCAACTTCATGCGTAAGCATTAGATGCTTTATTCCTGCACGTTTCAGTAACAAATGAGCCATGGTTAATACACCAATACTGTTTAATCTTTCAATTCTATCTTCATGTACTAAAGCCGCAAACTCATACATAGTTTTAGTACGTTCTTTAGGTTCGTTAATAAATCTATGATAATATCCAGATTCTTTATCTTTGCTACGATAATTTTCCCAATAATCAATTATTCCTCTATAATTTTCAGTAAACATTTTACCATTATATTTAGGTTCATCCTTCATGGGATTTTCTAAGAGTTGAATATAAGAATGCTTTCCATACGGAGGATATTCATGATAATTTACGTCTGCGTTGGTTATTTCGGGACTTGTAAATTTATGATCAATTGGGAACCAATTAACTCTGTCATAACTAGTATTTGACACTAGTACAAACTCTGCCTTATCCAATAGATTATCTACTGCATACTTTGCTTGTAAATAGATACTTAGATTAGTACTAGATCCTTTTGCAAAATTAAGTAACGGCATATTAAGTTCTTTACTTAATAAACAGCCATATGGATCATTCAGTAAGTCTCTACAACCTATTCCAATACTAAAACTATCTCCACAAACTATTATTGATTTTTTCATTTTAATAAATTATTTTCTTTTATATAGTTACATAATAGTCTAAACTATTAGGAGGCTTTTTGAAATATTTAATATCTAAATTTAAAATTTTATCTTTTCTTTTAATAGCTTGATTGACTAATTCAAATAGTATCAAATTATTCTCTTTAGATAAATGACATTTTCGTTTGCAGTGTAGATTAGTAGGATCAAAATTTGGATTCAATTCTAGTAATTCCCAATATTGTATATCGGTTAAGTTTTGATAAACTTCGTTATAATTGGGCACACTTCTTGGAAACCCAGGTATAATCAATACGTTATCATATTTTAATACATTATTAACCATTAATTCATGTAGATGAATTTCTTCAAATATATGATCTCTCCAATTATTATACCATATTTCAACGCTATCTATTATTTTTAATATCTTATCGTCTGTTGTTATGCTTTTGAGGTGATTGATGTATTCAGGCTGACCATAGAAATGCCCAATTGGGCGATTTGGAATGTTTTCCAATGCTTCAATATAAATTCTACCTGGTGCTGATACCACAATTATACAATAATCAAATCTATCTTTATTCTCTAAGAATAATCTATAACTCCATTGAAAAGCCGAACCGCCTCTGCTAAAATTTGATATTTCATAGATGAATTCTAGATGTTCTACCCAAGATAGACCTAGATGTTCATTTCTTAGATCAACATTCCAACAAGCATAACTATCACCAAATATGGCTATTTTCTTTTTCATAATAATTTATTAGTTGTAATATAATTTGCTAGTTCCTGTGCCCATATTTCATGTGAGTTAGGACTAGGATGCCACCCATTAAATACTGGCTTAATCTTTGGATCAAAGTTTTCAATAAAACTTTTAAAAGTATTTTTTGGTTGATCTTTTTTATAAAAACGAACAGGATCAATAGTATTCCAAAGTGCTTGATAGTCTATGTTGTTAACAAATCTGTTGGGAATATTAACTGAAGACTGATATTGATAACCAGCGAGATTATTTTCTAATTTTTTTAATTCTAAAGAAACATCTAAATCATTCCAATCTTGTATATTTTTATAAGGTGTTTGATAAAAACTATTAAAGCACATCCATTTAATACTATTAACTTTACAAAAATTTTGAAACTGTAATACATCTAATACATATCTAGGCATATATTCTTCTGGATTCCATAAATATTTTGTATATAATTCCCAAAATTTTTCTTGTGGTTTAGCATCAAAATGATCTACTTGAGGCCATAATCTAAAAGGTCTTGATATATTATCATCTTTATACCAAAATGAATTGCGCTCTGGACTACTCCACCCAATAATTACTAACAAATTGTCCATTGGGATATCGTTAGCAATATACGTATTTGTTACGTAATTTATAGTCCTGCGTAGGATAGTTCCATTATCATCTGCTGGCCAAGACAAATTAATTACATCAGCATTCATTAACTTTGCTAAATGTGTAGAAAATATTTTTGGCTGTCTATATGCGTCATTTTCTTCTAAGAAGTCATACGCACCAGGATGTGTATTGGCGGGGTATCTTTTACTTAAATTAGGATCTGCAATTTCACAGCCAAAAACCCAACTATCGCCATCAACAATTATTTGAAGTTTTTTATCTATACCATTCAAATCCTTTCTCCCTTATTTTATCAAAATCCTTCATAGGATCTAAATTATCTTCTATCATAGTATATCTAATCACAGCATATGTAAATGGTATCTTTTCAGGACTAATTTCTAATTTTTTCATATGATTATACAATAAAGGACCTGGACCCAAATGTGTGATCACATCCAGATCTTCTCTAGGATATTTTAATAAGACATTATATTTTGAATCATAATCCAATACATGTGAATGATATAAATCACCTACTAAATCCATTGTAGAACTATTGCCCCAAAAAATTACATCATCAAAATTATTAGAATTAAATTCTGAAGGAAATTTAGTTATGTTACATGAATAACAAGTCATAGTAGGATAAATTTTTTGAATTGGGAATTTCAAATTTGGATCGTATACCACATCCATTCTTGCTTTTATTACTAAATCATACTCAAAATCAAAATCTAATTCATAGTTACGTTTTAACATTAGACATTTTGCATGACTATAAAACATAGGATCCCATGCTCTTATAAATTTATCTTGAATAAATTCTTCTTGTTCGAATCGCACAGGATTAAATGCATCAATTATTTTATCTTTATCATTATGTTTGACATTTTCAAAAATAACATGAGATGTTTTAGGCCTCCTCCAAGTATTTGTGTCCCATGTATGAATAAAATAATCCGTTTGAGCATCCGTTCCTGAATACGGATTAGTTTGAAAATTAAAATAATTCTTTATATTTTCCGCAGCAATATTCCAATATCTAGGCTGCCCACTTAGGCAAACTGCTATTCTAAATTTATTATAAGAATAAGACATATTTTTAAAGTATTTAGGATTTTTAAATAATTTCACAATTATTCAAATCATTTGATAATCCAAATTTCTTTTTCAATTCCAAGTGATCTGATGACCTAAAAACTTTTAGATCTAAAAATAAAAGACTCCTTACTGTCATCCTTAACATTTTAACATAATAATAAAATGCTTGTTCTATTAAAATGCTCTTTTTTTGAAAAACTCTTTTTCCCATTATAGGTAAAAATCTATAAAAATCACAAATTCTATCAAATGATACACTTTCTGAATACCAAAAAATATCACCTAATCTATAGTAAGGGTATTCTATAGAATCGTCTCTATTAGTATGGCACGAATAAATTGTATTACGCATTGGTACTACCATTTCTTTATTTAAATTTTGCTCTATATGATAATCATCAAAAAAGAGATCATATCGCATTCTAATACAAATATCATATCTAAAATTATTTTCAAATTCATATTTCTTTTTTAAATGTGCCGAGCGCATTATGCTATAAAATTGACTAGACGCCCAACTAAAATTTGTAATACCATACATACTCTCTTCAAGTTTTGATCTATTGACTATTTCATCTTTTCTAGATTTACTTTTTTCTTCATTTTCAAATAGATATGCTTTTGGTTTCAAAGTATTTAAAAAATCAGATATTACGTCTTCTCCTATAATTTCCCCTTTAATAGTGTGCCAATTACCTACAACATTACTAAATCCATTGACATTGGCCCCATGCACTAATTCATTTGGCAAAGTATTAAAATTCCACGCATGACAAAATATATCTACCTCATCAGTATTGTATATTTGTTTAATTTTTTCAATAAATTTAAACCAAGAATCATAACACTTTTTCCAAGTTCTTAGTTGGCCACTGAAACATATTGCAATTTTCATCAAAGTGCTTTCCATTTAAAATAAGCTTGTTCAAATTCTGGAAACGTTTCTAAAAAATTAGTTCCACGTCTACGATCATGCTCATCAACAAATTTAACAAAATTACTTCTATTAATATTTGTCCATTCATTAAATATATTTTCTTTTGCAATATTATAAATTCTTTTTAATTTATCTGCTTCATGTTCAAAAAATCCTCGATTAGCAGTTCCATACCAATTTTTATACTCTAAATTTCTATACATATGAGTAACTTGATCATATATCATTGGTAACATTTCAGGTTCCAATAAAAATACTGCTTGATGTTCTGGATACCTTAGATAAGGAATATCTAATAACATGGGATTTCTAGTATCTTCATGTGATGCATACGTTCTTTTAATGTCAACTATATCGTCTAAAAATTTTGTATATGAAGTCAAACTAAGTAAATTATAGGTACTCATTATAGTGAATTCAATAGAAGGGATTTCACTATATACTTTATGTATATTACTTAACCACTTATCATAGTTCATACCAAAACGAATATATTCGCTTTGTTTCCCATGTGCTTCTGCACTGGTAAAAAGTTTAAATTTCTTTAATTTTTTTTCATTAATAATAATTTTAACTTTTTCTAAAAATTTATCAAATAATTCATCAGGGGGATTCATATTAGTATTAATACTAACTTGTAAGTTTGGATTAGGATTTGCAATAATATAATCTAAAACTTGAAAAGTGTTTTTACTTAACAGAGGCTCCCCGCCAGTAATCCTAAACTGTTTTAAATTTTTATACATAGTTGGCCACCAATTCCAAAATGCATCAACATATGGATTTTCTTCCCTATTAGGAATTGGCATCATCTTTTGAAGCTTTAACCATTCTATATTATTAAAGTTGGTTGAAGTTGGGTATGCTCCATATCTTTCAATTTCTTCCATCCATTGACTACTAATATGAGGGGCACAATAACTACATTTAAAATTACAAACATTACTAAAACTTACTTCAACGTAACTAGGGTCAACATTATCATCCCACGGTTTATTTTTTATATCCTCTATGAAAGGCAACGCCCATTGATCTGCGCTTTTAAAAATTCTATCACTATAAACACTTTGTGAATCATCTTCTGAACGGGTATTACTATCTTCAACTCTCCAGCAATAATCACATTCTTCTGGACGTTTACCTTCGAGCATCAATTTACGCTGCTGTTTTTTATATTCACTATTGTGTAATGCTGTGGGATTAGATTTTATTTCAGATATAGGAACTATATGAGTTTTAGGATGATGACAACTATGATTCATTCCATTTTGTAAATGCATTGTTACTTGCTTCCATTTTGCTACGCAAAAGCTAGGACTGACTTGATCTAGTTGATTTTTGGTATTAATTAAATGTTGCTGATATTGATCATAATTTGACATTGTTTTCTCTTAGTTTTATTAATCTTTTTCTATTAAATCAACTCTGTTATGAGGTTGATATACCATTTTGAAAAATTTAGATTGTATACTGCCCAATGTAGCCACACTTAAATCTAAATTGTTGACTAGTTCTTTAGCATAAAAATCTAATCG